>Ga0115012_10000312_pt1 | contig 27928 bp, 27 predicted proteins | sample TroAtlMetagenome_FD_88706 | JGI IMG/M metagenome (GOLD analysis project Ga0115012, IMG submission 88706) | Marine eukaryotic phytoplankton communities from Atlantic Ocean - Tropical Atlantic ANT10 Metagenome | ecosystem: Environmental > Aquatic > Marine > Oceanic | place: Tropical Atlantic...
AGAAAAACACGTTTTCTTGTTTTTCATACATACGATATAAGCCATGCTGCATAATCACAGCCACTTCATAAGCAAAGGTAGGATCGTAAGACACACAGTTAGGTATGGTGGCAGACATCAAGTGGCTATGACCATCCTGATGTTGCAAACCCTCACCTGCAAGTGTGGTGCGGCCTGCTGTTGCACCAAGCAAAAAGCCTCGCGCTTGCATATCGCCTGCAGCCCAAGCTAAATCGCCGATGCGTTGGAAACCAAACATAGAGTAATAAATATAAAATGGAATCATGGCCAGTTGGTTATTGGCATAACTGGTTGCCGCTGCCATCCATGAGCAAAAGGCGCCCGCTTCATTGATGCCCTCTTCAAGAATTTGGCCATCCACAGCTTCTTTGTAATACATAACCTGGTCGCGGTCGACTGGTGTATACAATTGACCTACGGGTGAATAAATACCTATCTGGCGGAATAAGCCCTCCATACCAAAGGTTCGTGATTCATCAGGAACAATCGGTACCACACGTGGGCCAATGGTTTTATCACGTAAGAGCACTTGTAAGATACGCACAAATGCCATAGTGGTGGATAACTCACGCTCACCCAAGCCTTTCATGACAGCAGCAAAGGCGTCTAAAGCTGGTGCTTTAATAGGCTCACAGGTGATATCTCTTGATGGTGTTGGACCGCCTAACGCTTCGCGGTGTTCTTTAATAAATTTAATTTCAGGGCTGTTCTCGTCAGGCTTGTAGAACGGTACATTTTCAATTTGCTCATCCGTCACAGGAATATTAAATCTGTCTCTAAAATGCTTGAGCTCTTCTTCTGTCATTTTCTTTTGCTGGTGCGTGATGTTTTGCCCTTCACCAGCAGCCCCCATACCATAACCTTTGATGGTTTTAGCAAGAATCACCGTAGGCACACCTTCGGTTTCAACCGCTTTGGCATAAGCTGCATACACTTTTTGAGGGTCATGCCCACCACGGTTTAAGCGCCAGACTTCTTCGTCTGACATATGCTCAACCATGGCTTTCAGCTCTGGATTAGCACCAAAGAAATGCTCTCTGACAAAAGCACCATCATTGGCTTTATAGCTTTGGTATTCACCATCAACACACTCGTCCATTCGCGCTTGCATTAAGCCATGCTGGTCTTTGGCGAAAAGTGCATCCCAACGTCCACCCCAAACCACTTTAATCACTTGCCAACCTGCACCACGGAATAAACCTTCCATTTCTTGAATGATTTTACCGTTACCCCGTACCGGGCCATCTAAACGCTGCAAGTTACAGTTAACTACAAAAATAAGATTGTCTAGTTTTTCACGCACGGCAATGGAAAGCGCGCCAACAGATTCTGGCTCATCCATCTCGCCATCACCTAAAAAGGCCCAAACTTTTCGGCCTTTGGTATCAGCAAGACCACGATGCTCTAAATATTTTAAGAATCGGGCCTGGTAGATGGCCTGCATAGGACCAAGCCCCATAGAGACAGTAGGAAACTGCCAAAAGTCAGGCATAAGCCACGGATGCGGGTAAGATGACAACCCGTCTTTCTCGATTTCTTGACGAAAATTGCCAAGTTGTTCTTCGTTTAAACGACCTTCTAAAAAAGCGCGTGCATAAATGCCTGGTGCACTATGGCCTTGTATATAGAGTAAATCAGCCCCCTCTTTAGCATCACGACCTTTGAAAAAGTAATTAAACCCTATCTCATATAAAGTAGATGCTGACGCGTAAGATGCGATATGACCACCAAGCTCGGGCGCATGCTTACCTGCCCTTAATACCATGGCGACGGCATTCCAGCGAATAAGTGCACTGATGCGTTTTGAAATACCTTGGTCTGGCGGCATAGGCTTTTCATCTTCACGCTTAATGGTATTGCAGTAAGGGGTATGAATGGCGCTAGGCAAACATAAGCCCGATGCACCTCCTGCAGTTAGTAGTTTACCGATAAGAAACGCGGCTCGCTCGGGCCCATGCTGTCTGATAACCGAATTGAGCGCATCAAGCCACTCTTGGGTTTCTTCAGGGTCGATATCAAGCAACTTTTTGATTGAATCATTCATTAATTAAAAAACCTCCAGCCTATACAAGTCGTTGTTAACAACAAAACGGTTTGACTTGTAGGCGTTTTCGTATATTGCCTTTACATTGCCCTACACATACACGCTGATCCGCCGAGCAATTACATGAAACTTTGCGGCATTCTAGAGGATCTCTAAAAGATTGCAACTGTAGGGAAACACGCTCACCTTTAACACACTGTTCATGGATATACTGTTGATATCTGTCAACCATTTTTTTGTGTGCTTGGGCATCACACTGCTTGCAGCTGTATTCACATCGTTTAAGACAATCTTGCTTTACAACTTCGCATTGCTTAATACAGGCACGTTCCTGTTGGTTTTTTTCCGCTGTGGCTTTGGGCGGTATCGCACATGAAGACAAGTTAAGTAGTACCAATAACGCCAAAAGTATACGCACCATAGAAAGCTCCCTTTAATCCTTACGCATTTTTTCAGAAAACGACATCGGCGTAGGATACTTCAATACCACCAAGTAAGATGACACAATAAACGTTAAAATGGTCGTTGCCTGAATGAGGTTGGATGCAATATCCGAAATCAGATTGGTGCTAAGTGCAATACTTGCAACCAATAATGAAAACTCACTCGCCTGACCAAGGCGCATGCCCACTTCTTTTGAGACCGATTTTTTCTCACCCGTCTTCGCAAGCATCCAGTTAAAGCATAAGGGCTTAACCACTAAAATAAGTGATGAGAGTATTACGGCTGGAATCAGAACCTGAGACGCAAAGCCAAAATTAAACGTTGCCCCTACCGAGAAGAAAAACATCACCAAAAAGAAATCACGAAGCGGCTTCAAGCTTTCAGCAATAAAGAGGGAAATCGGGCTCGATGCAAGTGCAACCCCGGCAACAAAGGCGCCAATATCTTCAGATAAGCCTAAGTGAACAGCAAGTACAGACAAACCTAAGCACCAACCGATAGATAGCAGAAATACATACTCTTGCGTTCTATCAAAGCGCGCCAGCAATTTCACCAAAATATAACGCTCAACCGCAAAGGCAAAAAATATCAGTGCAGGTAAAGTAATACATACAGAAAATAAATCACTAAGATTGAGGCCATCTGCATGCTGCGCACCATTGATTAAGATTAACACCACAATCGCGATGATATCTTGCATCAAGAGCACACTAATCATCACTTCACCTGTGTGTTGATGGTGCAATATGGTGGTGGGCAATAATTTCAAGCCAATAATCGTACTCGAAAACATCATGGCAGCACCCAAAACCATCGCCTCAGATACTGGTAAACCAAACCAACGCCCTATGGCATACGACATGCTCGCAAACAGTACCGAGCTCAGCATGGCTATCCAAGTTACTTTTTTCAACATGTGCAAGAGGTTTTGCGGCTGGAGGTGCAAGCCCAGTAAGAACAGCAAGAAAACGATACCGACGTCACCCACTTGGCGCACAGCGGTTATTTCTGGAATGAGCTTTAATCCCCAGGGACCAAGTGCTGCCCCCAACATGATATACGCCACCAAAAGAGACTGCCGGGTATAAAGCACCAAAGTTGCAAACAACGATGCGCCTGCAAAAATAATAAAGATCGTATAAAAAACCGCACCATCATGCATACGTCTATTTTCCCCCAAAGCTTATATTTTTTAATCACTCATAAGATCAGGATAGTCTGAAAATACAGAATCTGCACCCCACGCAAAATAACGACGCGCCCATTGTTTTGAGTTTACCGTATAAATGCATATCTTATAGCCTGCTTCTTTTATTTGTTTGAGCCTTTTTTTTGTTACCAGACGCTCGGATAGATGTATCGAGTAAGCTCGTGTCTCTAATGCAAGTGTTTCCCAGTGTTTATCCCATTTATTGTATAAAATACCGAGCGGCAACTCAGGAGACAAACGCTCACACAGCCTTAAAACATCATGGTTAAAACTCGAAACCAAAGGCAGTGGCTTTCCTTTGGTCCATTTTTGGCTTAAGCACCCTAAAAACTGCGCGGTTAATGCCTCTTCATTGCCACTTGTAGGCTTGATTTCCATGTTGGCCTTCATTTGGTTTTGATTGAGCCAAGCAATGATTTCGTCTAAAGTCAGGATTTTTTCACCTACATGGCGCGGTGAAAACCAACTGCCGCAATCAAGCCCGCTCAGAAAAGAGGAGGAAGCATCAACAAACAAGCCTTTGGCATTGGTGGTTCTGTCCAATTTTTCGTCATGAAAAACAAACAAATCACCTTCGTGATTCATCATGATGTCAAATTCAATGGCGCACCCACCAAGGTTTAGGGCATGTTGAAATGCTGCAAGGGTATTCTCAGGCATATAAGCTGAGGCACCTCGATGTGCAATAACAGGTTCAAGGTATTCAAATTTAGCCAATAAACCTCGTCCTCACGTGCAGTTTACTCATGCCAAATTATACCTAAAATGAGCTCATTTTTCCAGTGTTAGGTACCCTCTTAGACCACCTTGTAACGTACGCACATGGGTGTAACCCATTTTCTGCAGCGCATCTGCAGCCAAACGCGAGCGAAATTGAAATAATATTGTGACGCTTGACTCTCTATATCGCCGCCCGCACAGTATTCAATAACTTGAATGGCTCTGCATTTAATATCACTTTCAATAGAATAAGCCAGGCTACTCTGATGGTAGTGAATCTGTCTTTCTGCATAAATTGGCGTGAGTACACTTGAGAACCCATGCCTCCTCAGATAAACCTCCTGATGTCGAGGTCGACCCATGCGATTTTCCAACTTCAAAACACTCTTTTCAGCAGGTGATGCACCTATGCGAGATAAAACAAAACTCCTAGAGTTCCCTCTTCCTCCAAGTCGACTGATGCTGTAGTTTGTAAGAAATGCATCAAATAATGCTTTGCCTTGCTCACCTTCTGAATACAAAACACTCAACTGTTCATGTATACGATCTATACCACAGGTCGCAAATATTTTAGCAAGCTTGTTGAGCTTATTTGGCGCCATATTTGAAATAACATCAGACACTTCTATCGAGGTTGGCTCGTCTTTTTGGCCTTCTTGCAGCATATCTTGCATGAAGGTTTCATTGACCCCTTTGTAAAAACCAGGAAAAAAACCAATCATCCTATTAGAAGATGTATCGTTAAGCTTCTTATGGCATGCTCTTAATACATGTAGGTACTCTGCTTTTTTTACTGGGTCTTGTTCTGCGTCATAAAAACCAATCAGCTGATTTAACCTATCTATACCAAGATTAGTTCGCTCAACAAATCGTTGAATCACTCTTTGGTAAGGCGAAAGAGTATCACCGACTTCGATTGAGTCTTCAGTTATTGGCTCTATTGTTTTAATAGGCATTTTTAATCTTATATTTCATAATCACGCCCATATAATTATAGCAAACATTTCTTACTCTAAGATTAATGGCATATCATTAATAAATCCTATAACATGTGATGCAAATTCCAGTTGTGATAATGAGGATGTATGACTCAAACTATTGCTAATGCTATTGATGATAAAACCTTTTTAGACTACGCCAAAGACCATGACTTTGGGGACATCCACGTCAAGTTCGACCCCAAAACAGGCATGTGTGCCATCATTGCTATTCATAGTTTAAAGCTTGGTCCTTCACTTGGTGGCTGTCGCTTTATTCAATACCCAAACCCCATGGATGCACTGTATGATGTGATGCGTCTAGCCCGGGGCATGAGCTACAAAGCTGCATCGGTCAACTTACCCCTCGGTGGTGGCAAGTCTGTCATTATTGAGCCTTCTGGCAACTATGACCGTACAGCCTATTTACAAAGCTTTGGTCAGATGATCAATGAGCTCGATGGTCGCTATATTACTGCTATGGACAGCGGTACTGAAATCAAAGACATGGATATCATCCGTGAGCAAACGCCTTATGTATCAACGTGTTCAAAATTAAAAGGCGACCCATCACCATCCACCGTGCAAGGCGTACTGCATGGTATACAGGCTGCAAGTGCATTTAAGCTCAATAACAAAAGCTTAGAAGGTTTACATATTGCCGTACAAGGCTTAGGCCATGTAGGTTATGGCTTATGTGAAAAGTTACATGCTATGGGTGTCAGGCTTACTGTTTCTGATATTAACCCTGAAGCTGAGCAACGTGCTGAAGCTGAATTTAATGCCACTGTCGTACCAACAGAAACCATACACCAAACCGACTGTGATATTTTCGCACCCTGTGCTTTAGGCGGCATCATTAATGACGACACCCTACCTGAAATCAAAGCAAGCATCATTGCGGGTGCTGCCAACAACCAATTGGCGCATACCTATCATGGTCAGGCACTTCATGATAAAGGCATTTTGTATGCGCCTGATTATGTCATTAATGCTGGTGGGCTTATTTTTGCAGCCGATAATTACTTGAGTCAGCATGAAAAACACACCACCAAAACGCTTGCAGAGCAGTTGCATCACATTCATGACTCGCTCTTGGCTATCTTTGAGCGCTCGGCACAAGAAGAACTGCCGACCAGTGTCATTGCAGATACCATAGCCTATGAGAAGCTCAAGGTCACTGCATGAAGCATCTGAACCTCACTGATGAACTTTATCAGTATTTATTAGATGTTTCTCTGCACGAAGACCAAACGCTTTTAGCTTTGCGTGAAAAAACCTCAAAGCATAAGCTTGCCATCATGCAAACAGCCCCTGAGCAAGCGCAGTTTATGCAGTTTTTACTCAAGCTCATCGGTGCCAAGCGTGTGCTTGAACTTGGTACCTACACAGGCTACGCCACCCTTGCCATGGCGCAAGCACTGCCAGAGGATGGTCAAGTTATTACCTGCGATATCAACGATGAGTGGACAAGCATAGGCAAGCCTTATTGGGAAGCTTCAGGTGAGGCCCATAAAATAAGCTTAAAACTTGGCAAAGCACTAGACACTATAGATAAGCTACTACAAGAAAAAGCCGTTTTTGATTTTATCTTTATAGATGCTGATAAAACCAATTACATCCCCTATTATGAAGCAGCACTGCAACTGCTCTCCCCCCAAGGCATGATTGCCATCGACAATACCCTTTGGGAGGGCCGCGTGATTGACCCAAGCGATACCGGCGGGCAAACTCGGGAGATTCGCAAACTTAACTTATTACTCAAAGAAGATAAGCGTGTACACATCAGTTTATTACCCATTGGAGATGGCTTAACCTTAGTGAAACCTAAAACCGCCATCTGACATACAAAACAAGGAGTCTGTTTATGTCAAATTCATCCAACCATAACCCTTGTGGCCTTGACGGCTTCGCGTTTTTAGAATTTTCCGGTCCTGTTAATACTTACATTGAAACGCTATTCGAAAAACAAGGTTTTACCAAGTATGCGGTACATAAAAACAAAGCCATCAGTATGTACCGACAAGGTCATATTGAGTTTATCATCAACCATGAGCCAAACAGTCAAGCTGCAAAACATGCCGAAACGCATGGCGCTGGTGCCTGTGCTATGGGTTTTCGTGTGGAAAGTGCAAGTCACGCTTATGAGCATGCCCTAAAACATGGCGCAGAGGCGTTTGATGACAAAGCGGATGTTAATCACGGACTACATGCCATTCAAGCCATTGGCGGCAGTGTGATCTATTTTGTCGATAGCTTAACCAAGCCCTTTAAAGATGAGTGGAAACTCATAGGCCAGCCTGAAATTAAGCCTAACCATGGCTTGCTTGAAATTGACCATCTGACCCACAACGTACGCTGCGGCAACATGGACAAGTGGGCCGGTTTTTATGAGCGCATTTTTAACTTTCAGCAAATTCGCTTTTTTGATATCAAAGGCCAAGCAACTGGGCTTGTCAGTCGTGCTATGGGCAGCCCCTGCGGCAAAATCAAAATTCCACTGAATGAGTCTCAAGACGACCAGTCACAAATTGAAGAATTCATTCGGGATTATCATGGTGAAGGGATCCAGCATATTGCGCTCAGTACAGACAATATTTATCACTCCGTCAAAGAACTCAATCGAAGTGGTATTACTTTTCTTGATGTCCCAGATACCTACTACGAAGGCATAGATGCACGGGTACCTTGGCACAGTGAACCACTCGACCAACTGCAACATTTAAAAATCTTAGTCGATGGTACACCTACCCCTGAAGGTGGTCTTTTGTTACAAATTTTCACGGAAAACCTATTTGGCCCCGTGTTTTTTGAAATCATTCAGCGTAAAGGCAATGATGGCTTTGGTGAAGGTAACTTCCAAGCCTTATTTGAAGCGATTGAGCGCGACCAAATTCGTCGTGGTACATTAAAAGTTGACTCAGAAAAAGCAGGAGCATAATTATGAAACTTGCTTCACTCACCTCGGCCTCAAGCAAAGATGGTGATCTTTGTATTGTAAGCCGTGACTTAACAAAAGCCGTGTATGCCGCCCCCATTGCCAATACCATGCAGTCGGCGCTTGAAAAAGGCGATGATTGCTTTTTAGCACTGAACGCCCGCTACCATGACTTAAACGATGGTAAGCTTGATAAAGAAGCGTTTGATTTTAATCCCGAAGCCTGTGAATCTCCCCTACCCCGCGCTTATCAATGGGCTGATGGCAGTGCTTATGTCAATCACGTAGAACTTGTGCGTAAAGCCAGAAAAGCAGAAATGCCTGAGAACTTTTGGACCGACCCTTTGATGTACCAAGGTGGTTCCGATACATTCTTAGGCCCAAGAGCGCCTATTGTAGTGCAAGACGAGGCGTATGGCATTGATTTTGAAGCTGAAATTGCAGTCATTACCGATGATGTGCCTATGGGTATTACAGCCGAGCAGGCACCAGAGCATATTCGCTTATTTATGCTCGTCAATGACGTCTCTCTAAGAAATCTCATTCCTAATGAAATTGCAAAAGGCTTTGGCTTCTTTCACTCAAAGCCCTCTAGCAGCTTTTCACCTGTTGCAGTGACTGCAGATGAGCTGGGGGCACACTTTGAAGATGGGCGTGTGCATTTGCCACTGCATAGCCATCTTAATGGTGAGCATTTTGGTAGCCCTAATGCAGGTGTTGATATGACCTTTTCATTCTTCGACCTCATTGCCCATGCAGCCAAAACACGTGAGCTTTCAGCGGGAAGCATCATAGGCTCAGGAACAGTTTCTAATGTTGACCGCTCTCAGGGTTCATCGTGTATTGCCGAAAAACGCATGCTTGAAATCATTGAGGATGGCGCGCCTAAAACTGCATTTATGCACTTTGGGGATACCATTCGTATTGAAATGCTTGATGTTTCAGGTGAATCTATCTTTGGCGCAATAGATCAGGTTGTCGAAAAATATGAAACTGTATGATTACTTTCGCTCAACCGCGAGCTATCGAGTACGTATAGCCCTACACCATAAGGGGCTTTCTTTTGAGCAACATGCCATTCATCTACTGCAAGATGGTGGCATGCAGCATCAAGCGCCTTATAAAAGCATCAATCCACAATCTTTGGTACCGAGTCTTGTACTTGAGGATGGCAAGGTGTTAACACAGTCACTTGCGATTATTGAGTATTTAGAAGAGATGCATCCCAAGCCGACTTTATTGCCTAAAAGCCAAGAAGACAGGGCTTTTGTCAGAAGCTTGGCCTTAATCATAGCTGCAGATACGCATCCACTGAATAACTTAAGAGTGCTTAATAACCTCAAAGCTGAATATCAAGCAGACGAAGAGGCTGTCAGCAAGTGGTATCATCACTGGCTTAAGCTTGGCTTTGATGCGCTTGAAGCAAGGCTTGAGCACAGTAATGGCAACTATTGCTTTGGTGATGGTATTACGCTTGCCGATATATGCCTGGTGCCACAGGTGTACAATGCGAAGCGATTTAAGTTTTCACTTACGTCGTATCCGACCATCCAGTCCATAGATGCGCATTGCAGCAAACTCGATGCGTTTCAAAGTGCATTGCCAGAAATACAGCCTGACGCCCCCGCTTCATGAGCTTCAGGCTCTTCATATTCAGAAAACAAACGAAAGATGCCATAATCATTCCTTTGCAAATGGCTCTTAATTTGTTTCTGGGTCTCAGCGCTAAAGTCATTATATCCTAAATCTATGGAGGTAAGTGCAGTGTTGCTTTCTAGTGCGCCACATAAAATTTGTGCTGACTCTTCTGAAATTTGACAAGCAAAAAGGGTCAGGTGGGTAAGTGTGGTATTACCAGCTATTGCGGGTGCCAACACCTGCATGGCCTCTTCAAAAATAATATTGTAGGAGAGGTTTAATGCCTTGATACTTGTGTTACCACGCAAGATACAAGCCAGTGCATCGATAGGTGATCTATTATGAGCATCACAAATGGTTAACATTTGAAGCGTTCTATTGTCTGCAATGGCTTCTGCAAGAGGACCAATACCGCTCTCACCAAACTCACAGCCCCACACATCCAAAACTTCGAGTATGGTATTGGCTCTTAGTGCCCGATATAAACTCCACATCCCAGCATCGCCTATATTAGCAGTTGATAAATAGAGCTCTTTAAGACTGCTGTTTTCTGTCAACATATTTGAAATAACGAAAATTGTATCTGACGTCACTTTATTTGAAATCAGATGTAGTTGCTTGAGTGTCTGATTGAACCTTAAAGCCTCTGCTATTTGCGTGGCGCCAATATCTTTAACTGTGTTACCCCAAAGCATGAGCTGTTCAAGAGTTGTATTCTCAAGAAGCATTGTAGCAAGCGCTACGCCTTCTTTGTGTCCTATATGGCAATCTTTAATATTGAGTACCTTAATGGATGTATTTCTGACTAGGGCTTCAGCAAGTACTGGGATGTGTTCAGGCTTGATTTTGCCATGCTCAAAGACAAGTGGTTTGCTGTAAATGTTATCTTTTATTTCATTGAGTAAGGCTTCTGTGAATAAAGGCATCTGCTACTCTCTTTTTATTATTAAGATACTTTAAGAGATCGTGTTAAGTGGCGATCAAACTAAATGTAAACAAACCTTACAATTAGTCTTCTTGACGCTTGCGATAAATAACAGCGATATGGCCGATGAGTTGAATGAATTCAGCTGAGGTGGCTTCACAAATAGAAAGCGCCATTGCTTTGCGTTCTTCTTTGTCTTCACCTACAACTTTCACTTTAATCAACTCATGAGCTTGTAGTGCAATGCTGGTTTCTTCAATCAGAGCAGGTGTGACACCTTTGCCACCTACTAGTATTACAGGATGCAAATGATGCGCACGGGCTTTCAGTGCATTCTTTTCCGAGGTTTTCATGAGGTTCTATCCAGATAAAAGTTTCGCATCATAACATGAGGCGAGCTTTTTCCCAAGCATATGCAAAGCCTGAGCACGGTGGCTTATCTTTTGTTTGACCTCAGGACCAAGCTCAGCGAGGGTACAATCATGCTCTGGCACATAGAAAATAGGATCGTACCCAAAGCCGTGCGTGCCTGTGGGGGTTGTAACAATTTCACCGTGTAACATGCCGGTACCTATTGTAGGCGTGGGTGAATCAGCGTGCTCTATATAGACTATCGCACAATAAAAATAGGCTTTGATGGGCGTGGTTGCTTCACTGATGTTACTCAATACTTTTTGAATGTTGTCAGCATCAGTTGCATTCTCACCTGCGTAACGAGAAGAATAAATCCCAGGCTCACCATTTAGCACAGGTATCACAAGGCCTGAATCATCAGCTATAGCTGGCATATTTGCATGCTTGCTTGCATGCCGCGCTTTAATGATGGCATTTTCAATAAAAGTGGTGCCTGTTTCCTCGGGGCTATCGATATCGAGAGATTGCTGGGAAATACAGAGCCTCGGTGCAAGTAAATGCTGCAGCTCTTTGATTTTCCCAGCATTTGAGGTTGCTAATAAAATCTTGGGGTTCATATTACGTCTTAAAAATAGAAAGCATCCACTCTGGGGAGTTACCCGTAAGTTTGGCAAATAAATAAAAGCCCCTAGACATAAAGTAAATGCCTAGAAACAGTAAAAAACTAAACAGTACACGGTGCCCGTTGCCTGACCAAAGTTTTTTCATCCAGTTATACACTCTCACAGGGGCTGCCAAAAATAAAATACTACGAATCAAAAACATCCAAGAAATAACCGTCACACCAATACGAGGGCTCAACTCCCAAATATTGTGTGTTACAACCAATAATATAGCTGGCATTAGAAACATGATACCATGCCAAGTTGCTTCTAAGCCTGGTGCTTTTTGCTTTTTAAACAACGCTTTGTAATAGTCTGCACGACTCAAAAAAATCACCGAAACAATCACAAAATAGAGACCAAAAACTTGCGCCACAATATATGAGTGTAGTAACGATCCCATCAGAATGCTCTCCTAGGTTAAGGTCCACAATTACCATTAAGAACTGAATACAGTTTTTTTGCAAGCTTTCGAGAGAATACCCCCTCTTTAATGCACATATCATATGGTATATCATGTGCCTTTGTTTTTAATTTAAGTTAAGCCATCATGTCAGCACTGCACTCTATTAAATCTTGCTTAAGTGGCGATGTTCCTGTCGACACGTCAGTAACCGTTCAGGGTTGGGTCAAAACCAGGCGCGATTCAAAAGCAGGATTGTCGTTTATTAATCTTCATGACGGCTCATGCTTTCACCCGATTCAAATTGTGGCACAAAATACACTGCCTAATTATGAAAGTGATATTCAGAAAATTACCTCTGGCTGCAGCATCAAAGCCACTGGCACACTTGTTGAGTCACAAGGTAAAGGTCAGTCTTTTGAGATTCAGGCAAGCGATATTGAAGTGGTTGGTTTTGTAGAAAGCCCTGAAACTTATCCCATCCAACCCAAAAGGCATACGCTTGAATACTTGCGTGAAGTGGCACATCTTCGCCCACGCACCAATACCATCAGTGCAGTAACGCGTGTACGTCACGGCATATCACAAGCCATTCATCAGTTTTTGCATCGCCAAGGTTACCAATGGATTCATACGCCAATTATTACCACCAATGACTGCGAGGGTGCAGGTGAGTTGTTCCGAGTCAGCACGCTTGATTTGATGAATTTACCTATGAGTGAGCAAAACCAGGTGGATTTTTCCAAAGATTTTTTTGGTGAAGAAGCTTATCTTACGGTATCTGGCCAACTGAATGTTGAAGCTTACTGCCTAGCGCAATCTAAGGTGTATACTTTTGGACCTACTTTCCGTGCTGAAAACTCACATACCAGCAGACACTTGGCTGAGTTTTGGATGGTTGAGCCTGAGCTTGCCTTTGCTAACCTCGAAGATATATGCACGCTCGCTGTCTCTTTCTTAAAGCATGTGTGTGAAGCCACACTCAATGAATACGGCGATGACTTAGCCTTTTTCAATCAATTTGTAGACAAAAACTGTTTGGCACGCATCGAGTCCATCGTAAGGTCTGACTTTGAAACCATAAGTTATACCGATGCCATCAAATTACTCGAAAAAGCAACACAATCGTTTGAATACCCAGTGCAGTATGGCTTAGATTTACAATCAGAGCACGAGCGCTATCTGACCGAGTCACACTTCAAAAAGCCAGTCATCATCACTGACTACCCCAAAGATATCAAAAGCTTTTATATGCGTGTGAATGATGATAATCAAACCGTGGCAGCGATGGATGTACTGGTCCCTGGCATTGGTGAAATCATCGGTGGCAGCCAAAGAGAAGAGCGCTATGATGTGCTTGTTGATCGCATGAAAGCTTGTGGTCTAGATCCAAAACACTACCAGTGGTACTTGGACCTCAGAAAGTATGGCAGTGTACCTCATGCAGGCTTTGGCTTAGGGCTTGAGCGTTTGGTGAGTTACATCACAGGCGTTGCTAATGTTCGTGATGTGATTCCTTTCCCAAGAACACCCGGTCACGCTGATTACTGATGCTTTTTCAAAATGCTATAAAGTCTTTCGATGAAATCTACCGCGTCAAGAAACGTCCAAAAGACATCAGCAATTTATTACCAATATCGTAACTAAATACATTGTTAAGTAGCTTAAAGTTGTCAATATCTAAGTACAGTAGAGCAAAGCGGTTGCAAGGCTTGGTCGTTTTATCCCGATGAAACATGTTGGTTACAAAGCAGCCCTAATTATTATCAGTATTGCGCTTTATTTGTATAAAGTTAGAAAAAATATCCGGGCCAAAATGACTCAAGATAGCCTCAGGATGAAATTGAATACCATAAATAGGCAAATCACGATGTTGCACCCCCATCAAAACAGTCTCACCTTGGTCTTTTGTCCAAGCCGTTGCTATAAGCGTACTAGGCAGGTTTTGTAGACTACCAATAAGCGAGTGGTAGCGTGCGGCGATAAATGGCGTCTTAATCTCATGAAATATACCTTGCTGACTATGTTGAATTGAAGAACATTTGCCATGCATTGCGTGTTTGGCTTGATTAACTGTGCCACCAAAGGCTTCTATCATACACTGATGCCCCAAACAAATACCAAGCATAGGATAATGCTGGTGATAGGCTTTGATAAGCTTTATGGTCGGCTGTGCTTGGCTCGGGGCACCCGGGCCTGGCGACAAAACAATATGCGTTGGGGAAAAAACTTCGAGCTGCTTTAGTCGTTGGTCATCAAAGCGTACTAGTGTCACTTCTGCACCCAACACCTCAAAATAGGACTTGATGGTCTCTGTGAAAGAATCATAATGGTCAATAAGCAACAGTTTGGGCATATACTAACCTGAAGCGCCGATTAAAAACTGTGCCTTTAACTGCATTTCTTGAAATTCATCATGAAGCTTTGAGTCCATAACAATCCCACCCCCAACACCAAGCACACCTTGTTCACCACGACACAGCGCGGTTCTGATAGGCACATTAAAACACATATCGTTATCAGGTGTAATGTAACCAATCGAACCGGTATATACTTCTCGCGGCCCCTCCTCTATCTGGCTTATCAGGCTTACTGTACTTTTTTTCGGTGCACCTGTAATCGAGCCACAAGGAAACAAGGCATGGATGATATCAGCAAAAGGCATGTTTACGTCAATCAACCCTTCAATGGTCGATGTCATTTGATACACTGTTTGATATTGCTCAACTTTAAGCAGTTCAGGTACCTGTACCGAGCCTGTGTCGGCAATACGCGCGACATCGTTGCGAAGCAAATCCACAACAATGGTGTTTTCTGCACGAGACTTTTCATCTGTAAGCAAGAAATCTGCATTGGCCTTATCCTTTTCTTCATTGTCTAACGCCCTCGGCATCGTGCCTTTCATTGGTTTCGTTGTAAGCTTATCCCCTGTTTTCTTGAAAAAAAGTTCCGGCGAAAGTGATAATATCGAAGCACCTTCAAGTTCAAGTAGTGCAGAATAAGAAACCTGTTGCCGCTGTCTAAGTGTATTGTATAGAGCGCGTGCAGAGCCTTGCTGGGCAAAGTGATAACTCGAGGTTAAGTTGACTTGATAGGTATCGCCTTGTCGCAGGTGATGATGTACTTTTGCAAACTGCGCTGCATACGCTTGGTCATCCACCATCAAGTTCACTTCATTAATATGGCCTTTGTCTTCTCCCAAGTAGCTATCTACCGCCTGCCTCGATAAATATCTAGGCTTCTCAAATACATAAAAATCAACAAGCGGCCACTGATTTTGCCATGGGCACGGTAAATCGAGCAGTGCATATGCTGCCTCAAAGCTGATATATCCCGCCAGGTAATAGCCCTGATTTTTCCAGGCATCAATCTTTTGCAGCGCTTCTTGAACCTCATTCTGTTTGGTTGCAAAAATACGAGCTTCTGGCGCTTCAAATAGCATTGCAGGGTGAGCTAAGTGTTGCTCTTTGGTATTTTCTAGTAATATCACAGCATGCAAGATACCACGCCTTATCTTGCTTTTAAATGCTCAAACTGATACCTTGTCGGATTATTTTTCACAATCATTATATGAGTGGCTCCAGGAACTTTGTTGTGACTTCTCCCAAACGTGTACTTAGCATCTTTTCATTGGTGATGATTAACGTCATTGCGGTCGATAGTCTGCGTACGTTGCCTATTTCAGCTAACCTCGGTTATTCATTGGTTTCATACTACGCGTTTGGCGCACTTGTTTTTTTTATTCCTGTCGCGCTCGTAGCAGCTGAGCTTGCTACGGCCTACCCCAGCACGGGTGGTATTTACGTTTGGATTCGTGAAGCTTTTGGTAAGCGCATGGCATTTATGACCATTTGGCTGCAGTGGGTCTACAATGTCGTATGGTACCCAACCATCATGGCCTTTATTGTCTCTACTTTGGCTTATTTATTCGATCCCAATCTTGCCAATCATAAGTGGTATTTGCTCATATCCATGGTGTCATTGTTTTGGCTCTTTACGCTACTGAATTGCTTTGGCATGAAAATATCAAGCTTGGTCAGTAATTTAGGCGCAGTACTTGGTACCATCGTACCCATGGTGATCATTGCTGTTATGGGCTTTATTTGGGTGTACTTAGGTAAACCTTTGGCCATGCCTTTTGATAAAAGCACGCTCTTGCCTGACTTTTCTGCGCTTGGTAATTTGTCTTTGTTTTCCGCTGTATTGTTTGGTTTGTTGGGCATGGAGATGTCTGCAGTGCACGCCGAAGAAGTACAAGATCCACAACGAAATTACCCACGCGCTCTTTTGTACTCAACACTGATCATTTTCGCAACATTGGTGCTTGGTTCGCTTGCCATCGTGATGGTCGTGCCACAAGATGCACTCAGTATGGTTTCAGGCTTAATTGACGCCTATGCGATTTTCTTTAGTGCTTATCACCTAGACTGGCTTACACCCATCATTGCGGTACTTATTGTCCTTGGTGCGATTAGTGGAACCTCTGCTTGGATAATAGGCCCAACCAAAGGCTTATTGGTTGCTGCACGTGATGGCTGTATTCCTCAGAAATATACCAAAACCAATAGCCATGGCGCCCCAACGTCTATTTTAGTAACGCAAGCTGTTATCTTTACCTTGCTCACAAGCTTATTTACATTATTTAAGACGATCAATGCCGCCTATTGGATCTTATCTGCCATGTGCGCGCAGATGGCTCTTTTGGTGTATGTATTTATGTTTGCAGCTGCCATTCGCCTGCGCCATAAAAAACCAAATCAAAGAGGTGCGTATCGTATCCCTGGTGGGAAGATTGGCCTTTGGCTTGTAGCATTAACTGGACTTGTTTGTTGTGTGTTTACCACGCTTCTAGGCTTTGTACCCCCCACACAAGTACCTATTAAAAATGTGTTTTTGTTTGAGAGTTTCTTGATTGGCGGGCTCGCCTTCTTCTCAGTGATTCCATGGTTTTTTGTGAAGAAGATCTAACACCAAGCTTGTGGTTTCTTCTGGGTACTCAAAAGGAAACATATGCGTGCCTTGAGTCTTATAAGCAGCTATGCTGAATTTTCTAGCCATGAAGCGTCTATCTAATGCATGAACAATGTCACTTTCAGAACCATAAATCAGGTAAGCTGGCACATTTAGCTTTTGTCTAAAGCCAATATGGTAATGCGGTATGGTGCGGTAGATTTCATACTCAATGCCCGTATCAAAGCGTAAGGTGTAGCCTGTTTCATCATGTGTCATACCATAATCAATATAATCATTGATACTAGCATCAGTAAAATGCTTAAAAAGCTCTCTGCGCTTAAGATATTTGAATGCTTGCTCTCGACTTTGCCAATGTGCACGCCTGGCTTTGCTTCGGTGAGCAGGAGTAATTCTGTCAATAAAACCCAATAGCTTAGATAGCCTTATGCCGCGCGATCGTAGCGGGCTAATTAATGGCGCATCAAGCAACACCACACATTGAAACAATTCTGGCTGCTCAAAAGCTGCAAGTAAGCTTAATACGCCACCCAGAGAGTGGCCTAAAGCAATCACTGGCGTTTGGCATTGCAGCTTAATACTTTCTATGACTTCCTGCACCAAGCTGTCCCAATTATCACCTACAGGAAATGCTTCGTTATGTCCTATTTTATCAATATACCTGCAATCGTATTCAGAGCTTAAGCCTTCAAGCATTTGTGCATAGCACGGTGATGGGAAGCCATTCCCATGTGCAAAATGGAGCTGCGGCTTCATGTGAGTGCCAAAGCTTTGCGATCGTTTCGACATGCGAGCACCGCAAGGCTGAAATAGATGGCATAGACAACCAGAGAAACATATTTCATTTGCACAAACATTTGGTCAAAGGTGAGTGCCGAAAAAAAGACAACCGCTTGTGGTGTCACTGAAACACACAAAAGACGCATGGTTTCTTTGAAAGTGAGCTTACACTTAAACACAAATGAGGCAATAAATTGGCCAAAAATAGTAAAGGAAAAAAGGAAAACAAAATAAGTAATGCAATAAAATAAAATGCTGCTAACAAAGACAACAAATAAGGCCGCCCATTTCATCCAGTTCAGCATTAATACTTTGATTAAATCCTCACCGACAATACTCTGCCTACCCTTTGCCTTAAACAGATCTGATGCAAAAGGAAGTTGGATGGTGTGTTGCTTAGAAACATCAGCTTGCGTAAACACATCTAGCATTTGGTAGTTAAATTGCATCATATGCTTTGTAACAAGCAAGCCTGCCTTGGGATAACGTATATCAGGCAGCTTGCTTACCGTATCTGTGGTATCAATCACACCAATCACTTCACCAAAGTCATTTTTTACCAAAAAAGGCTGGGGTCCATAAAAAACAGCTTTACCATTATAGATACTAAACGGAGGAAGCTTTTTTAACGGTGTTATAAGTACTTGCTCGAGATCTTGATGCCTTTGAATGTGTGAGTTGATGCAGTGCGGTAACGTCAATACAGTTATCATAACCAGCAAGTACGTTGCGCCCAACCCACGCCAATTACGCATTACATCAACATACAGTTTCGGGGAGTAGAATGATAAAAGAATGGCTTGTACACGGCTAAACTTCGGCTTAATAACGGTTTTTTTTCTGCCACTCAAATATTTCATGTACACCTCTTTATAGAATGTTCGGCTTTCATAGTACGACTTAAAAGTTGTGTGTAAATGGGCGAAACACCTGCCAATTGCACAATGGTTGTTGCCGTCAAACTCGACACCATCAGGGGTAAAATAAGATCGTAATTTTGGGTCATTTCAACCACCAAGACAATGCCTGTCATTGGGGCTCTTACACATGCTGAAAATAATGCGCCCATACCTGCAACGGCAAACATACCAGGCTCAATACTTTGAATATCATAACCAAAGTGAAGAAATAAGGTTGCAAATGCAAGGCCTAACAGCGAGCCGACAGCAAGCATCGGTGCGAATATCCCTCCAGGTATGCCTGTGCCATAACAAAGCATGGTTAAGATAAAACGCAGGGCAAATAACATAATAAGACCCAGCAAGCCTGGTGAAAATGAAATAGCATGTTCAATAATGTGGTATCCCCCACCTACCGAGTCAGGCCAGTGAGCTGCCAAAAACCCTATAAGAGCTGCAACGATAACCACATACACAAAACGCATCCACTCTGTTTGCTTATCGATGGTATAAAGTGTGTACATGAGGCTTCTGTTAAATAATATGCCCACCAACCCCGAGAAAATACCAAAAATAAAAAAGAGCCAAAGTGACCCAAGAGATGGCATTTGGAATACATCCATCACAATAGCAGGCGTATTGCCAAGCATCAGTTGCAGAACAATTGCAGCCCCCACACAACTGATGGCAACCGTCTTAAATTGAATAAAAGAAATAGGAAAGGCTTCGCGCATTTCTTCTACCACAAACAATACACCTGCAAGTGGCGCATTAAATGCTGCTGATAAACCTGCAGCGGCGCCAGCGGCGACGAGAGCATCGCAGCGCTTGCGGCTTAATGAGGTAAATTCTGATACCAGTTTACCGATATCCCCGCCCATCTGGATGGTTGGCCCCTCTCGACCTAATACCATGTTACTGCCAATAGCGAACATGCCGCCAAAGAACTTCACGGGTAATACACGAGACCAGCGCGATGGCCGCTTGTGTAAAAGTGCCCCTTCAATTTCTTGCACCCCACTGCCTGCTGCCTCAGGGGCAAAACGTCGTACCATAAACCAGGCCAACACCACAACGGTGACAGTAATGCTGCATAAAGGAATTGGGCTTGGGATGCCAAGCATTCTGAGTTTATACGCCATCACACCTAAAAAGACTGCACAATGATGTATCGCTATTTGAAAACCAGAACCGACAAAGCCTGTAAGAACGCCTACCAAGAGAGCTAAAAGATAAAAGGAGAGTATGGTCCAGTAGCGCATGGGCTTTCTAAAGAGAGAATGAGTCTACCCATCATACAATAAACTTTAAAAGGGTCGTAGTTGTTTTTTTGTTGTCGCAAAATATCAACAGTGCTAAAGTGCGCATTTTTATTCAATCATGATTAGGTAATTGACAATGTTACTCGGAAAACCAATTGAAGAGCTAGGACTATTTACTGACTTCTACCAGTTAACCATGGCGCAAGCAGCCTGGGATGAGGCCAAACGTACAAACACACCGCAAACCCAGAGTTGCTTTGAGTTGTACTTTCGAAAAAATCCTTTTGAAGGCGGTTATGCCATCAGCTGTGGCTTGAAAGATGCTATTGATTTGATTCAGAGATTTAAATTCAGTAAGGAAAACGTTCAGTTTTTGCGAGAGCAATGTGATAGTGAAGGCGCACCACTTTTTAAGGAAGATTTTTTAAATTATCTTGAAAATGAATTTGAGTTCACTTGCGATATTGACGCGATGCCTGATGGCAGTGTCGTGTTTGCAAATGAGCCTGTTGTGCGCATAACAGGCCCTACAATGCAAGGGCAACTTCTGGAAACCGCTCTCATTCACTTGTTTGGCTTTCAAACATTAACAGCAACCAATGCATCGCACCTTGCAACAGTTGCCAATGGAAAGCCTATCGTCGAGTTTGGTGCCAGACGCGCACAAAACCCAGTCGATGCATCGTATGCAGCTTATGTAGGTGGTGCCAAGGGCACTTCGAATGCAATGGCGGGTTTTTTATACCGTATACCCGTCATCGGCACATTTGCACACTCGTGGGTGATGTCGCACAACAATGAATTAGAAGCATTTCGCGAGTATGCTGCGTCTATGCCAGGAAATTGTACCTTTTTGGTCGATACTTACAATACACTAGAGGGCGTTAAAAAAGCGATTACCATTGGTCAAGAACTTCGCCATGAAGGTCATGAAATGATTGGCATCCGCTTAGACTCTGGTGACTTAGCCTACTTAAGTAGTGAAGCAAGAAAGTTATTAAACGAAAGTGGCTTTGAAAATGCTAAAATCATCGCAAGTAATGATTTGAATTCTCGAACCATCAGAGATATAGAAAGCCAAGAAGGCTCCAGCATTGATATTTATGGCGTGGGCACAAGGTTGGTGACCAATGACGGCCAGCCATCTTTAGGTATGGTCTGTAAAGTGACTGCCGTACAAAATGCCAATACCCATGCATGGGAAGGTAAAGTCAAGTTATCCGAAGACGCAGGTAAGATTACAACCCCTGGCAGAAAACAAGTACGACGCTTTGAAGCCAATGGTCGTTATATTGGTGATGTGCTTTACAACATAGACACCCCTCCGCACGAATGGAATATGGTTGATCCATCAAACCAAACTGTAATCCATGAATTTTCTCAAATGATGGATGAGGACGACTCGATTACTTTTGAGGATATGTTGAAGCCTGTTTTTCGTCATGGCGAACTTGTGTACGAGCATGCCGAAGAGAATGTCACTGCTGCCAAAACAAGAGCAGAAGCTCAAAAAGCACATGTTGATCCTAGAACAAAAAGAATTTTAAATCCTCAGCTTTACCCTGCAGGACTAGAAGACGCCCTAAGCGAGCAAAAGATTAATATGATTCGTGGCATTAATGCTCAGTCAAAGCGTGAAATTCGTAAAAGAGAAAGACATGAGCGTGGTGAATACGGAAACAAGAAACTACGTATGTTTACAACTGAAGACTCTGAAGCTACAGCTAATAACGAAGAGCATGGTGCTCAGTTAGGCTCATAATAAAACAATGGGGACGGTGCAAATGCACCGTCCCCATTGTGATTTCCATCGGGATTAATTATAAGGTTTCACAATCACAGTAGTACCAATGGTCATGAAATCTTCATTGAGCCATTTCGCTGCACTAGGTAATACCCGGATACAACCATGGCTGGTATTCCATTTAGGCACTTCATAGGCTGCGTGAATCGAGTAGCCTTTATAAAAGTGCATGCAGTATGGCATTCTTGCGCCACCACCGGTTTCAATTGGATATGAACCTGATTTACAGTTTTCCCCTTTCTTAGAGTAAACACTGTAGCGACCGGTTACGGTTCTGCAAGAACGTCCCACATCTTCACAGTAAGACTTACCACCTGAAGCTGCACCGGTTTTTACAAGATTACCTTGTTTATCATAGGCAGCCCATGCCGCAGCTTTAGGATCGAAAATAAAGACTTTACGGCCCGTTGCTTTTCTTTTATCAGGAAAAACACCCGCGCCACGTGTGTCCATAGTATGGGACATCGTATAATGCGTATGCCCTGCATCATCAACAATCGGTACTGAGCGATCCATCGACGCACAAGACGCCATTAATACGCATACAGGTACAACTGTTACAACTTTACTAATACTCATAATACAAACCTCCACATGTTTGGTTAATGTATCGGTAGGTTTGTGAAAATATTTAGCAATTTTTTATTTTTTTTACTTAAACTTGTCACATATTATAGAACAAGTTACGATGAAAAATGACATCTAGATTAAGGATCGGTCACATGGCTATGTTAAGAATAGGTCTGTCCATTGCATCACTAACTTTATTCAGCGCAGTGACATATTCAGCAGCCAACGTTACTACTGCGGAAAAACAAGCGAGCATGTCCCCAAAGAAGGCGCTACTTAAGCTTAAAGCAGGTAATGAACGCTTTTTAACGGGGAAGATGCAAACCCAAGATTATCTAAAACAAGCCAAAGAAGGCGCATCCGGCCAATTTCCTTGGGCTGTTATCTTAAATTGCATGGATTCACGCAGTGTCCCTGAGTTTTTCTTCAATCAAGGTTTAACAGATTTATTTACGCTACGCGTGGCTGGCAATGTTTTAAATGATGATATTTTGGGAAGTATTGAGTTTGCCACCAAAGCTGCTGGCACACCGCTTATTGTGGTGCTAGGTCATACTGGGTGTGGCGCTGTGAGTGCTGCTTGTGAATACACACACTTTGGTCATGTTGACCATGTGACCCATAAAATCAAACCTGTTATTCCAGAGTCTAAAAAGGAAAGTGGTTCTGATGACTGCACCAACCCACAACTCATCAACAAAATCTCTGAAAATAATGCCTTAATGGTTGCCCGAAAAATTAGGCAAAAAAGTGATATTATTCAAAAACTTATTGATGAGGGCAAAGTGGGCATTGTTGCTGGAATCCATGATATTGAATCCGGCAAAGTGACCTTCTTTGAAGAAGGGCGCCTCATGCCCACAGAAGAAAAGCCCAATTAGGGTGATAAGCGCACGGCATCCCTTGGGAACATCGTTGCAGACTTGATGTTATCAAGCCCTATAAGCCTTTGCGTTAAGCGTTCAAGGCCCATGCCTAAGCCTCCGTGAGGTGGCAAACCGTATTTGTGCGCATTGGAGAAAAACTCAAAGTCTTTTGGATCTAAGCCTTTTGATTTGATATTGGCAACCAGCTCATCATAATCATGCACACGTTGGCCACCTGAGGTAATCTCAACGCCTCTAAAGAGCAAGTCAAAGCTTAATGTGAGCTCTGGGTTTTCAGGGTCTACTTTGGCATAAAACGGGCGCTTTGCTGTAGGATAATGCGTGATGAAGACAAAATCAGAGTCATATTTTTCTTTGATATAATCTGAAATCTTTTGTTCTTCAATTGGCGCTAAATCAAACGAGTCTTTGGGTTTGATCTTAAATTCACGCTCGACAATCTCTTTGACCTCATAAAACTTCAACACGGGGATGGTATTAATTTTTGGTAGAGTCACTTGCCAAAGAGCAAGTTCATGGCTGACAGTTTCTTCTAAATGCTCAAACACAAACCTGAGCATAGACGCTTCCATATTGAGTACATCATAAAACGAGTCAATATGCGAAAACTCTAAATCCATCGAGGTATATTCATTAATATGACGATTAGTATGATGCTTTTCTGCACGGAATACAGGTGCAATTTCAAATACTCTATCAAACACACCAGTACAGAATTCTTTGTAGAACTGAGGCGATTGTGTGAGGTAAGCAGGCTTACCAAAGTAATCCAGTGAGAAAATATTAGCCCCACCTTCAGCGCCCTCTTTCACAAGCTTTGGCGTGCGAATTTCGGTAAAGTGCTGTTCGGTTAAAAAGCTGCGTACACCGCGCACGAGTGCCGACTGAATACGGAATATGGCTTTTTCCAGGGGATGACGCATCGATAAATAACGAAAATCAAATTTCACATCATTATGTATATCAAGCTTTTTCTTGGTGATATCAAAAGGCATAGGCTCAGATGGTGTACTCAGAACTTTGTGCTCTTCCATTTGAATTTCACACGTTTTAGGCGTAACAAAATCATCTTTGATTTTTGCCTCTGTCACTTTGCCTTTGACCCAAATGGCACCATTTTCTTTAATCCCGGTTTCGTCTAAGTTGCCGGTATAGACAAGCTGAATGAGATGGTCTCCATGCTGCAATAACACAAAGCCAAAGCCGGATAACACACGGAGCTTATATACAAAGCCCTTAAGCTCTACGGTTTCATTGATATGATTTTCAATGTTTACCAGCGCGAGGCTGGGGTTTAAGGTTGATTCGATAGATATTGACATGGTTTAGTTTTCATCCACATTCGGTAATAAAGCTTTGATGGCAAGCATCAGTTGCTCATCGGTACATTCAAAACACCCACCCCGGGGAGGCATCGCACGATACCCTTCACTTGAGTGTTTAAATAAAGTGTCTATGCCTTTTTGCAGCCGCACAGACCAATCTTTAGCAGCACCCTTTCGGGGTGCACCCAGCGGTATCATGGGCTTTTCAGCGTGACAGGTCGCACAAAAATGCTCAACAATCTGTGTGCCTTCATCAGGCTTACCTTTGACTTCTTCTAAGAAGGCTTGAGGTCTGTGAGTTGCTGCCATTGCAGAAGAAACAAAAAGACTTAAAATCAGCAAGCTGGTTTTGAACATGGCATTCACTGCTTCTTAGCTATCACCACATCTATGACATGCGTGTCGTGATATGGAAAGGTAAAAATACGCTCAAATAACCGTTTTAAGCGCTGGAGTAAAAAAGACTTGGGCAGCATTTTAATCGATAAACTGTTTAAAAACCATGTACCTTCAATACCAAACAGAGCGAGCTCATCGATATTATTTAAAATGATGGGAATCTCAAACCTCTTATGGTCCACGACTTCAAATCCGCCATGGGCGAGTGATGCCAATAACTCTTTCTCACCCAGTGCTACGGTTGTGTTTTTCAGGACAGATTGATAATAGTGCCCCACCACACGACTCAACAGGCTGCCTTCGGCCACAAAGTCTGCTAAATATTTTTGTGCCACGGGGAACGAGTCATAAGTTGTCGTAATAAATGAAAAATAGCCGGAAGTTTTTACTGAAAGTCGCACTGCATCTAGCAGGGACTTCATAGGAATGTAAGCATTAATAAAATGTGCAAGCACCAAGTCTTGACTATGCAAGGGCAAATACTTAGGTGCATCTACGGCACTTGCCTCGATGGTGGTTAAATCAATTTGGCCTTTGGCATTTTTCAGCATTTCAGGAGAAACATCTATGCCCGTAAAGTGCGCATTTGGCATAAATCCATGTAGTTTTTTAATGAATGAAGCATCACCCACACCCATATCTAACACACGAAAATCTTGATGGGCAAATGGAACCATTTGCTCAATTTGCTTAACCGCAGCTTTATGGCTTTTGCTTATCGCGCCAAACTGATCTGCGAGATCATATCTATCTGCAATGGTGTCGTACATAGCCTTTAATGTCGTAGTCATCTCGTTACTACTTCCTTTTTTTAACAAACCTCATCAAGCGCTTTTTACGCTTTACTTGACGCTCAGTAAGTTTATTTTTTTTCCCTTCAAATGGATTTTCACCACTTTTAAAAACCACTTTAAGTGGTGTACCAACAAGCTGTAATGCGTCTAAAAACGCATTATTAATATATCGTTTATAACTCTCAGGTAAAGCATCAACCTGAGTACCATGAATCACAATAATAGGTGGATTATGACCACCTGCATGTGCATATCTTAATTTAACCCGACGCCCTTTGACCAAGGGAGGTGGGTGTTTTGCCACCATATCTTGCAAATATCGCGTTAGTAAGTTGGTTTGAAAAGATTTAATGGCTGAAGCATAAGCCTCTTGGATATCTTTGAATAAATTGCCAACCCCACTGCCATGCAAAGCAGAAATAAAGTGAAACTTTGCAAAAGAAGCAAAATGTAGTTTGCGCATAATGGTATCTTTGACGAAAATTCGATGGTCTTCATCTAAGCCATCCCACTTATTGACCGCAACCACGATGCCCTTACCAGCCTCAATGGCAAAACCGATAAGATGCATATCTTGATCGGTCACACCTTCATTAGCATCAATCAGAATCAGACAAACATTGGCATCCTTAATGGCATTTAAGGTTTTGATAATAGAAAACTTTTCTATTTTTTCATTGACTTTAGAGCGCCGGCGTACGCCTGCTGTATCAATCAAGGTATAATCTTGGCCATCACGCTCAAAAGGCACATAGATGCTGTCTCGCGTGGTGCCTGGCATATCATATACAACCATACGCTCATCACCCAAAACGCGATTGATAAGCGTCGATTTACCGACATTAGGTCGACCAATCACAGCGGTTACAATGCCTTTTTTCTCATCTGGAGCCTCGGCTTCCTCTGTGAAATCTTCGGTTACGGCTTGTAGTAAGTGACCCACACCACGTCCATGTGCAGCTGATACGGTAAACATATGGGCAAAGCCAAGCTCTGCAAATTCAGCAAAGCTCATCTTTTCATCTAGACCATCGGTTTTATTAATCACAAGCGTGACTTCACGGCCTTGCTTTCGAAGCTCTGTTGCAATAGCTCTGTCTGATGGTGTGAGTCCGGCCCTTGCATCCACCATAAAAAACACATGTGTTGCTTCTTGTATGGCTTTCTGCGATTGACTCACCATGAGTGTATCAACGGCTTGATCTTCTACACCAATACCTCCTGTATCAATCAAGATAAATGTCTTTTCATCAAAAGAGGCAAGGCCATACTGCCTATCACGCGTCAAGCCGGGAAAATTTGAAACCAAGGCGTCCTTAGACTTGGTTAAGCGATTAAATAATGTGGACTTACCAACATTGGGTCTTCCAACTAAAACAATTACTGGTGTCATGAAGTCATTACATCCTTCACCGAAAATCGATGTAACTCGTGCTTACTGGTAAGCACATACACATGCTTGGCATCTTCTGAAACAACTGGTGAAGCATCAATAGCACCAGATAACGTCTCTCTTGCCACAACGTCACCATGACGCTTAGAAATTAAGTGCAATGCGCCTTCTTTATCACCCACCACCAGGTATTTATCTAATACTGCAGGTGCTGTGACATGTCGTGCAATAAACATGGGTTGCTTCCATAAAACTTTGCCTGAGTCACTATCAATAGACCAAACAATATCTTCGGAGTCGGTCATGTAAAGATGATAATCATCCATACCAAGGTTACGATAGGTCGATACAGGCTTGCTCCACAAGAACTCACCTTGTCTGAGAGACATGGCCACCAAGTAGCCCTGATAACTTGCTAAGTACACGGTATGATTTCGAATCAGTGGGTCGGTACTGATATCTAACATTCTATCGACATCACTTGAACCGCTGGCAAAACCCATACTTC
>Ga0115012_10000313_pt1 | contig 27927 bp, 28 predicted proteins | sample TroAtlMetagenome_FD_88706 | JGI IMG/M metagenome (GOLD analysis project Ga0115012, IMG submission 88706) | Marine eukaryotic phytoplankton communities from Atlantic Ocean - Tropical Atlantic ANT10 Metagenome | ecosystem: Environmental > Aquatic > Marine > Oceanic | place: Tropical Atlantic...
AATGAGGCTTTATTGCAACAGCATGAAGCACACCAAACGCACCATCATGCTGAACCACCTACATCTCGTTATTGCACAGAAGCCAAGCTTGTAATAGACGATGCAAATTTAGATGAAGCAAAAAGAATCATTACATCACATGGCGATTGCGACTTATTTTTAAAGCGTGGTAAGAAATTGCGTTTTCATGTGCACTGCAATAGCCCACAAAAGTTGTTTGGTGAGCTCATGGAGATTGCCGAAGTCAAAGCGCCTAAAGTTGAAGATATGCTTAGGCAGTATCAAGCGAGCACGCATCAGAAGAAAATTGCCTTACTTGCTGACACCTCAGCCGATTTATCTGAAGAGCTTTTAGAAAAATATCATATTCATTTGATTCCGCTTTCAATCCTTGTGGGCAACCATGAAGCATTAGATGTTTTAGGCATTGAGGCGAGTGCTTTGTATAAGAACATCAATGATAGAGGCTTAAAAGCAACCACTGCCACACCTAAAATGGGTTATGTTAAGCGTATTCTAGAGTTTTTAAAGGCAACCCACGACGAAGTGTTGGTCATCACACTCTCATCCAACATGAGTGGTACTTATGATGTGGTATCGAAACTCTCTGAGGGTGATGAAAAAATTCGCGTGTTTGATTCAAAAACCACAGCAGGGGCGCTGGGCTGGTTGGTTGCCAAAGCCGGTGAGCTGATTGAAGCAGGCGAACCGATGGATTCTATTTACTTAAAGCTTTTGCAGTACCGTGATAACCCAGCCATTTATGCTGCGGTAGACTCTCTGTCTTCAATGGTTGCATCGGGTCGAGTAAGTGCTTTGAAAGGGCGTATTGCACAAGCTGTACATATGAAGCCGATTATTTCTATCTCTGATGAAGGGCGCGGTATCATTTATGATAAGTCTTTTTCCCGCCAGGCATCTCATAAAAAGCTTTTAAATATTGTTGAAGCTAAAAACAAAAAGAGCCCTATCAAGCAATACAGTGTTTTGCATGTCAATGAAGATAAGCTTGCAGCAAACTTTGCCAAAGAGCTTGAAGCCATGCTTAAAATGCCACCTAAATTTATTAAGCCTATCTCTACAGTCATTGGCTTACATATCGGTCAGGGCGCACTGGTCGTTGCAGTAGATTGATGTAAGGTTGCTTGCTTTTATTTCAGGAATAAGATAACTTAAGTTTGTATTTTTTTTATACACCTGAGATAGGAGGCACATCATGTTTAAAGTAAAACTTTTTGATAATAATTTATCGTCTGACAGAAGCCAAGTTCGAGTCGTAGCACTGGGAGCCAAGGACTCTCTTCATTGCAACTTCTAAAATCCCTTCTAATATTGCTTGTACCCTTTCTTGTCGTAAACCCACTTTTGTAGACTCATTGTTTTCTGGTGTCCTTGAAAATAACCAGGAGGGCCCAAACTATGTCTAGCTCTTTTGGTATTATTTCTGGTGCCGGCCCTATGGCAGGCGCACTCTTGTATCAACAAATCATTGAGCTTTTACAGGCCCTTGGTGCATGGCAGGATTCAGATTTTCCTGCCATTACCATCATGAATGTGCCATTGGATAGATCCGATTCATCTAGCAGCACTGGATGTAGTGAAAAAATGTATTGAATAGGCTAAGCTATGCGTTTATTTAAGTACGTGAGATGATGTATGCCGATTTATGAATACCAATGCCAAGCTTGTGGACATGCCTTTGATGTCAGGCAAAAAATGAGTGACAATCCTATTAAGACTTGTCCGGAGTGCAACAAAGGTGAAGCCAAGCGCCTGGTGTCTGCAGCTGGCTTTCAGCTGAAGGGCACAGGTTGGTATGCCACAGACTTCAAAGACAAGCCCAAAAGTAAGCCACAAGAGAGTACCAAGGCTAAAGATAAACCCAAGTCTGGAGACGCTTCTTGAAGAAGAAATCAATACGCAGTTATCTTTTTGCGGGGCTTGTTGTGTGGATCCCCATTATTGTGACGTTTACTGTCATTCGCGCTTTGGTGGATTTGCTCGACAAGTCTATTGCACTGCTGCCCAAAGGCTATCAACCTGAACAGCTGATAGGGGTGCACTTGCCAGGCTTTGGGGTGATTTTTTCTTTGGTGTTGTTATTTGTGACCGGCATCATTGCGACCAATTTTTTAGGTCAGCGCTTGTTTCGATGGAGTGAAGCCATTCTGGATAGAATTCCGTTGGTACGCTCGATTTACAGTGCCACCAAGCAAGTTATGGAAACGGTGTTTTCCAGTAACTCGCAGGCTTTCAGGAAAGTATTATTGGTTGAGTATCCCAGAAAGGGCATGTGGACCATTGCTTTCCAAACCGGTAGTGCAAGCAAAGAAGTTTGCCAAGAAACAGGTAAAGAATTGGTGACCATTTTTGTGCCTACCACACCCAACCCAACTTCTGGTTTTTTGATGATGATTCCAAAATCAGATACAAAAGCCCTTTCCATGAGCATTGATGATGCGTTAAAGTTAATTATATCCCTTGGGGTGATGCAGCAAAAATCATGATACTAAAGCGCAGGTTGTCGCTACAAAAAATGTGTTTGATTGGCTTGTTTGCCTTATTTTGCACAAGCGTATTTGCAGCTGAAAGCAATATTGACTCACCTAGTCAGCTGATAGAATACCTCGCGCAAGAAAAGGCAAATCTTACCGCCATCAATGGTGAAGTTCGCTCATCAAGCTTTAAGATAACTGAGCAAACCATCCAATCACAAAAAGCAGAACTCGAGCAAGAGCAAAAGCGTGTTGCTGTTAAGATTGAAGCGCTTAATGGCTTTTTAGCCAATCAAGAAAAAAAGCAGCAGCGTTTAAAAAGTCGGCTTAAAGTTTTGATGGAAGCCTCAACCAGTCATGTGTTTGGCGCCAGCCGTCAAGAGTCAGTCACACAATTAAAAGCTTTGATTAAAGTCAATGAAAAATCCCTAGAGCTCATTGCACAAAACCTTGCTTTGGCCACCAAATATCAAAAAGCGCTACAAGATAAGCAAAACCAACTGCGCGTATGGGAAGCCAAACAGGTTAAAGATCAATTTGTTGCTGATAAAAAAGCAGAAATACGCAGCTTGGGTGCAAAGCGAAAAGTACTGTTTGACAAAAGTTTGCAGCTTGAGCGTCAGAAAAAAAATACAGCCAAGCGTGCCATGCATAATTTACATGGTGAAGGGCAGCTTTTTTTGAATAACCAAAAGATTTTGCTTGTCGACAACCAAATTGCTTTGGTGCAGTGGCAAATTGAGCTCACTGAGGCTGATTTTAATTTGCTTGCAGATGAGCAAGATATCAAGTCACTTGAGTCTCGTATAGAGGTATATACCAACGCCAAAGATGCTTTAACCGAAAGTGAAAAAACCTTAAAGCGCATGCAAGCCTCCCTTGAAACCGGCGAGATGGTTTTTCAAACTGAATCCGAAAAAGCTTCAAAGGTCGCTTTGGCAGAGGCATTACAAACGTTTCAAGATAAGCTTACCTTAGTGTTAACAACGACAAGCAATACCCTAAAAGAAACCCAAGATATCCTCAAAAAACAACGAGGTGCAAGACAGCGTTTTGAAGATTACAGAGAAGCCTCATGGCAGGGTGTTATTCAGCAAACCCTGAAAGTCCCTTTTCAGTTTCTTCAGTATTTAAATAATTTGTTTCTTAAAATGCTCGATCACTATCAGTGGCAGCATACCGCACCTAAAGTTTCATTTTGGGCAGCCCTTAGCTTGATAACCTTGCTGTTTTTGGGTGCACGCATATTACTGAAACGCGTGACACAAGAAAAAGCGCGCTCGCGTTTTTCTGGTCACCTGCTCGATGGTGTATTGCTTTTGGTCTATCGCAATCTGCCACAAATTTTATTAATAACGCTCATCAGTTATAGCTTGTTATTGAACCAAGTGCCTTTTGTACAAATCCAGCTGTTGTTCCACTTGTTGCTGGTTTGGCTTACTTATAGATTCTTAAAAGGGATTGCTAAGCTTTCTTTGCTTGAGCGCGCTGAAGAAGCCACCATTCGTGCCAAGAAATTATATTCACGCTTTACTTGGTTGTTTCTGATGGGGGCCATTTCGCTTAGTTTGATGATACTAGGCCAAGAGTTGCCCCTGACGTTTTTGATGCAAGATGTCTTTAACCGCTTTTTTATGTTGTTTTTATTGGCGCTTGCTTGGGTACTTTGGAAGAGTCACGATACCTTTCCCGAGCTGTTGTACCCTTGGTTTCGTACTAAGAAAAAACCTTTTCAGCACCTTTTTGTATCACTTGGGTATCTGATTCCTTTGGTGATTTTCACAACCTCCATCATTGGCTTATTTGGCTTTGTCCATATGGCTTGGCGTTTGGCTCGCTATGAGGCGTACATCATTGTTGCCTTGGTCTTATATGTCATCATCAGAGAGTTACTGACCGATCTTATCGATTTTGCCTCAGAGAAAATGGTCTCGCGCCTGCATAATGGTTGGCTCTGGGTCGAAGCCATTGTTAAGCCCCTTGAAAAACTGCTGCACTTTTTGTTGATTGTACTTGGTATGATCATGGTGTTTCGTGGGCTTATTGATGACTGGGAGTTGATGGTATTGCCGCAAGTGATGATGATTGGTAACCATCAAATTTTTTCAGGCCCCGAAATGCATGTGACACTTTTCAGTACCATTGAAGCCGTATTGATATTGTTGTTTTTGATTTGGTTGTCAAAGTGGACGCGTGAGTTTTGTTACCGTTGGATGTATCGAGGTATTATTGATGCCGCCATTCGGAACAGTGTGTCAGTGTTTACTCAGTATACGGTGATTTTGTTAGGCGCTTTCTTATTCTTACGTGTGCTGGGTGTAGATTTAACCGGCATGGGGATTGTGCTCGGTGGTTTAGCGGTCGGCATGGGTTTTGGTTTGCGCGACTTTGCCAGTAATATTATCGGTGGTCTTATGCTCTTAATTGAGCGGCCGGTGCGCGAAGGTGATTTAATCACACTCGGTGAATATGAGGGGCGGGTGGCTCATATTGGGATACGTTCGATGCGGGTGTCTTCTTGGGACCATATGGAAGTTTTGATTCCTAATGCCGAAACGTTCAACAAGCCTGTCACCAACTGGACCCACCAAGATGGTGTGGTACGTACGGTACTTCCCATCAAAGTAAGCCGTGAAGATGACCCAACTTTAGTACAGCAATTGATTGTCGATGTGCTGGATATCATTCCTGAAGTTTTAAAAGAGCCTAAAGCACAAGTTTATTTAAAACAAATTGATGAAGCACTGATTGAGTTTGAGGTAAGATACTTCATCAATGTACAACTGCACACACGCTTTGCGGTGCGCTCGGATGTATTGCTTGCTATAACAGCTCAATTTAAGGCTGCTGGCATTAAAGCGCCCATTCCACCCTACCGTGTTGAAATAGATCATGAAGACGATGACAGAGACCCAAGCACTGCCGCCGACGAGTGAGTCTGAGTTGCTATCACGCTGTAAAGCTATTGAAGGTAAAAGTATTGCAGCACTTGCAGGTGATCTAGGTATTATGGTTCCAGATGACCCCCTTAAAAGAAAAGGCTTAACTGGAAGCTTGATTGAAAAAGCGCTTGGCACCACAGCAGGTACACAAGCAAAGCCCGATTTTGACAAACTAGGCATCGAATTAAAAACCATGCCACTCGGGCCAAACGGTAAGCCTTGCGAATCTACGTTTGTCACCAGCATCCAACTTTTGACGGTACACCAAGAAACTTGGGAAGGGTCCAGCTGCTATGCCAAGCTCAAGCGCGTGTTATGGGTGCCTGTTGAAGGTGATAGAGTCATTCCATACCATCAAAGGCGTATTGGCCAAGGTTTTTTATGGTCTGCCAATGCTGTTGATATGGCTATCTTGAAAAACGATTGGGAAATGTTAACGTTTATGCTGGCAAGCGGTAAGCTTGAAGCACTAGATGCAAGCATGGGAGAATACCTTCAGGTACGACCTAAAGCTGCAAATTCGCGCGCTTTGTGTTACGGTTTTGGAGAGCAAGGCAATAAGGTATTAACATTGCCGAGGGGCTTTTATTTAAGAGCAGGATTTACTGGAAATATCATACAACAATACGGATTAAATCAATGAAAAAAGTGTCTTTGTGGCGAGTATTACTGGTTATCATTATGCTGGTTTTTGCTTCTATTTGGGTTTATAATTACCAGTCTCCAGCGCCAGAAGAAAAGCCTGCTGAGAAACCTGTTGAGTTGCCACCTCCAACTGAAGAAAAGCCGGCACCACCAGCCGTGAAATGGAAAGCCTCTAAAAACTTTAAGACGTTACCCGGTTGGGAGAATGCAGATCTTAAAAAATCACTGGAAACCTTCAAGGTCTCTTGCCGTGTATTCTTACGTCAGCCCACCAGCAAAGATGTGGGTACAGATGTTATCCCATTAACAGCAGGAGATTGGCATCCAGTGTGTAAAGCTGCACTTAAACTTGCTGATGACACACCAAACAAAGAGATTAAAGCCTTTTTTGAAGCTTGGTTTAAGCCTGGGCGTTTTTATGAAGACGGGAAGCGTGCGAAAGGTTTATTTACAGGCTATTTTGTACCTACCTTTGACGGTAGCCCGGTTAAAACCGAAGGCTATGATGTGCCTGTGTATGGCATGCCCAAAAACTTGGTTGCCATCCGCTTAAATGATTTTGACCCCAATTTACCTAATCGCAAATTGATTGGTCGCGTCGATGGCCACCAGATTTATCCTTTCCATACTCGTGAAGATATCAACAATGGTGCTGTTGCGTCGGATGCGCCGGTGATGGTTTGGCTCAAGAGCCAGTTAGACAGGCTGTTTTTAGAAATCCAAGGCTCAGGTGTGATTAAGCTTAATAATGGCAAGTCACTCTTTTTAGGTTACGTTGCTCAAAATGGTGCACCTTATACATCTATTGCAAGTGTACTGATTAAGCGCGGTGTGATGACGTGGGATAACGCCTCCATGCAAAACATCAAAAAATATTTTGCAGCGCATCCTGATGAAATCAGCGAAGTTTTAAATCAAAACAAATCGTTTGTTTTCTTTGAGAAGCAAAATAAAGGCACGGCACGTGGCGCTCAAGGTGTTTACCTTACCGGTGGCTATTCACTTGCGGTCGATAGAGCGTTTGTACCGCTGGGTATGCCACTCTGGCTAGACACAACTTATCCTAATCCAACCATGGAAACCCCCGCAACGCTCGAGCGCCTCTTTATTGCGCAAGATACAGGCGGCGCTATTAAAGGTGCCGTGCGAGGCGATGTGTTCTGGGGTGAGGGTGAAAAAGCCGGTGAAATCGCTGGCCGCATGAAAAACCGTGGCGTTTACTGGTTATTGGTCCCTAGAGACAAGCCAGCGCAATAAGCAAATATAATTGGGGACGGTGCTTCTGCACCTTCTTCGTGCTTAGAAAATGAAAATCAACTACGACCCCTGTATAATGCCGGCATGAATTACTTAGTGATTGCATCTTTGATTTGGGCGTTTTCTTACGGGCTTATCAAAGCAAACCTAACCGGGCTTGATGCCAACTTTGTGACGTTTTGCCGCATGGCATGCGCATTACCTCTGTTTTTGCCTTTTTTAAGGCTTGGTAAGCTTTCCTGGAAAAGAGGTGCCCAGCTTGTTGCAATAGGCGCAGTTCAGTATGGTGTGATGTATGCGTGCTTTATTCGGGCGTTTCAATACTTGGATGCGCATCTGGTTGCACTTTTTACCATGATGACGCCACTTTATGTGGTTATTATTCATGATGCTTTGCAAAGAAAATTCGTCGCAAGGCATATTCTGCTAGCCTTGGGTGCCGTCTTTGGTGGCGTGATGATTTACCATCAAAGTGTTAGTAGCACAGAAGTATTAAAAGGCTTCTTATTCGTGCAGCTTGCCGATGTGTGTTTTGCATTAGGGCAAGTGTCTTATAAGCAACTTCGCACACAAATGACAAAGGTAAAAGATAAAGAAATCTATGCACTTTTATTTTTAGGCGCGCTTGTCTTTTCGACATGCGCAACATCCGTTACAGGTGGGTGGAGTAGTGCGCAGCACCTCACAACAAAAACCATGCTTGTGCTGGCTTATTTGGGCTCTATATCATCTGGGCTCTGTTTTTTTTGGTGGAACAAGGGGGCAGTCACCACAAAAACAGGTACTCTTGCCATCATGAATAACCTGAAGGCACCCAGCGCAATATTGGTATCCCTTCTCTGTTTTAATGAGTCTGTTCAGCTCTTATCTTTTGCCTTAGGGCTTGGTTTGATTCTTGTTTGTCTCTATTGCTCTGAGAAAAGTAGTTTTTGATGTGTAAGTTTTGTGTGGTCCTTTGACCCTATAGGTAAGCATAAACCTAGAAAAATCTTCACCACCATAAAATCGATAAGAAGCTTGGTATAAGTCATGTTTGCATCGGTGCTCGCCTGCTGCGTAGTCGTAAAAATACCATGCTCGGTATAGTGCAGTAAGTCTGGCGTAATACGCTCAAACAAAGCTTCACCTGTGACTTTACCTGAAGGTAATTTTGGATGATGGCTTGTAATGTTGCGTTCAAACCGCCATGGCCCCTCGAGTTTTTGGAAAACCACAAAATTATCCATAAAAAGTCCATATATGTTATAATTAGCCCACTTTGATTTTTGAGATTACAAATAATGGCTATTGAATTACCTATGTCATCAGACTTGAGCGCTGTAGTAAACCACTATTGGGAAAGAGAAGACCACGAAAGTGCAATAGATGTACTCGAGATTGCAATTAATGAGAACGATCCTGAAGCAATGAATGCGCGAGCTAAGATGCATTTTTTCGGTAAGGGTGGGCCTGTTAATTATGAGGCTGGTGTAGAGTTGCTTGATATGGCGGTAACGCTTGATTGCACTAACGCGATGGTTAATCGTGCAGATGCTGCGGTCAATGCTCTAGGCTGCGAGCGAGATATCCCTATGGCTGTTTGGCTTTATGATGCTGCTTGTGCCAAAGGGCACGCTCATGCAAAGGCACGCCGAGCGGCTTTACATCTTTATGGTGTCGGTGGCGAGGTTAACTACCCTGAGGCGAGACGACTTTTAGACGAGTCTGTGGCGCTTCAATGTGCGGAAGCCATGGTGTATCGAGCTAAAATGCATATGGAAGGGCTTGGTGAAGATGCTGACTTTGAAAATGCCAAATACTTATTAGAGCAGGCAGTAGCCCTAGGGCATGCTGATGGCATGGCTCACCTTGCTAAGATATATGCCCTAGGTTGGGGTGTCAAAGCAAACCATCAGTTGGCTATTCAGTTTTATGAAAATGCCATGGAACTGGGTAGTGTCGAGGCCATATCTGGTCGCGCAGGCATGTACCTACATGGCTTAGGTGGACCCGTTGACTTTGATAAAGCAGCCGAGTTTTTTGATATTGCTATAGAAAGGGGGCATACAGGTGCAAAGATATCAAAAGCAGCCATGGTTTTATACGCACTTGAGAAAGCCCAGGATTATGAGGGTCTAGAGGTCTTATTTAATGAGGTTTTGGATTACTTTAACGGCAACCCAAAAGTCATGACAGATATACTGTTACATATTGCTTGGGAAGAACTTCGAGAGGGTGTTGCATTTTCAGAAGGATTTATCAATATTTTAAAGTTCTCTAAAGAGCCTTTGATGCCATTTTTTGCAAGCACAACACACCCTTCCATACTGAAAGCAGCACTTTCTGATGAGCATCCACTCGGTCAAATATTTAATGGCGATGATGAAGCAAAAGCGCAGATTAGATTGCGTCTTCTGCAGTTGCGTGTTGAGCATTTTGGCTTTTTTGAAGCGTATAAAGATAATCAATATATGCAAGAAGTGCCACCAGATTGTGTCTTGCCTTATATCTATAGCTTTATGATTGAACCAGAAAGTTGTGTGAAGCTAGGAGAAATAGCAAAAACAATTAACGAAGAAAGTCATCAGGACATGCACTTAGGGTAAAATAGCTTTGAGTGCATCAAAGGCGCACTGAACTTCTTTAGTAAATTCAGGTGTGGCCAAATCCTCAAAGCTTAAGCTTTCTCGGTAGTGTTGGTTGACCCAAGCCTCAAGCTCATCAAGCAGGCTGTCAGAGACCAAATAGTTTGGGTTCATGGCTGCAAGCTCATGTTCATTAAGCGGCACGCGCAGGCGAAGGCAGGCAGGACCACCACCATTTTGCATGCTTTGCTTGACCGGGACATAATGCACGCTTGAGATGGGGTTACTCTTAGCCTCAATCAAGCTTGTAATAAAACCGCTGACCGACTCAGAAGCTTCACACTCACTGGGGGCAATCAATGCCATACCAGCACCGTTTGGCAGGGTAACCAGCTGCGCGTTAAATAAATAGGTTTTGACCGCTTCTTTAAGGGATATCTCAGTATTTTTTATTTCGATGATATTGAGCTTAAAATTTACAGCTTTTTGTATAGATTCAAGCACATGCTTTTGATCGACAAATGCTTTATCATGCACTAAAAATACAGATTCATTGGCAAGGCTAATCACATCATTATGAAACACCCCTGCATCAATGGCTTCAGGGTGTTGCTGTACAAAGAAGGTTTGATTGGGGTTTAAGCCATGCTTTCTGGCAATGCTCTTGGACGCCTCAAGGGTTTGTCTGGCCGGAAACTCAGTACTTAAGCTATGATCAAAAGCGCATCTGTCGTAGACAAACACATGAATGCCGGGTGCACCATGATTTTTAGCCAAACGGTTATGATTGGCAGCGCCTTCGTCGTTGAAGGCCTCGGTTTTGGGCAAAATAGGGTGATGTACAAAATGCTTGGGATCTGGAAACAGGGTTTGTAGTAATTGATGCGTATGATTTGCCTCAAGATGACGGTGCAAGTGATGCACCAAGTTTGCTGCAGTAAAGTGTACGCGACTATCTGGTGTATCGGTGCTGGGCGTAACCGTTGCTGCATTGGCAGCCCACATGCTCGAAGCCGAAAAAGCAGCACTTAAGCTATGCGGATTGTCTTTGTGTGCTTGAGCTAAGCTTTTTTTATCTTGATATCCAAGTGCCGACAAAAATGCAGTATGCGGGCGCGGGTGTGGGGGTAACACCGCCTGCTTGAGGCCAAGGCTATGCAAGAGACGCATTTTAGCAATGCCCTCGAGGGCGGCAAGTTTTGGGTTAGAGACTTGCTTGGCATGGGCCATAGAGGCTTTATTGCCATAACTTAAGCCTGCATAGTGATGGGTGGGGCCTACCAAGCCATCGATATTGAGTTCATAGACTGTCATGCTATTTCATCCTCAAGCGATAGGCCAGGCACTATGGATTCGGGAAGTGTGAGCTTGTCGGCTTCAAGGCTTGCCACAGGTATGGCAGCATAGTCTGCGGCAAAGTAAGCGCTAGGCCTGTGGTTACCACTGCACTTGGTGCCGCCAAATGGTAGCGCACTGGAGGCACCTGTGGTGGGTTTGTTCCAGTTAATCAAGCCCGCATCGATATGCCTGTAGACATGCTCAAAGGTTTTGGCATCCCCACCAAGTAGCCCTGCGGCAAGGCCATATTTGGTTTGATTGGCAAGTGCAATGGCTTCATCGAGTGATTGATATCTATAGACTTGTAGGCAAGGCGCAAAAATTTCTTCATCAGGGGGGGCAGTGACTTCATCCATGAGGATGATGCCAGGGCTCAAAAAGCCACCTTCAGGTTGAATGCGTGTCATGTTTATAAGTGCTTCGCCACCTAAAGCCAATAAGCTCTCAACTTTTTGCAATGCACCTAAGGCTTGATTCGGGTGAATCAAAGGCCCCATGAAAGGTTCTGGGGTGCTGTCATAACTACCGATGGTGAGCTTGGATGTGGCTTTTATGAGTGCTTCGAGGAGGTCGTCACCGATAGAACCTACTGGCACCAAGAGGCGCCTTGCTGAGGTACAGCGCTGGCCTGCAGTCACAAAGGCTGACATCACAATATGATGAATGGCAGCCGGCATATTATCGATGCGCTCATCTATGATAAGTGGCGTATTGCCGCCCATTTCAAGCGCTGTGAGTACCCATGGCTTGGCGGCAAGTTTTTGATGAATATGTAGGCCTGTTTGGTAACTGCCAGTAAAACATACGGCCTGAATAGGGCAATCAAGCAGTGTAGATGCGGTTTCTGCTCCGCCTTGTACTAAGTTTAAAACGCCTGGTGGAAGGCCGCTTTCATGCCAAGCTTGCACTATAAACTCAGCTACTATGGGCGTATGGCTGCTTGGCTTGTAAACCACGGTATTACCCGCAAGCAGCAGAGGTACAATATGGCCATTGCTTAAGTGTGCCGGAAAGTTAAACGGCCCAATCACCGCAGCAACGCCATGAGGCTTATAGCGCAGACACTGCTTGTCTGCTTCTTGTCCTTGAGCCTGGTTTGCGGTTCGCACATGAAAAGCTTCAATCGAAAGCGCTACTTTTTGGATAACGGCACTGACTTCAGTGCAAGACTCCCAATAAGGTTTGCCTGACTCGATTGAAATCAACTCAGCAAGCGCATCTTGTTTGCTTTCGATATGTTTAGCAAAGTTTTGCAGGTGGCTTATACGTGTTTCTAGAGAAGTGCACTGCCAAAGCTTAAGCGCGTGTTTGGCCGCTTCGAATGCTGCTTGTACTTCAGCAGGTTTGGCGTGTTGCCCTTCCCATATGGGCTTTAGTGTTGCAGGGTTGATGCTGGTGAAGGTTTTACCCTGGCCTTGAATAAAATGACCGTCGATATAGTGCTTGCCGCTTATGTTTTTATTGTGCATGCCAAGTCTCTTGAATTAAGCGTACATCATAAGTATTGTCTTTCTTATTTTTCACGCGTTCAAGCAGACTGTAAAGGGCTAATGTTTGATTCTTAGTGTTTAAAGTGCTGATAGCTAAGAAGTACTGGCTCTCCGTGGTAAGCATATGGGTTTTAATATTCAGTTTTTTGATTTCAGATTGAATCGCATCAAGCGACTCAATGGGCTTTTCTGCGCGCATATTTACAATTTTATCTACGGCTTTGGTGGCCTCATCACCTTGGGCAAAGCTCATCAAAATGTCTTCGGAAATGGTGTTGATATTTAATGGGGCACCTTTAGGCAGCAAAGTCACATAAGGTTTAATAAGTGCAAGGGTTTCAGGCGATAGCTTTTTGATGAAGCTAAGTTCAGACATGCTCACCAAAGGGGTATGAGCAATCACTTGGTTGTCATGCTGAGAAGCACGAGCGCGGCTTTCAGCTACCCAGTTGGCAACTTCTTGTGTGAGTGCAAAAGAAGATTTACCACTACCATCTTCACCCAAGTGTTTGGTGAGTAGATAAAACGCAGTTTTAAAGGGGGGCTGATACATTTCATTGATATTAAACTTTTGACTCAAGTCTTGGATTTCAAGCGATATGGTGGTGTGGGGTAGCGCATTCATTTGAAAAGCTTTCAGCTTGATGGGCTTTGCATTGAGCTCGCGACCAAACGTTTTGTATTTATTGTTCAGAAGCGCCTCTGAGGCAGCCAGCCGCGCAACCGCTGCAGCGTTTAAGCGCTCACTGGCAGAAAAAACGAGTTCGGTCTCAGCAATGTTGTGCCTAAGCTCTAGGGTTAAGGTCATGGTGGCGATGGCAACCAAGGTCATGATGAACATGGCCGATAAAAGCGCTGAGCCGCGATCACATGGTTTCATTAGACATTCCTGCAGGTATCAAAAAAATAAACTTTGCTTTGCCCAATTTCTTGTGGGTAATAGATAGCCTTACAGCGCCAGGAAATGGCGTGCTTCTGCGTTGAAAGACAACAGAAGCCCATTTTTTACGAGAGAGGTAGCTGAACTCGCAGGCGTCTAAATCACTCAGTAATATTTCACTTGCTGCTTGCTCCTGATGGTAACCATCCAGCGTTTTCCAACTTTTTCTCACCAATGCATGTTCCTCACAGGCAAAGGCTGCACGCCGGATACTTGAAGGGTTGTCTGTGTTTTGTGTGGCAAGTAGACCGCCTCGCGAAAATTCAAAGCCTTGGTCTGAGCCTTCAAAGGCATCATGTAACTCGGCTGAAGCATCGCGTACTGCGCGAGGCACAACTTGTTGTAAATCAAGCTGAATGCGGGTTATTGCAAGTTGTAATTCACTGATTGGCGTATGGTGTTGACTGAGCCTCTCTCTGACGTCAAAAGCCCGGCTGATTAAGCCTACACTCATCACACTTAGCACAGCAAAAATTGCAAGTGCAATCACGACCTCAATCAGGGTATAGCCTTTATTCATGCTTGATACCTCTAAAGCCAATTGCTGTGGCTGTGACATTAGGGTTGTTTTTAAGATGTGCTTCAACCGTCACTTGCTCAATATTAGGTAGAGATGTATTTGTAGCTTTAGCTTGCCAAAGCCAGGTTTGTTGAAACAAGGTCTGCTCTTTCTGAATATCTGTTTGCGCCATATGCGTTAAAACCAGGTTCAGTCCATTTTCACTGACCATTTTGCCAAAAGCGCGCTCACGAAGACTGTTGCTGGTATGAATGGCGCGCGAGGTTGCAAGCAAGAGAGCAGATAAAGCAATGCCCATGATGGCAAGTGCTATCAGCACTTCGATAAGAGAAAAGCCTTTTTGCCTACTTCTGTAAGCTGATGGTGCCATAACCATGATTCTCAACAGTTGCGACGGCTTTATCTTTCGTATTTAGAAACGTAAAGCTAAAGGGGGTGATTTCACCCGAGGGTTGTATGAGGATACTCGCCTTTTTCATAGCCCCCATGCTCTCAGGAAAAGTATACGCTTTAAGATTTTTGTTTTTTGCAGGTTGCCAGTTGTTGGGTGGAGAGAAGCTCATAATACGGTACCCATGAGGCGCCACGTCTATGCGATAGGCAAGATTCTCAATGATTGCATGTTTTTTAGCAAGGTTCAGCTTCATCTGAAAACGTTGTGCTTCAGACTGGACGCGCTCTGTGCGACCAAAGTCACCAAAAGCAAGCACGGCAGTACCAATGGTGATGCTTAATATCATCAGCACCACCATGATTTCTATAAGGGTAAAACCCTGGTTGTTACTACTGCTCGGCATTCCAGTTTCCAATTTCGGCATTGACCCCGTCACCACCAGGCTCGCCATTGGCGCCATAAGTGAAAATATCAATTTCGCTATGCTGACCTGGGTTGAGATACAAATACTCACGACCCCATGGATCTTTAGGTAAGCTCTTTAAATACGTTTTCCAGTTTCTTGGGTTGGGTCTTGTTTGTGGCTTTTTAACCAGTGCTTTTAAGCCTTGGTCGGTGCTTGGGTAAAAGCCATTGTCTAGTCGATATAAATCTAAGGCATTTTGTATGCCTAAAATATCATGTTTGGCTTTGACGATGCGCGCATCATCGGGTCGACTCATGATTTTAGGCACCACCAAAGAGGCTAAAATCCCTAAAATGATAACCACAACCATAATTTCAATCAGCGAGAATCCACGTTGCTGCTGCATAAACACATCTCCTACATAGTTAGTAATTACGAAACAAGTTGTTCCATCGAAAAAATAGGTAAAAGCGTGGCCAAGACCACAAATAAAATCACGCCACCCATGAACAGTATCACCATTGGCTCAAGAAGTGTTAATCCGGTATCAATAAGGCGTCTGACTTCAGTATCAAGATACTGTGCAACACGTGACATCATACCAGATATTTGACCGCTTTTTTCACCACTGGCAATGAGGTGCAATGCCATAGGAGAAAAGAAATCTGTATCTTTTAGGGCAAGGTTGATGGGCATGCCTTCTTTGACGCGTGTTTTTGCTGTTTCTAGTGCTTCGCGCATAATCACGTGATTCACAAGGCTTGCAGATACGCGCATGGTTTCAATCACACTGACACCTGCTGAAAACAAAATGGCAAAGGTATGACTATACCTTGCAACATTGGTCGTGATAATCATATGGCGTATGCCAGGTATTTTTAATAAAAACTCATGCCAGCGCTTTTTATTTGCTGGGTGTCTGAGGCTCCGTTTAAAGACATAACCCAAAATACCAAACAAGCCCAAAAAGTACAGCCCATAATGTTTAACCATATTGCTGATGAGTATTAAGGCATGGGTTGCGGTTGGGAGTGCCTCGCCTGTATCTTCGAATACACCAATGATTTTGGGTACCACAAAGGCAAGTAAAAAGCTGATGATGGCAAGGGATATAAACAGCATGATGCTTGGGTAAAGTAGGGCGTGTTGCGTTTTTTGGCGGATTTCTTGTTGATGCTCGGTATAATCAGCAAGCTTTTCTAAAATGGTATCTAAGCGTCCGGTTTGCTCACCTGCCGCAACAGTTGCTGTATAAAGCTCAGGAAAAGCCTTGGGGTATTCTTGTAGGGCCTGGGCAAAACCAAAGCCTTCCAGTACTTTACTACGTATGCCTAGAAGCAAAGCTTTAACACTAGGTTTTTCGGACTGCTCACTCACACCAAGCAAAGCTTCATCCAAGGGTATGCCAGCACTGAGCAAAGTGGCCATTTGTCGTGTGACCAGGGTTAAATCTCTACTGTGGAAAGATTTTTTTGAAGTTTTTTTGTTGTGCGACTGCACCTCAACGCGGGTAGGAATAAGCCCTTTTAGTTTGAGCTGACTACGTGCGTCACGCAACGATTCTGCGCGAATCACGCCTTTTGTTGATTGTCCAGTTTGTTTGATGGCTTGATATTCGTATGCAGTCATTTTGTCTAAAAATAAACACAGATGGGTTATTTTAAACTATTGGGTTTTACTTGTCATTAGGGTAAACTGAAGAACCTTAAGGTTACCAGGTTTCATTGTGAAAAGGTAAGTTTTAAGGAGAATATGATGGGAAGCAATGTAGTAAAGGAGGCGCTGGAGCGCCACCAAGCCAAGTTTGTAGACTTACGTTTCACAAATATGCGCGGTAAAGAGCAGCATATTACAATTTCTGAAGAAGCCTTTGACGATAGCCTGATTGAAAATGGTAAAACCATTGATGGTTCGTCTTTTGTCGGGTGGCAGGCGATTCACCAATCAGATTTAATGCTGATTCCAGATACATCCAAGATTTTACTCGATCCATTTTATCAAGATAATACCGTATTCATGCGCTGTAATGTGCTTGATCCCTCAACAGGTCAAGGTTATACACGTGATCCACGCTCGATTGCGATTCGTGCTGAGCAGTATTTAAAGTCAACCGGTATTGCAGACCAAGCCTTCTTTGGCCCTGAGCCCGAATTTTTCTTGTTTGATGATGTACGTTTTGAAACCAACATCAGCGGCACGTTTTATCAAATAGATTCAGAAGAAGCGCATTGGAACTCGGGTAAAGATGTCGAGGGTGGTAATATTGGTCATAGACCACGCGTTAAAGGCGGCTACTTTCCGGTGCCACCCGTCGATTCATCACAAGATGTGCGTTCCGCAATTTCTGAAGCTTTAGCAGCATTAGGCATTGTGGTCGAAGCGCATCACCACGAAGTTGCTACAGCTAACCAATGTGAGGTTGCAACGCAATTCAGCAGCTTATTGCACAAAGCAGATGAGCTTCAGGTATTAAAGTATGTCGTGCACAATGTTGCACATAACTACGGCAAAACGGCCACGTTTATGCCTAAGCCTTTGGTGGGCGATAATGGCAATGGCATGCACTGCCATCAGTCGCTTTCTAAAGATGGGGTCAATATTTTTGCCGGTGATAAGTACGCAGGCTTGTCTGACACAGCATTGCATTACATTGGTGGTATCATTCACCATGCACGTGCTTTAAATGCCATAGTTAACCCAACCACTAACAGTTATAAGCGTTTGCTACCAGGCTTTGAAGCGCCTGTGCTTCTTGCTTACTCAGCACGTAATCGTTCAGCATCCATTCGTATTCCTCATGTATTCAGTGATAAAGCGCGACGTATCGAAGTGCGTTTTCCTGATTCATGTGCAAACCCTTATCTTGCTTTTTCAGCGATGCTGATGGCAGGTCTCGATGGGATTCAAAAGCAAATCGATCCGGGTGAGGCGATGGATAAAAACCTATACGACCTACCTGAGTCTGAGCTTAAAGACTTCCCAAGGGTTGCAGGCTCACTTGAAGAAGCGGTACATGCATTGGAAGCGGATCACGAGTTTTTATTACAAGGTGACGTGTTTACCAAAGAGTTCATTGAAGCTTATGTGAACTTATGTAAAGAAGACATCATGTACTTAAAGAGTATGGTCCATCCTGCTGAGTTTGAAATGTATTACAGCAGTTAATATATTTTATTCCATAAAGCATTTTTAAAACCTGCCGTTATAGTGAAATACATACGGCAGGTTTTTTTATGGGTGAGTTATGGAAATTATTTTTGATGGTCATCACAGTGAAGAAGAAGTTTGTGAAAGCATCGCAAGTATTGTAAAGCTCTTTAGAGAGCGTTATCAGATTGATCAGTTCCGTGAGATGCACTTATCTATGACACTCGTGGATGATTCAGGCGAGGATGTTGAACTTGTGGATAGCCAAACTAATGAGCCGTATCGTATCTTTGAAGTGTATCGTGATCGAGAGGCTTGTGAGTTTAAAAAAACCGCAAGTGTTTCGCACTTAAAACCCCGCTTAAAGCTGGTGGTTGACAATACCCCCAAAAATCGTTGAGATCGAGGCAATACACACCAAATCATGGATGATTTGTTATGCCTGTCAATTTTCAAAATTTTACCACGCTCGATCCTAAAGCCGCCAAAGCCATTCAACGCACCATGCGCCTGGCCATGATGAAGGGTGCCGAGGATGTAGTCGTAGATACCCTACAAACAACGGCAGAGCAATGCTTTAATGATGTCGTCACCGCCAAAAGAATTGGGCATGATGTTAAATCTATGCTCGAGAAAATTGCAGAGAAAGACAGCATTGAAGGGGCTGCCATTTCACTCGGTGTGTCAGTGATTCAAGGAGCGCTTGGCTTAGTACAAGAAAGATTGGATGCAGCACGTGAAGAGCGAGAAACGCTGCAGCAAGAAATTGAGCGTGGCGTGATGATATTTCCGAATGAGCCTCCGCAAGATGATGTCCAGTGTTTTATGAAAGACTATATTGCGCTTGCATCAGATCCCACCATACCCTGGCTGAAGCGTTACTTAGGGATTCAAGAAAAAAATGGCAAGCATCACTTTATTCCTTATCATAAATCAACTGAGCGCATTCCAGACGAGTCACCAGACATCAATGCGGTTGCAGCAGAAAAGTCCAGCATCAATCGCTTTTTGAGAGGGCAGGTGCAAGAAAGTATCGCTGCATTAAAGCAACAAGCAGACTCCTCGCATGATTATAACTACCTGCGTTTGTCTATAGGCATAAGAGAGAGCTTAAGTGTGCTCTTATGGAGCCTTGAAGAAATGTACGACATGAATGGTAAGCGCCTGAGTTTGGAGGCGTGTGTCAATCGTTGTAAGCAAGCGGAAGATTTTTTAATTCGCATTTTAGATCCTAAATCCGCGCCATATTTAGAGTCTGTCGTTAAAGAGGATGATGGTACGCGTTGGTTTATCATGAATGTAAGAAACTACATCAAGCGCTTGCGTACAGCTTATACGAATCATCAACTCACCCAAATCCGCTTTACAGATTTGATTGATGGTGGTTACCGCTCAGTAAAAACTTTTATGGGCGGACTGTTTCAGTTGATGTATGAAGGCAGCGAGACGAGTGAGATGGTCATGGCAACGGACATCGAAGTGCTCAATATGCTGCTCGCACAGTCAGATGAGATTTTTGGGGTTTTTGAAGAACATGGGCGTGGTCTCACAGAAACCATACCATCACTTAATCGGCCACTGGCAACCGTCATCGATGTATTAACGGTTTTTTGTCATATCAATGATGCTCAAAGAAAAGCATGTATAGAAGCGCTTGGTGCCACTCAAGCAGCAGACTTACTAACCAATTTTAACCAAAGATTTATATTACCTCTAGAATCACAAACACAACCCCACAGTTTGACACTATTTCCGAGGCAAGCAGAATTAAGCCGGCAAGCTCATGATGTAGGTAACCAGCTCTTGCCTTTCATCACTTTACTGATTGCAAGCCTGCAACTCAATATAGATACACAAAGGCAGTTGCCAAACCAGCAGTTTTTATCTAGCAAAGCGCAAGTGCAACGTATCAATAAAGAGGCGTATGAAAGTGGACACTCACGCTATGGCGGTGTTGAGCTTGAAGCATATCGCTTGTTGCAACTGAATATACTGACCAAACAGGTGAGTGAAAAACTGAGTGGTTATGATGATTACTCAAACAATGAAAGCTTTAAGCGCTTAGCTGTACAATGTTTAAATAGATTGAAAGAAGAGTATATTGAGCTCGATACCAACATTGATAAGCTCGAAAGCAATCTTTCAAATTTACATATGCTCAGTGTGTTCCGGCCCATTCTTGGTATATTAAATGACAGTCTTGGTCAGTTCGAGGCTCATGTTAGCCGCTTGCTATCTTTGATGAGTCATGCCAACACCGGCAAAGAAGAGAGAGAGCCTCCTGAATTGTCTCAAACTCCGCCAGAAGTAAAGTTATCCAATCATGAGTTGAATAACTTAGAGCGCTTACGTATTTATACATTGAAAAAGCTATGTGAAGACTGTCATGACGCCATGAGCTATTGGAGTCGCTCGGGTCATAAAGGTGAGCTTTTAAGACGTATTTTGCATGATGTTGGGCGCGAGCCTTATATGGACGAAGCGAGGACGCAGGCCTATCTGAAAGACATCATTCGTGTTGTCGCAAGTTACAGGCAGGCTTGGTTTTTTCAAGCTGAATATGGTGAAACACGCTCAGCCCAAGCCCTGATCTTAGCCATGAAAAGTCCACAGTTTAATTTGGTATTACCAATAAAAAAAGCATTGTTTGGTGACACTGATGTGAGACTTGAAGCACTCACGGATGCTGAGCTTGTGGAGCAGCTACAAGATATTAGAGGCAAGCATACTTGGGAAGAGGATGAGTGCCTTATTGATGTTGAGGCGTTTCGGCAACACACCACAGTGACACATGCTTAGCCCCGGCTTGTTTTAATGCTTTGGCAGCAAAGCTTGCTGTCATGCCTGATGTAACCAGATCATCGACCAGAACGATATGTTGATACCCATGCTTTTCTGCATGAAAAGCTTCGCGAAGATTATGTTTTCTTGCTTTGAGAGAAAGCTCGCTTTGAGGGGATGTATGGATTAGTTTTTTGAGTATGTGCGGTGTAAATGGTACTTGGTAATGCTTTGCCAGTGCTTTGGCAAGACATGCGGCTTGGTTAAAACCTCTTGCTTTAAGGCGTTTGGCATGAAGGGGAATAGGCACAAAGCATGTATTTGGAGGCAATGTTCTTGGGGCGATACGCAGTACTGCTTGCACGAAAAAATCTGTTAAGTAGAGCGCTTGCTTAAATTTAAGTTCATGAATAAGAAACCTGACGTGGCCAGTAAAAGAAAAGGGGGCAATGACGCTATCAAGTGCTTTTTGCTTCTGTGAGATTGTTTCTGATTTGGCAAGTACAAGTGACTGACATGCGTCACAAATAAGTTTTGTGTTTTGTATCTTGCAGAGCACACACAGGGCATGTTTGCCAAAATATGGTATAGTAGGCATTTTTGATTGGACTTAAATCATTTCCTAGCCATATCATGCAATGTCTTAAAGAAACATACAATGCCTTTTACACTAAGGCTGCACCTGCTATTCAAGAAACAGGTCGCGAATTGATTGCACGCCTAGCACTGCTTAAAGTTATGCCACAGCGAGTGCTGAACTTATACACAGATACACCTGCTTACGCCGATGCGCTCAAAGCCTGCTATCCTGAAGCTGATATAGAAAATATTTCTATTTATGATGGCTTGGATGCCTTGCAAGATGATACCTATGATTTGGTCTTCGCAAATCAAGCGATTGATGCCTCAGACGATATCAACGCGACCATGATACATATTAAGCGTGTTATGAAAGTTGGCGCACCCATTATGTTTTCAAGCTTTGGGCCCGGTACAACTTTAGCTTTTGCGAAACCCTTTAAAGATATGCATGATGTCGGAGATGTATTATTGAAGACGGCATTTTTAGATCCGGTGATGGATATGGAAGTGTTTGATGTGCATTATAAAGCATCCAATGAAACGCTTGAGTATGAAGCCATATACGGCCACGCTTGGAAGCAAGCCTCAGGTCAGGTGAATGCTGAGCCTGAAACATCCATTGGGCTACATGCACTAAGACAAATGCTAAGAGGGTCACAGTAAAAGGAGTAAGCCATATGGAGTTTGAAAGTAAGTACATTGCTCATCAACCTGATGATAATGGCTATGTTCAATATAGCGCTGAAGAAAATAGGGTATGGCAAGCTTTGTACGAACGACAAGAAAAGCTCCTACCCGGACGTGCTGCAGAGGCTTATCTTGAAGGCATGCAAGTCTTGGATTTACCCAAAGATAGAATTCCACAATTACCGGAAGTAACACAAAAAATTAAGGCAAAAACAGGCTGGTCGGTTGAGCCTGTGGCAGCTTTGATTTCAGCGCGCGATTTTTTCGAGTTGCTTGCCGAGAAGAAATTCCCTGCAGCAACCTTTATTCGTGAGATGGAATCGCTCGACTATGTCACAGAGCCTGATATTTTTCATGAGCTCTTTGGCCACTGCCCCATGCTCACCAATCAAGTATTCGCAGATTTCATGCATGCTTATGCCAAACGTGTTTTGACTTTTAACGAAGAAGACTGGTCACTGTTACAACGCTTTTTTTGGTTTACTGTTGAGTTTGGTTTGATTCGTGAGAAAGAAGGGATAAGAGCGTACGGAGGTGGGATATTATCTTCTATTGGTGAGACGGCATACAGTGTTGAAAGCAGTAAAGCCATGCGCGTATTGTTTGATCCTTTGGTGATTTTTAGGATGCCGTACAGAATCGATAAGGTCCAACCCGTGTATTTTGTGATAGAAAGTTATCAGATGCTGTTTGATTTTATTGAAGCTGATTGGGCAGGGCTGATGGAAGAAGCGCGCAAGCTTGGTGAGTATGCGCCGTATTTTTCAGTGGAAGCAAATAACCCAAGTATTCACATTCGTGCATGCTAAAGGGTTTTTTCTTTGTTGTCATGGAGTTATAAACTTGCTAGGATACCGAGCATCTTAGGTTTGTGAGTTTTCTTTCTTGGAGTAACCGGGGAGTATGACTTGATTAAAGTGCTCATCGTAGACGACCATGAATTGGTACGTTTGGGTCTTCGGCAGTTGTTGGACGGCAATGACGATATTGCTGTTGTTGCAGAAGCAAGTGATGGCAGTTCAGCACTACAAATCATTAAAGAAACGCCACCAGATATTGTGCTCTTAGATATGAAAATGCCGGGCATGGATGGATGGGAAGTCACAAGGCGTATTCATCAAATCAATCGCAAAGTTCGCATCATTGTTTTAACTGCCACCAATACCGAGCCTTTCCCGAGCCGCTTATTGCAATTGGGGGCCATGGGTTACATGACCAAAGAATCAGCAGCCGATGAAATGCTGGATGCCATTCGTAAAGTGCAGCAGGGTGAGCGTTATCTAAGCGCAGAAGTGGCACAAAAGATTGCGTTAACCGCATTGAACCCCAGTGATGGTTCACCATTTGAAGCATTGAGTGAGCGTGAAATGCAAGTCATGCTCATGATTACTCGTGGTTTAACGGTGAATCAAATTTCGGAAAAACTGTTTTTGAGTCCTAAAACCATCAGTACCTACCGTTACCGTATGTATGATAAGCTTGGTATTCATAATGATGTTGAGCTGACCCATCTTGCCATGAAACATGGCGCACTCGATACCCATGAGCCAGAAGAAGTCTACGAGTAATACGCTCTCTGAAACCCTTAGCAAGCTGCCATCACGCCCAGGCGTGTACCGTATGCTTGATGCATCAGGCCAAATCATCTATGTCGGCAAAGCCAAACATTTAAAAAAACGGGTTTCGAGTTACTTTAATCAATCTGATAAAGCTGCTAAAACTAAAGCCTTAGTCGAGCAAATTGACAGTATTGAAGTCAGTATCACGAAAAGTGAAACCGAAGCACTGGTGCTCGAAAGTCAACTTATCAAAGAGCACAAGCCCAAGTACAATGTATTGATGCGGGATGATAAGTCTTATCCCTTTCTTCATCTTAAACTTACCCATGCATATCCAAGCTTAGGGCTTGCACGTTGCAAACATAACCCACAAAAAAAAGGCTACTTTGGACCCTACCCAAGTGTGCTTGCGCTCAAAGACACACTTAACCTATTACAAAAAGTATTTAAGCTTCGCAATTGCTCCGATGCCGATTTTCAAAGTCGTAAGCGTCCGTGTTTGCAATACCAAATTGGTCGATGTACCGCACCCTGTGTCGGTCATATTTCAAAAGAAGCTTATAATGACTCGGTAAAAGATGCCGTACAGTTTTTGGAAGGCAAGTCGAGTTATCTCATGCGTGTATTAACAGACCGCATGGAAGATGCAGCCAAGCGTATGGCGTTTGAAGATGCAGGTCGGTTTCGAGATCAAATCAAACACCTTCGTGCAACGCAAGAGCAACAAGGCATGTCTTCAAGAGGGGGGGATGCTGATATATTGGTTGCGGCCATCAAAGAGGGTATGGGGGCGGTTGAGTGGGTCGCGGTGCGCGATGGGCAGGTGCTGTATGAAGAAGCGTATTTTCCTGATATGCCAGAGCTTGTATTAGAGAAAGACGCGTTGATAGAAGCTTTTTTGGTGCATTTTTATCTGGAGCTTCCTAGCAGAATACCCAAATTGCTTTTGGTTGATGAAACATTCAAGCACCAAAATACTTGGGCTGAAGTTCTGCAAGAAAAAAGTGGTCATGCTTGCAAAATTCAAGCAGGGGGGCGAGGGGTCAAAGCACGCTGGCTTGGTTTTGCCAAAGACAATCTTGCTCGCGCCTTTGATGTTAAGCTCACCTCCAAAACTCTACTCGAAGCAAGGTTTGTCTCGCTGGAAAAAGCACTGGCATTAAAAGCACCTATCGCGCATATGGTGTGCTTTGATATAAGCCATACTCGTGGCCAAGATACAGTAGCTTCTTGTGTGGTGTTTGACAGACATGGCCCACTTAAAAGTGCTTACCGTAAACTTAATATTCGTGATATCACGCCTGGGGATGATTACGCCGCCATCGAACAAGCCGTGGTGCGGTATATTAAGCTTTTACAAAAAACGCATACCGATATTCCGACGTTGTTTTTAATCGATGGCGGTAAAGGGCAAGTAAGTGCTGCACAAAAAGCATTTGCTGAAGTGGGGGTATATCCAGCTTCCATGATAGGGGTTGCCAAAGGCGCGAGCCGCAAAGCAGGTCAAGAGCGTATTATTCTATCTGAAACGGGTCAGGAGATAAGCCTGGGACCAGACTCAAAGGCACTGCACCTGATTCAGCACATCAGAGATGAAGCACATCGCTTCGCCATTACTACTCACCGCAAAAAACGCCAAAAATCAGCACTCTCCTCAAGCTTAGAGTCAATCGAAGGCATTGGGACCAATAGGCGTAAAGCGTTACTGAATTACTTTGGTGGTATCAGGCCACTGATGGATGCGCCTGTCGAAGAAATTAAAAAAGTGCATGGAGTAAGCCATGCACTTGCAGAAAAGATTTACCAGCATTTTCACTCGTAAAGAAGGGGTCGTAGTTGTTTTTCATTTTTCAAGCCTAAACTTTAATCAGTGACTGCCGACAGCATATCTAAATAGATGTGATTTTTTATTGCAATTTAGGCTGCTGGAGGCAGATATGAAGGTAACTCAAAAAGCACTTTTTCTAGGTGCAACTTTATTCACCGTATCTACGGTTTGGGCAGGTGCACCTGCTTCTCCTTACTATGGTACAGGTCTTTGTAACAACCCACAGTTTGAGTGTATTAAAGTAAAGCGTGGTGATACTTGGCAAAGATTATTTCCTGATGAAAAAGACAGAGACATCGTACAAAAAGTCAATCGTACCTATAACTATTTATGGGCGGGTAAAGTCATTGCCATTCCTAAAAACTTGAAAGAGATTACCATTCTAGATGTGTCTCCTTTTCCTGCAAAAATGGAAGTCAAAGAAAAACAAATCATTGTAGACCAAGACAAGCTTGCTTGGGGGGCTTATAACCAAGAGGGCAACTTAATCTATTGGGGTCCTATTTCATCTGGTGTAGATAAATGCCCTGACAGCAGACGCTCATGTCGAACCATGACGGGTATTTTTAGAATGTTCAGTAAAGAAGATTCAAGATGCCGTTCAGATGTATATCCGGTAGGTAGAGGTGGAGCACGCATGCCATATTGCATGTATTTCCATAAAGGTTTTGCTATGCACGGTTCAGACGATATCCCAGGACGTCGAGCAAGTCATGGTTGTGTACGAATGTTTACTCGGGATGCCAAATGGCTCAATCATGAATTTGTAGATATTTCAGATAAAGATAACCAACAACGTGGCACAAAAGTGATTGTGCGCCCAGTTGATTCTGTAGGGAGAGTTTCATAATGAAAAGTATTGCACAATTACTATTAAGCTTAGTTTTAATGGTATCCATGGTAAGCATGGTGTACGCAGCAAAAAAAGATAATCTAGAGCGCAGCCCTTTGGGTTGTAAAGACATCGGTTATGCCTTTGATTTGAATGTATTACAAATCATGCCCGGTTCAGCTGGTGAAGATGAAGGGGACGACCAGTCGCTCTACTTTATATTCAATAGAAGCAATCACACGATTAATTTATATCAAATGCGACAATCTGAAAGCAGCCAAAGTGTGTACATGAACTCAGTGATTCGTCCACAAACCTGGTCTGTTTTATCAAGCAGTGAAGAAGTGAAATACATCTGCACGGCACATGATGGAAAGTCGAGTCATGGCCGCATTTTAGATTGTGGCAAAAACTTAAAGGTGTGTGAATACGCACGCGTGAAGTACGGTATGAATAACCGTGGTAACTATAGGCTGGTACGAAGTACCTCTCGCGGTAGCGCAGTGCGCTCTGTGATTTGGTACGGCATTATTCCACGATAAGAGGCAAAATAATAAGGAGAACACCATGAAATCGTTAACACCATGGTTAGGGTTAATAGCGTTAACATCGACACAAGTATGTATTGCTGAAAATGCAATTGATGCTTATCGGGAAGGTGCGTATACCAAAGCTGCAACTGATTTTCTAAATAATAAAAAATACAGTTCTGTTGAGCATGATTACTTAGGTGAAATGTATCTTTATGGTTATGGTGTACTTAAAAATAACCGCTTAGCGATTCAACATTTAACTAAAGCCGCAGAGAAAGGCTATTTGCCAGCGCAACAATTTATGGCGCGTTACGAGTTGAATTATAAAAAAGATCCCACCGCAGCACTTAAGTGGTTTAAAAAAGCGGCGGAACAAGATGATAGAGCAGCACAGTTATATTGCTCTGCAGCTTATCACTTTGGTGTTGGGGTGAAAAAGAATGAAGATAAAGCCCGCTATTATGATATTAAAGCGGCCAAAGCAGGCAATGCGCTTGCACAGGCTAAACTTGCCGAGCACTTTTTAGATAGCCGTCATGGCTCGAATAAAAAACTTGGCTTGATTTGGCTGAAACGTGCTTTCGAACAAAAAGAACCCATGGCACAGTTTTTGATGGCTGAAGTTTATATGAATGGTAAGTACGAAACCAAAGACTTGGAGCTTGCCAAACAGTTATTTGATACAGCTTTAAAGGGTGGTTATATCCGTGCCATAGATGGTTTGGCGCAATTGGCCAAAGCCAGTGGAGATGAAGTAGAGTCGCAGAAGCTAGAAGCCAAATATAAAGAAGAAATGGCAAAGCTTGGTGATACGCCAGAGATACATGCAGCACGTTGGTTAAGCCATGGTAAAACCTCAAGCCTTGCTGAATGTGGCTATGTACTTAAAGGCATTTATACCGATTGGACCAATAAAGCAGCCCAAGAGCAGAACCATTACAATCAATCGCCCAAAATGGCAGGTGTTTCGCGTACGGCCATTTATCA
>Ga0115012_10000314_pt1 | contig 27890 bp, 9 predicted proteins | sample TroAtlMetagenome_FD_88706 | JGI IMG/M metagenome (GOLD analysis project Ga0115012, IMG submission 88706) | Marine eukaryotic phytoplankton communities from Atlantic Ocean - Tropical Atlantic ANT10 Metagenome | ecosystem: Environmental > Aquatic > Marine > Oceanic | place: Tropical Atlantic Ocean...
GTATTAGTAGAATCTAAATCACCAGTGATTGCTTGCTTCATATAGTATGCAAGACGCTCATGAGCATAAGCAGACTGGAATACTTGTAAACGAATGTGAAGTAGAATATCATTAGCACCAAGATATCTCTTAGCAACATTTACTGTATGGAAATTACCACCAGCTCTCATATCCTTAATAAATTCTGTCAATATTTGTGACAGGTCAGTCTTACAACGTAAAGTACCAGCACCAGTACCATCTTGGTTTCTAGGCATATCCAAAGCAAGATCTGGATACTTCTGAAGCATATCGTAAGATGCTTTATCTACGATAGGACCAGCATTCATTTCAACTAATTCAGCAGCATCTTCATACCTATACTTACTTGCTGCACCAATTCTATTTGTATAGATGATGTCATCAGATGCATTATGATTATTAACTGGGAATAATTCTTCATAGTAACTGTAAACTCTACCACCAAGGAATTCTGTAGGTGGTGATAGTTTACTAATTGATCCTAAATGATCTATTGGACTTGCTGAATTTGCATCTTCCAATGTATCAGTAACAATATCAATTAAGTTTTCAATCGTAGTTGTAACATCGGCACAATCCCTATGATTGTAATCCATAACAGTAATGGATCTACTATCAGCAGAAACAAATCTATGTTGTTGTAATACTTGCTTAACAGCACCAGGAACTGCACTATCAAATGTATGTTGACTTGCAGGACTATATGTAATATTATTAGAACTAGCATTACCAGTATATGTGTGACCATAATCACCACCAGTTGTTATAACTGATCTACTAATAGAATTGGTAGCAGCTGGATTACCAGATACAAATGTATGACTAGCAATATTAGTTGAAGGTATAACGTCAAGAACTTGTACTTCAAAAGTATATCCTGTAAGATTAGTAGGTAGAACTTTCAACCACTTACCACTAGCAGGGTCTTGAGGACGTGGATATGTATGCAAAGTAGCAAAGTTATCCTTACTGCAAACGAATGATAATGAATTATCGTCAAACTTAACATATTCACCTGCATCCATATTATGAATTATATTAGTTGTAATCCTCATTATACCTGTGTAGGCATTATATACTGCCCCAACTGGTGTATATTTCTGATATACAGAATATAAAATGTGTTCACTAGTATTACTAATAGCACCATTAGATACGTTAATAGTAATAGTAGTTGAAGTTTTAGCAGTAATTGCGTGTGCCTTATTATATCCCCAGTCACTTGTACGTGGATAGTAATGAACTGTATTACCACCATCCTGAGCACAAATAAATCCAAATGCCTGTTTAGCAACTTTTACACTATCACCAACATCAAGATCGTGAGCACCAATATCAATTATCAATTCACCAGTAGTAGGTTCAAACGCAGTTGCAGAACCAGCTACTGTTGAAGGATTGTAACCCTTAATAGGAGACTTACCAACATTAACTTCAATAGTACCGTTCTGAGCTCTGATACCATTTGTCTCTGCAGACATAAAGAAGTGAGTTGAAGTATCTGAAGATATTCCTACATTAACTTCAAATGTATCATTTGTCTTATTAGAAATCTCCATCCATCTTCCAGATGAAGGATCTGTAGGACGTGGATACTTATGATCTGTTGTATAACCATCTAAGAAACATCTAAATGTTAATGACTCATCAACAATTTGGATGTAATCTCCATTGCTAAGACCATGACTTGTAAGTGTAATTTCCATTACTCCAGTTGAAGGAGTAAATGTAGCACCACTTGCAGTACCTGAATTATAGAATACATCAGTAACTTCAATTGATTTACCACCACCATAAGGATCGGAAGCTCTTGGATATGTCTTAGTGGCACTGTTGCCATCCATATCACAAGTAAACTGTAAACTATTATCAGCAATAACAATACTAGAACCTTTACGCATTCCATGCTGTCCTATTGCCATAGTCAAATTACCAGTTTCAGCATCATAAGTTGCACCAGTTGGTGTAAATGTCTGGTTAGTTCCAGGAGTACCTACATTAACAGTTACAATAACACCACTAACATTAGTAACTTCTAATTCTTTACCTGCTGCACGAACATCGTGTCCAGGTCTAGGATAAGACTTAACGGACTGGTTATTGTCCATTGCACAAGTAAATTTAATTGAATTGTCATCAATGGTGACCAAATCACCAGCAACTAAACCACTATTAGGAATAGTCATCTCTAAATTACCACTAACTGTATTGTAAGTGGCAGTCTCAACATTCAATGCTTTATAATTTCTATTTGATCCAAAATCAGTTGTTCCTACATTAACGGTAAATGTATCTGTATTGAATTTTGTAATTGGTAATACTTGCTTATAAGAAGGATCAGTTGTACGTGGATAGGTATGATTAGTAGTACCATCATCCATTTCACAAGTAAATGTTATTGAATTTGCATCAATAGCAATTGCCTTTCCTTTCTTATGGAAACAAGCTGGATCTGCACCAGTTAAAGTATGTGTATAATTACCACCAGTTCTAATTACTGCCCTTGTTAATCCATTAGCAGTAGCAGACTGGAATGCGTGAGTAGTTGTATTTGAAGATACTCCAACATTAACAATAAAGGTATCTTTAGTAACACTAGAAACTGGTATATACTTTCCACTAACAGGATCAGTAGAACGTGGATAAGCGTGATCTGATTGTTGACTATCTTGATCACAACGGAATGTTAATGAACCATCAGCAATCCAAACCAGATCACCATCCTCAAATCCGTGGTTAGGAATAGTGAGAGTCATGGAACCAGATGCAGGAGTAAATGCTGCATTAGTTACAGTAAACTGCTCTCCACCAGATTGGAATTCGTGTGTATAATCACCACCAATTGTGAATGCTTCCAAACTACTTCCATCAGGAGTACCAGTATTCCAAATGTGGGTATATTGTCCACCACACTTAATAGCATTTGCAGCAGCAGATTGGAATACGTGTGTAGAAGTATTTGAAGATATACCAACATCAACAGTAACTACACCAGTTGGTCTACTGAATGCAAGAGGAACAGCAGATACGAAAGTATGTGCAGAGGTATCACTAGATCTACCAATGAAAACATCGAATGTATCTGTCTGTACATTGAATAGAGGTAACCATTCATAGAAAGAAGGATCTGAACGTCTTGGATATGAATGATTAGTTTGATCATTATCCTTAGCACAAGTAAAGGTTAATCCACCTTCCTCAATCATAATCTTATCATTTGCCTTAACTATTCCATTAGCAGCTCCAGCAGTCCAAATGTGAGTTGACTGATCAGAGATCTTTTGCTCACCAAATAAATTACCAGCAAGAATTCCGAAGGTATTCTGTGTAACATTAAAGATTGGGAAGAACTTACCACTTAAAGGATCAGTTGGTCTAGGATATGAATGACTAGTACTATTACCATCCAAAGCACAGGTGAAGGTTAAAGAATTATCTTCAAGTTTAACCATATCACCATTTTGGAATCCGTGGTTAGCACAAGTAATTTCTAATACACCTGTTGTAACATTAAATGCTGTACCAGATTCTGCTTGCTTAGTAGTTGGAGCAGTATAATTGTGTCCTGGTTTTGTTAATGTTAATACACCTGTTATTGGATTATATGCTGCAAGATCTGGTGTGAATTGCGTAACCTTAACATCCTGAATAAATGTTGCTGTATTATATGCATAGTCAGCACCACCAGGAGCATTAGAACCAGCTGCACGAGGATATGTCTTATCTGTTGTTTGTCCATCAAGATCACAACGGAATGTTAATGAATCTTGCTCAATGAAGATGGAATCACCAGCTCTAGTGATAGCATTATCAACACAACTTACAAATGTATGAGCATAATCACCACCAGTAATTACAGCACCAGTAGAAGCAGCAGTTAAGACGAAATTATGTTGACCGTTATGACTAATTGCAGTGTTTGGTGACTCGTTAACATTAATAGTAATAGTTGTTGCATCTGCAGCAGTAATTGTACAAGCAGTATTGTATGCATAGTCAGCATTATTATTGTTATTTGTATTAGCACCGTATGATCTTGGATATGATTTTTGAGTACTGAATCCATCAGCACCATAATCACAAACAAAGACTAATGAATTATCCTTTAATCTAATACTTGTTCCTATTGAAAGACTATGTGAACCAATTGTAAGTACTAAATCACCAGTTCCAGAATCATAAGTTGCATTAGTAACATCAAAATCTAATTGTGGAGAAGAACCGACCTGAACAGCAAATGTGTCATCAGTTACAGTACCAATAGACATCCACTTTCCAGACTTAGGATCAGTGGATCTTGGGTAAGTATGGTTAGTGCTATTTTGGTCTAATGCACAAGTAAAGGTTAAAGCATCATCAGCAATTTTAATCTTATCCCCTACCATAAATCCGTGGTTAGGAATAGTAACAGTCATTACACCAGTTGCTGCAACATAACTTGCTGTTGTTGCTGTATGTCTAGTAGAATCTTTAAGCCAATGGTTACCCAAAGTAAGATCCATAATACCTGTAGCAGGATCATAATCAGCACCAGAAGGTTGGAATGTAGAGAACTTACTAGTTCCAACATTAACAGTGAAAGCATTATTATGCTGCTTAATAGCACCATTTACTGCAGAAACAAACTGGTGAGTGTAACCACCAAATGTAGTCTTACCAACATACACATCAAATGTAGTATTAGTTGAAGCTTCTACAACACTCCATCCATTCCTATAAACTGGGTCAGTCTTACGAGGATATGCGTGAGTTGTAGCATAACTATCTTTACCACATCTGAATGTTATAGCACCTTCTTCAAATCTAACTAATTCACCAGCAACCTTAACTGCAGAAGATGTAGTTAAACCTACACAAGTATGTGAACTAAGATCTTGTGAATAACCTACAAACAATTCAAAATCATTAGTGGTTACATTTTGTGCCTCAATCCACTTAGCATATGCAGGGTCTGTTGCACGTGGGTAGAAATGGTCTGTTGTTTCATCATCTAATCCACAACGGAATACAAATGCACCATCTACAAGTCTACACAAATTACCATTATATACCTGATGACCTGGTGATGTAATCTTCAACATTCCAGTTGCAGGATCATATTCTGCAAATGTTACTGTTCTAGTACTTGGTGGATTTAATAATGCACCAATCGTAACAGTCATCATACCTGTTACTGGATTGTATGTTGCATCTGTTGCAGTTCTATCAATTTCAGATATACTGATAACATCTATCGCAGTTCCACGAGCAGGGTCAGTTAATCTTGGATATTGGTGTTGACTATTATGTCCATCCATAGCACAAGTGAACACAAATGCACCATCTCTAAGTCTAATGCTATCACCAACCATTACATTAACGTGTCCATTAAATCCAGGAGAACCAGGTGCTTTAGTACCAATTACCAAATTACCATTTAAAGGTTCATAAGATGCAGTAGTAACATCAAATGTTTTGTTATGAGTCTTACCAACATCTATAGTAATAGTATTATCTTTATGAACTATTCCATTTGGTGATGCAGACTTGAATGTATGTCCAGAAGTATCTGGTGATTTTTCAACATTAACATCAAAAGTATGAGTAGTGAGGTTAGTAATCTTATGAAGTCTACCGCTAGTTGGGTCTGTAGAACGTGGATATGAATGTTGTGTCTTCTTATTATCTAACTCACATTCAAATGTAATTGAATTATCAACAATACGTACCTTATCACCGTAACTAAATCCGTGATTGTAGACAGTAACTGTCATTACACCACTAGTAGGATCATAAGATGCAAAGGCACAATCGTGTGTAGTTCCTTCATATAAAATAGGAATACTATCGTTATAGATGTAATCTACATCTCTTGGATAATACTTGGTTGATTGTAATCCATCCATAGTACATTTGAATGGAAGACTTCCTTTAGCAACCTTAATATTAGTACCTGCTTTTAATCTATGCTCGCCAATAGTCATCTTAAGTAGACCTGTTGATCCACTATAAGTTGCAGCAGTTGGGTTATGAATAACGTCTGGTGTCTTACCAACATTAACTCTAAATGTTGTTGAGTTAACAACATCTACATTTAACCATCCTTGACTTGCTTCATCGGAAGCTCTTGGATACTTATGCTCAGATCTATTTTGATCCATAGTACAAGTAAAGGTTAATGATTCATCTTCTAATAAAACTTGATCATTCTGTAGTAATCCGTGAGCACTAGATGTTGTAGCCTCAAAAATACCAGTTGCAGGATCATATGTACCACCGTTAATTGATATTGAAGTTGGACCAAACAAACCGTGTGATGATTTGGTTATTACTAAATCACCAGTCTTAGCATTATAAGTTGCATTGGTTGGTGTTAGTTTAGTAGTATTTCCACCACCATCTTCAGTAATAGATGTATCAAATGTCTGTTTTAAACCGTGATGACCTTGAACTTTCCATTCATCGTTAGTTACGATGAAGTCCAACATCTGCTCTAATTTACCATATGTCCAGACAGTTTCAATAACTTCCTTTTCAACATTAAGAAGTTGAACATTATTAACATCTGTTCTATTAACATAGTAAGATGCTGCATCCCAAATCTTATTATTAGCACCATTACGTAAATCGGTAGCAATAGATCTGCAAATATCTTTAACATCATCTTGACAGTTTATGCTACCATTAATAACAGTGAAATCTGGGAATTTCTGTTCTAGTAGATATACTGCCTCTTGAGCAATAAACTCTAAGTTTTGCTCTATTAATGTAGCAGCATTTTTGTATCTGTTACTATTTCCAACAAAACCTTTAGAAACTGCTCTACCAACATTAACTGTAATTGTTGTACCAGTTGCAGCAGTAATTGCTATTGCAGTGTTGTATGCAGGATCAGTTGTACGTGGATAAGTATGCTCTGTAGCGTGAAGATCCTTAGAACAAGTGAACTTCAACTTATTAGCACCAATGGTTACAGTATTAGATGTTGTGTAACTATGAGAACCAATTAGAAGTATTAAATCACCTGTCTCTGGATCGTATGATGCATCAGTAACATCCTTTGTAGTACCATCATTAAATGTAAGAGCTGAACCAGCAGTTCCACCAACATAAGTATGGACTCCCACATAACGTACACTAGAGATTATAGAATCATTATTGAAGTATTCACCCTTAGTAAATGACTCAGAACCAGACCAATCATCAGTCCAAACTTGTCCGTCTTCACCATCAAGGTGAAGTAATAGTTTTGTATTAATATCACCTTGGAATATACCAGATGGAGTTGCGAATGCTGATGTATAACGAGCAACATCAGATACTCTAATTTCATCAAAGTGTCCAGAATATCCAGTAGAACCATCACCTGCAATACCAATAAACATTGGTTTAGCAGCATATGTTGTATTATCAGTACCAGTTCCAGCTTCAACACCATTAATATAAATTTTACCAGTAGTACCTTCTCTTACATAAGCAATATGATACCAAGTATCAGCAGCTAATGTAGTTCCACCAGTAGTAACAAGATCACTACCATTAACATTCAAACGAACTTGACCACTAGACATATACAGTCTAAGAGCAACTTCAGTTGCACTAGCTGCTCTAGTATCAATCATATCTACTGTTCCTGTTATCGCAGCCGCAACAGGTCTACAGAAGAATTCTACAGTAAAGTTACCAGTACCAAAAGCAATTTCACTATTTGTAAGTTCGTAAATATAGTCATTTGCTGCTGCTAGATACAGAGATGTTTTTCCAAATTTCTTTTGATCGGTATCTAATTGAGCACCACCTTCAAATGTGAAGTTAAAATAGTCTTGACCATTAGATTTAGATCTACCAATCTTACCAAGGAATACTATATTACGTGCTTGATTATATCCAATAACTTCAGCTTTTGTATCACGACTTCTAACTACTTGACCAGATCCAAAGAATCCAGTTCCTTCTTTATCATAGAAAGCTAGTTTTCTAACTCTTCCTTCTTCACCAGAAATAAAATCTCCAACGTTATTACCATATTCAACTTTCCAATTCCTTACCATTTCTTCTAGCTGGAAATCACCAACTTTATTATCAAATGGAATTACATAATTATTAATTTGTTCATTAGCAGGGAAACTAGAATCAAAGTTAGTGACATAATCATTAAAATCAACAATACTTACTTGAGACTTAGAAATATCATCTAAGACAATATTTGGATATGATGTGGATGTAATTCTATTGAATAATAGTCCGAAGAATGAAGATCCAGGAGAAATATCAACCTGTCCAATAAATTCTTGAGTTACAGGATCTTGATATGCACTGGTTGCAGTAACTGTAGCAACAACACCAGATCCAGCACCAATAATAACATCATTCAACTGAATATTAAAGAGACCTGGAGTTGACTGATATGTACCAGCAGTCTTACTTAAAGTAAGATCATTAGTAACCTTAATATCAGTACTATACATTGGAGTATCTTCTGTTTGTGAAACAGGAGTTGTTCCAACCTGACCTCTAATTACAGTCAATGTAGTTGAATTTACATTATCTGTTATAGATTGAATTTCAAATATCTCAGATCCAAATCTAAAACTATCATTTTCATTTAAATCAATTGTTCCAGCAGGTAGTGGAATTTCTCCACCTTCAAGAGGAATTACTTCAAATGATGTGGTTGATGCACCTATAGCATAACGTAACTTACAAACTGGAGTTTCAGAACCAGTTTCTAAGTTAATAGATTCCACCTTAGCAGTATCTCCAGCTAAGTTAGTTACAGTCTCACCAAATGTGAATAGACCGATATTACTAACATCTACTTCAGAAGCTAAATTACCAGAGAATCCAGTTGCAGAAACAGTACATAACTCTTGAGCAATAAAAGTTCCCTCAGTAATATAACCAGTAATAAAGTTACCAACAACTTTAACTACAGTAAATCTAGCACCAGAAGCAGTACCAACAATAGTATTACCAAGAGTAGGATAGATACCACTTACATTAGTAAATGTGAGTTCTCTAGTTTGTATTGTACTAATACTGATGTTAGCATATTTAACACTTGCTGGTGGTTTTGGTGGTTCAGTGAATACAATAGAATCTTGTAAAATGTTAAATGCAGTACCTGGATTCTGTACAACACCATTAAGAACAATCATCAACTGGTTTGCGTTAGCAACAACAGTACCACCATCAACAGTTAGAGGGAATGATGTTCTTTCACCATCAAATAGATGGTCAATATTATCAACTCTCTGTACAACAGATGTCAAAATATTCTCAGAAGATGTCAATCTCTTCTGTCTGAATAGTACTTCTGTATTATTAAACTCTGTATAAATTGGTTCAACAAGAGCAAAACTTTGAATATTTGGAACAATTGCCTCTTGAGCAAGTTCGACTGATTTAGTTAACTGGAAGAATGTCTCTTTATTAGGAATTTGACCATATTCATTCAAGTTCAACTCACCAAACACCTTAAATGATGCAGGGTGAACATTCCTGATTAGAATCTCTTTCCACTCACTGATAGAAACAGCAGACTTAACAGCATAAGAGAAGTCCTGATAGTAGTAAGAGTCTTGGATCTTCTGAATAATTTCAGATGGTTTACCAACATCATCGATGAATTGACCAGTAGTTTTAGTGATAGAACCAATATCTAGAACACCACGAGCAAACTTAAGGTCACTAATAGTACCAGAAGACTTAGAAATAACACCAGTTAATTGTTGACCTTCTGAAAAATCACCAGTGTAATCTACAATCTTAAGAATTCTAGGTCCAATCTGCCAACCAGAGTTAGTAGAAACATATCCAGTTGCTGTTGCAACATCTAATGTATCACCCTGATAAACCATTTCACCTTCAAGGAAGGTAGAAGTAACAACGTTAGCAGTAGCAGCACCACCAAATGATTCAGTTAAAATACTTTGACGACCTTCACCAGCGTTAACGAAGGAAAGAGCATCTCCAAGTTCTGCGTTTTGTGGAGTAATAGCAATCTTTAACTGATCTGGTTCTAATGAATTTAAAGTACCAGCAATAGCATAATAAGTAGTACTTGGATTAAGACGACCTGTTGCACCAGCAGCAAGTGGGAAATCAGCACCATCTCCAGTATCAGTTACCTGAACACTAACTTCAGCACCATTTGGAATACCGTGTGGATAAGCAAATTGTAATAAACCTAAGTCTAAGTTAACAACATAGTTGAATGCAGATCTCAAACTTACTTGTGGTGTTGATGAATAACCAGCACCTGGATCTTTAACCTCAATATTATCTAATCTACCATTCTTAATTGTTGCTTCAGCAGTAGCACCAGATCCACCACCACCTTGAATTATTACAGTTGGTGCTAATGAATATCCAGAACCTGGATTTGTAACAGTGATACTTTCAAGTATACTTGTAGAAGTTAACTGAGCATTTAATGGGAATGTAATCTCAGGACGTAATGTATAGTCGTGAGGATAATCATAACCAAAGTTATTGTTCTTAAGTTTCTTAATCTTACCAACTTTATCACCTTTAGTGAAGATAGATGCTTCAGTACCAAAAGGAGGAATAACAACAGTCAATTCTGCACCAGATCCAGCTAATCCTGAACCAAGAATTCCTTCCACACCCTCAACATCAATCGTTGCAGTGGTATATCCTTTACCTGGAGATGTAACTACACAATTTTGAATCTGTCCTGGAATTGTTATACCTTCTGCATCCTCTCCGTCAGCAACGGTAATTTGAACAAATCCACCTTCACCATCACCAGCAATAGGTACTCCATTATAAGTTCCTACAGCATATTCAGTACCTGGTTCAACAATTTGTACTCTTTCAATCTTTCTTGTAGATGCAATATCAGTAACAATAGGTAACTTAGTATAGAAACCACCTGGGTTAATAATACGAATATCACCAATAGATCCAACTGCTTTCTCAGAACTTGTAGTATAAGATGCTTGTAAAATATCAGCATTCCCTTCTGGTTCATTTAAAAGAGGGAACTTAAATGTATCTGCACCACGAGTAATTGTTGCACCAGCAATAGAACTTATAGTAAATGTACCTGTATATGGAGAATCTGTAACATCTAAGTAACTGCCAGGAATAATAGGTGAATCATCACCAGTTCTACCTGGATCAAAGTAATATGAAATATTAGTAACAATTTCTGTATCTATCTTCAATTTAACTGAAGGTATGACAGTACCACCACCAGTTATACCAGGAGTACCAGTTCTTTCAATAGAGTTGAATGAATACTCCAACTTATAAAGATTATCCTTAGCAAATGATAAGTTACCACCAACTAAAGATGAATGACTTAGATCGAAAATGTACTGGTGTCCATAGTACATTTTTAGAACAGGTGATTTAACAAAAATATTAACAACACCTGCATTTGATGAAGGAGAAGTTAAAGCAGCTTGTGGTAATTTGTAAGTAAATTCTAATGGACTTACTACACTTTCAACTGGGAAAGCACCATCATACTCATCATATACAGAACCACCATATGTCTGATCTGGATTACCATCAACATATATCATTTCACCTTGATTTAAATAATGACTAGTACCAGTAATAACATAAACTTCATCACTATTATTAACCGCAGTTACTTGTAATATCTTCTTCAAATTAGAAATTAAGGTGATTTTAAGAACACCAGTTAAATTTGTAATTTGAGTTGTAGTGTAGTCTGCATTAAATGATATATCACCAGAATTTAAATTAATAACAGATCCAACGATATATGCAGAACCACCAGCAACTTCATCTATTCTTATAGAATAATCATCATCAGCAAAAGGTTTGAATCTTGCATATTGATTTAAGTTATTAGTTCCACCAATATCAGCAGTAGCATCATAATCTGCTAATGCAATATCAAATGTTCCAGGAGTTGTATTATCAACTTGAGCAAAGGTATATCCCTTCATCTCATTAACATCATTTGGAACTGGTCCAACAATACCAAAGGTATCTTGTTCGTTAAACTGTTCTGTAACTAATGTTCCTGTATTTAAATCATCAGTCCAAGTATTAATATTAACAGCACAATATACCTTATTATTAATGTTATCTACTCTAATAATGTATCCACTATTGACGAATGCACCAGTATTAATATTGTTCAATCTCAACTTAGTACCAACTGTAAATAAGAAGGATTGATTAATTGTCAATTCTTGAATATTATCAATCTTAGTTGTATTAGTAACCTTAAAGTAATACCTATCTTTAATATTTGCAGATATCTTTAATTTCTGAGAACCAGGAGAAGGTACTGTTGCTGTTCTAGAACTCCAAAGATCATTTGTATAAGTCAAGGACTCAGTATCTTGAGTCATTGGTGCATCTGCATCATCAAAGTCTAGAGTCTGAAGACCCATATCACCTAGTGCAAAATCACCCTCTCCAATAGTCAATACAGAACCAGTAACAGGAGTTACAGCAGTTCTAACAAATCCAAACTGAGTATTTGTCTGTAGACCTTTATCACCCAATCTACTAGCATCAGCATTCTTATCTACCTTTAATCCCCAACCAACATAATCGATATAATCATATCTTGTTATATTATTAGTCCACCAAGCAGTATCTGTCCAAGCATAATCAAATGCATAAGAAGCTACAGGTGGTAAAGTTGTTATATCAGAAGGAACAGTAGGAGTAACTGCTCTATTTCTCAATCTAATATTATCAATCCAGAATTGACCTTGATAATTCTGATTGAAATCTACAGCAGTAGCACCAAAACCAACCTGATTACCAAAGTAAAGATCCTTAGAACCAAAAGAAGTATTTGATAATGTACCACTAATTACTTCAATATTATTAATGAATGCTTTAAATACGTTACCTTCTTTTCTTACAGCAACAGTTTGCCAACTATTGTCTGCGTACATATTATTCTGAGACGATGATTGTCCAGAACCATTAATTAACTGAGTTGTGCTATTGGTAATAACCATTTGCAACTCACCACTGGAATTATCATATCCCAACCAGAGTCCACCAGTAGCATCTCTAGCACCACCAATACCCATTAAGGTTTGAACATTCTGTGATAAAGTCTGAGATGCAGATGCAGATTTGTATACAAAGAACTCTAAAGTCCAATCATTTGCCAATACTGTACCTAATTCTGAACCTGCTACCTTAATATAAGAATTTGTCCAACTAGCACTAGAACCTGAAGGATCATAACCATAAATCTTTGCCATATTATCAGCAAAGGTTATAGCATTACTTCCTCCAACTGAAGTCATTGTATAATGACCTGTTAAATCTGTTTGCTCATTAGCAGCAAAATCAAAGACAAACTCATTTCTATTCCATTGAGTCTGACCATAAACGTGAACATCACCAGAATTATCTGCATTAATTGTATGTGCAGTAATACCTTCTATATTATTTTTATCAAACTTATTAGTAGTATGATTCTTAACAATACCATTATATCCAATCTTAACAGTATCAACAGTCTTCTCGAATGTTACATTATTATGTCTAGTAAATGCAATATTGAGATCACCAAATATATCAATTGATGTATCATTAACAAGGTTTATATCTCTTCCAGGAGCAACATAACGATAATTCCATAAAAGAGTGCCCGATTCATTAAGTTTACCAACCCAGAAACTATCTCTAGTTACATCATCAGATTTAAGTCTTAATGTAGCAGCAACATAAAATTCATTAAATTCATCTACAACAAGACTGGTATCGATGAATGAATATAGAACTGTGTTAAATTCTTTAATCCAATCAACATTAATTGCATTAACACCAATAGTTGCCTTACCAAATGATACATTAATATCATCACTAGTTGGAGTAGATGCAGTCTCCATAGTAAAGTATACTGTTGTGCCAATAATGACCATATCAGTAATTTTTTCAGACTTATTAGTAGAAACAAGTTTTCTCTTAATTGCAAAGTTACCTAATGTATCGATTGAAGCAATAAATGCATCCCAAGGATTACTGGAGTTGGTATTAGTATAACCAGCAATAACATAACGAGTATCGGATAGTTTCTTTAATGAAGTAACATAATCTCCACGTGTTGAACCAGAAATACCAGCATATGCTTTTTGGAACTGTAAAGTAGCAGATAATCCATTATCTGCTTGATTATACTTACATAGAATGATGTCTGGGTTATATGCATCCAATAAGTTACCATTTGGTTTGTTAACACCAACTACCCAAACTTCATTTCCATTAACATCTAATTTGTTAAATTCTGTATAGTATTGCCCATCTGTACTTTCTAAAGTCTTCTCCCATTCTTTAACACCAGTAGCAGACAATTTTGCTAATAAAGCAACAGTATTTCCAACAGCATCCTTTGTTTTACCACATAAGAAGACTTCTTTACTATCGTTTATTTGTATATCATTAATCTGAACATAATTTTGATTTTCTAATTTAGAAATATAGTAATCTGCTTTTTTGAATACCTGTGGATGTGATAGTATAACACGAGGGTTTGTTGTATAACCAGAACCAGAATTAATAACATTAACAGTATTAATAGCACCAACATTAGATACAACAGCCTCTAATTTACCACCCGAACCATCTCCATCAATAATAATTTCTGGTGGAATTTCATCACTATACCCAGATCCAGGTTGATCTATAATAATTTCTTCAATTCCCTTATACTGACGAACAATAAATGTCTTGTTCGTATTTTGCATAATAGGTGTGTAATCAATAAACACAATATCATTAGGAACTAGATTATGTGGAGATCCAGTCTGTAAAACACCATAGTTATTGCCACTAATATTTTCAAAACCATATGAAGCAACATTCTCACCTTTAATCTTAGATATACGAGCAGATACTCCTGTTCCATCAGTATCATCATTATTAAATACTAAACGGTCATTAACCTGATAGTTTTTACCAGAGTTTTCAATAGTAAATCCAGTAACAGAAGCATCTTCAAATTTAGTAGTAGTCTCAACTTCAATATCAACTTTAGAATCAAATTTAACTTTAGGGAAGTAGTCAAATAATTGTAGAGGAGCCTCTTCAAACATTTGATCTGGATCATCAATCTCGTCTTGAGTTATGATACCATCTCTATTTTCATCTTCTACTTCAAAGAGTAATGTTTCACCAGCTTCAGTTGTTAATGCTGCTGTAGAAGCATTAGGAACCCTATCGACATCAATATCTACATTCTCATATGGGTCTCTATAACGTACAACTCCAGTAGGAATATTTTGCTGAACAGCATCGGCACTAAGATTCCAAGCATCAACTACAGAGTTGAAACTAGGTCCAATAACATATGGGAATACTGGATTACCATTTTCTGTAGCATCAATAGTTACAAAATAACAATATCTACCTTCTGGAAAATCAGGTGTTTTACAAAAACGACCATTATATTGATCCAGATCACCTAATCCGAAAGTATACTTATAATCTTCTACAAAGTTACCAGCAGGTTCTTCTGTTAATAAAGGACCAGCAGTTCTATTTGGAACAGGATTAGTGGTTATATCATAAACTAATTCTGTTTTAAGTTCGTAAGAACTATTCAATCTTACAGTTGAAGATGATTGATCTGTTGGGTCAGTATAACCATAAGGACCATAAATCGGGTTACCATCAAATGCCCAACCTATAATTGGAGAGTGTGATTGCTGCTCTTCTTTCTCTAAGATCTCACCACCAGCACTTGTAAATAAGTTATCACCAAGGATATACCTCATTCTCTGAGGGTTAGATAAGTGAGCATACTCACCACCATATTCATTATTATATCCAGTAAATACAGAACCTTTAGCATCATCAAAGTTAGATGTAGCCTGTAGGTTATAATTCCATTGGAATACATTAGCAGTGAATGTTGCATTCTGACCAACAGAAGTTAGATTAATTACTGTAGTACCTTGAATATACCCAATACCTCTGTTAATAATTTCAATTCCAGTTACCCTACCAGCATTTTCACCATCAGTATCAATAGTTGCTCTAGCAATAGCACCGAAACCATCACCTTGAATGGTTATTTCTGGAGCAGTAGTATATCCAGATCCAGCAGAAATGATAGCAATAGATATTATTCTACCATTATTAACAATCGCCTGTGCAACAGCACCTTTACCAGAACTTAGAGTTATATTAGGACTTGATGTATATGAAACACCACCATTATTAATACCAATAGATTGAATTGGTCCACGAACACTAGCAGTACCAGTTGCACCCTGTCCACCACCACCAACAATAGTAATCTGTGGTTGTGAGGTGTATCCAGAACCTCCTGTGTTAATTAGAATACGTGAAACTTCACCTTTAGTGATAATAGCAGTTGCAGCAGCACCTGAACCGCCTCCACCAACGATTGAGACCAATGGGGATGAAGTATATCCAGAACCACCAGCAGTTACAGTAACTTCACTAAGAGAACCATTAACTACAACACTCGCTGTTGCACCAGATCCACCACCACCGTCAATAGTAATTGCAGGAGGAGAAGCAGCATCATATCCAGAACCAGCATCAGTAATAGTAACATCAGTTACAGCACCAAATGTTTTGGCTAAAGTTGACTTATAAGACCAGATTGATACACCATTTACCCAAGTACCGACAGGACCAGGATTAATATCATTCTTAGTTGAAATTGTAGTAGGTACTTTAGGAAATCTATTTAATTTACGCTGGTTACCTGGAAGAAGAGCAGATCCTGGGAAAGGACCAATTTCATAGTTAGGAATACCAGTAGCAGCAACATAAACGTAATTATCATTAAAAAATGAGTTTTGAACGTTAGTAGTATATGGACTTATCGCATTACTTATTGCACTATTAACAGATTTACCTTTATTAAGGTCAACAGATACTAAAATATTACCCTGTGGTATAACAGTAGCAGGTTGAGGAAGATTATACTGGAAAATAGTATCACTATCTCTAGATGTTACAAGGAATGTTCCGTTATAAACAATAGGGTTAGCACCATAAATTGTAACCTGATCTCCAACTAAAAGACCGTGATTATTTGAACAAGTTATAGTTGCAGACTGATCATTAATACCACCATAAGTTACAGATTGAACTTCGATTAATTTTTTAACGTTATATAACCAAGTTGTTAATTCTGACCCAGTTCCAGTACCACCAAGCTTAGAAACTGTTAATTTATCTCCAGGTAAGTAGTAAGAACCAGTATCAGTTAGAGTGGTTTGTTGAGCATCAACAATACCAACAATATTCATTTGTACTTCTTGAAGAGTATCTTTATTAAGATAAACCCTAAAATTGGAAGTTACTTCAGTAGCAGAATCCCAATCCTCTACTACACCATTAACTGAACGAGTACATTCAATGAACTGGTTAAGTGATTTTTCCTTATATTGAACTAATTCTGCACCAGATCCTGAACCAATCAAAAATTCTCCATTCCTTTCAGGCCAACCAATTGTAGAGTCAACAGTTATAATTGAACTAGTTGCAGATAGTGGTTCAGCAAGTTTTGTCTTATATGGAACAGTAAATGACCCAGTAATAGTTTCTTCAGAAAGAACTAATTCAAATATCTCAATTTCAGAAGTCTTAATAGAAATAAAGTTTTCTACTAAAGCACTAGCACCTTTAACGTTAACATCAGCAATATCTTCCTCTTGTATTAAAAGAGCATCCTTAATATTAACAGATTCACCACTAACTAAAGTTGCACGAAGAATTGTATCAATAGACCAAGTAGCATCAGAAGGTTTAATAATCTGATCTTTTGGATATGATATACTTACAGTTTCTCCATATAGTAACTTAAACAGATATGCAATACTAAATGAAGTTCCTTTAGATGCATAGAAGTCTTTAATGGTCTTAATTGCTGTTCTAACATCAATTTGAGAGTAATCTAGACTTGGAACATCTGGTAAAAACTGTTCTGTATACTTATCAAGTAATCTTTTAACAAATAAAGCATCTAAACACTTAATTGCAGTATTTTCTGCGTGAGAAGCAACAGTAGTTTCATTAGAGAATACAGCATTACCATCTTCACTATATTCTGTAATACCACTAGCAGCTCTAGCACATCCTTCAAATTTTGCTTTACTATACCCAGTACCATTCTGATTTACTGTAAATCCAGTAACTTCATTAAGACCAACTATTCCAGAAGCTTCTGCAGAAGGTGGTGCTTGAATGAAAATAGTTGGAGGTTCAGTTGCACTATATCCACTACCAAAATTGGTTATATTGATATCAATGATTTGTCCATTGAAAATAGAAGCAACTGCAGTAGCACCATTACCACCAGCATAGTTACCAAGTTGATCTACTCTTTCATCAACAATATAAACAGATGGAACGTCTTGATATCCACCACCACCATCTAAAAGTTCAATATTCGTTACTCTTCCATCACCATCAACCTTTGTTTGTAAAATCTGAGCACCAACTGGATCTACAACGGCAATTCTAGGAACACCGACATATCCCTGACCAGCATTTAGTACATTAACACTTGTAATTCTACCATCAGTTAAAACTGCTTGTAATGATGCTTTAATACCATTTTCCTCAGTTGGAGGGTCAACATATATTGTTGGAACAGTTGTATATCCAATACCACCAGAAGATACAGCAACAGAACTAATAGTTCCACTAGACATCACTGGAGTGGCAAGTTTACCGCCTCCAGGTTGCCTGAAAGTAAGTCTAGGTGTAAATGTATATCCACTACCAGAATTGATGATTTCTAGTCCACTAACAGCACCATTAGTAACAGTTGCTTTAATGACTGCTGATGTAGAACCTGGTTTCGTAGGTGCTTGAACATCAACTAAAGGTGGGTTTGTATCACTATATCCATATCCACCATCTAGAAGGGAGACACTCTTAATACCATTGACCAATGCAGTAGCAGATGCACCAGTACCTTCTGGAGCATTAATGGATACCTTTGGAGGATACTCAAACCTATAATTAGATCCAAAATCACTAGTAGTAACTCCAGTTAGAGTTCCAGCATCATCAATTCTAGCATAACCTACAGCACCTGTACCGAAAGATGGAATTGGTGCTTCAATAGAGAATAATGATAGGAATCTACCGTTTAAAGGTGTCTCTTTGAATATAAACTGATCACCATCAATATAAAAATCTACTTTTGGAATTAATAACTGTTTATCGTAAATGGCAAGAACATACTCATCGATAATTGGCTCATACCTAACACCATCACGTGTCATAGTAAATTGACGTTTACCCTCACCAAAACTATTAGATAAGTTATCAATAGGTTGTATAACACTCTCAACAAAACCACTCAAGTATGTAATATAAGTACCTGATGTATCATCAGCATCCAATTTCTGTCTAGGTGCTTCAGTGTATACAATATCAGTACCATCTATTTCATAATCAATACCTGGAATCTGTAAAACACCATAATTTTGCACTATTAAATGCTGTGCAGAAGGTGGTGCAATTGGATTATTCTGTGAAATTAATGAAAATCTTCTCTGAGTACCATCAAACAAACTTAAAGGACTTGCAAGACCTGTCCACTTTAATTTTACTTGCTCATAGGAAATACCTGGAGTAAGAGATATATTTGGGGAAGCAGTTGTTTTTTCATAATAAATTACCTCATCACCAATCAAAATAGATCCATTTTTCTCCAAAAATGAATCAACACTCTCTACAACAATCGTATCATCAGTTATTTTAACAGTCTCTACAACTTTAGTCGCACCATCAAGAATTCCTATATCCAGTTTATCAATGTCAAGATATTGGAGGAAATTATTTAATAAATTTTGCCCTAATCCAGTTTTCTCCTGAGATCTATAATAATATTCAATGAATTTATTAAAGAGAGGATACTCTTGCTCGACAAAAGCTGGAGTCTGAGTAGAGACTTGTTGAGATACTTTATTGATATTTGCCATCTAATTTAAAAACAACTAGAAGTGAGTGAACCTGTATTGGTGATTGTTGATACTTCTACTAAAGTAGGAGATTGATTAAAGACCGTTGGTGTCAAACTATTTAGAGGTACAGTAGGAGGAGGTGTTGTTCCTGTTGGTGCTACTGTTACTTCTGGATTGACAACATTTATAATAGTTCCAGGTGTTGATGCTGGAATTGTAGAACTGTTTGAAGGTATAAACAGAGTTGGTAACTGCAAATCTGCTGGTAATAGAGAAGGGTCAATGACACTTCCAACACCAGTTACAGCGTCTGTAAGGTTCAAATTAGTAGATGTTGGTATATTATTACCAGCACCAACAATATTGATTGGACCTACACAGATTTCACCAGTATCATAGTTTATAGATCCTGCATTCTCATTCGTATAAACTTTCTTATTTCCAGTATTATAGAATGTTCTTAGATTTCCGAAACCGTCATCTTCAAATTGTTGATCTATACCAGGTCTATCTGCTGTTCTAAAGTTACCAGATAAAATAACAGGTTCTTTCTTACAAACACTTGAAGTCGATGATGCTGCTCCAGTATTACTTGGGGCACTATTATATAAAGAAGATCCAGTTGATATGCAATAAGTATTAGTTTGATTTGTTTGAGGCTTAATGTATTTCAGTAATGAAGTCTGAACAGAAACGTCAGTAATAGCTCTATCAGACAAAGTAATTGCCTTTTGGAATTGTTGATTTCTAAAGGTAGAGTTAAAGTTATTAATCTGTGTTTGTGTTGCCCAATTACCAACTGCAGACTGAATATTACTCTTAATTGCAGATGTATTGCTAGTTACTCCAGTATCATAAAGAGCAAACACTTTAGGATAAACAAACAACTCATCTGGGTCAATAACTACTGGGTCAATAGATGCCATAGCATAACTTCTAAGGTCTGCAGCAATTGTTTTCTTTGTTGCATCATTCAAAGAAGATCCAGTCTTTGTTTTAACTGCTATGTAAACTTTACCGTAAATAGGTGGATTTAATGAATCACCACCATAAGCAATAACGGAATCTGCATTAGAATAGATTTTTTTAGTGATTACAGCATAATCCTGTGCTGTAACTGCTCTGTATTGGGAAGAATAGTATCTAGGAGCCATATACTTGATAGACTCTACAGATTCTGGAGTAGTACCAAGTTGTGATCTCTCTTTAACGTGTAATTTAACGTCAGCAACGTTATATGATATACCCAAACTATCAATAAGATCTCCAGTATATGAAAAATCAGTAACCTCATTAGCTTCTGAACCAGAAGTAACCAAGTATTCTAAATTAATAACCTCACCATCTTTAACCTTTCTACCAACACTATCATCACCAAATCTAACCTCATATCTCATATCCTCTCCTTCAGAAAGGAAGAATACCCTTGTATTGGCAGTTAAATTAGTAACTGTATCAACTAAGTTATAAACATCGGATGTAGTAGAAGATTCATTGGGTTTAACTGTAACATTTAAAGTTCCCACATCAGCATCTTGAGTAGGAATTTTATAAGTCTGTGATTGGAATGTATTTACCAAATACTCATAATTCATAATGGATCCTTCACTAACCGCCAAATTATCAAACTCAGCAGCACCAGTTGTAGTATTAACTTCTACAGTAGTGTCTGCCATAATATTCCAAACAAAATTACCCCCAGTAGCTACAGCACCTTTCTTCAAGGTGACACTACTAGGATAAGATCCATTAGTTTGTGTTGTTTGAACATTTAATTTTAAACAAGCCTTAGATGCAACAATAGATCTAGGAACATAATTTAATAACTTTGCAATATTAACAATATTGTCTCTAACAGTAGCAGAAGGTAAAAATGCCTCATTCATTGCCATATTAGCATTGAATGCGGTATAATATGTGTTATATGCCAACGTATCAATCAAATATGATAATGCAGACCCTTCAAAATCATAATCACTAAATTCATTCCTAGTTCTTAAGTAGGATTTGATAGACGATTTTATATCATTAAAATCTAATGCTGTTAAATTATTCGGTTGCATTATTCAGGTCTCTGTAGGACAAACTTGACTTCTTCAACAATAGGTATACCAACAACTTGATAAACTATAGTAACAGCGAGTTTTGAATTTTCTCCATAAGGAACTACCACTACGGATCTCAACTGTACTCTTTTCTCATACTGATTAATTGTATTTATTATTTCATCCTTAATTGTATCTGCTGTGAATCCATCTAAAGGTTCAAACAGCAACTGCATTACTTGACACCCCACATTTTTGTTAAATGGAATCTCACCAGGTGAAGTCATCACCAAATTCCTCAAAGCTTGTTTAATAGAATTCTCATTTTTAACTATAGAAACATCATTGGTGAAAGGATTTCTACCAAATGCCATTCCAATATCTTTAAAAGATCTTGACTTATTAGATGCTAAATCTGCACTAGTTAATCTTTTTAATGCCATTAAACTTCATAAAAGGTGTATTTCAGAAAGAGTTCCTTCATAGGGTCAATATCCTCTAATACAGTTATAAAATACCTGTGAGGTTCATATTCATACTTCGCACAATTAGGATGGTCACTATGGTTTATAAAACCGCCTAGTGGTGTCCTTATAATCTCTTCACCTAATATAATATGGGATAAACCTAAAACAGTTCCAGATTCAAGAGGTCTTCTTGTAAATATCCCTTGACCAGCAATAGGACTATCCGATATGAATAATCCGTCTGGTAATGCCCTATAAGTCACAATATCATTACTAATCTCCTATTATTTATCGGGTTTTCACTAACTTTTAACTACCAGTGATATAACCCCATAAAACTTTCCAGAATGACTTACTAGCATCTCCTTGAATTTCATCAAAAAGGTACATATTAAGACGAAAAGCATAATTTGCTTCATTAATTAGATTATTTGTGTCGTGTTCGTTTATATCCAAAGAATCTAAATCAGCACGATACCCTTCTTTAAACTTTTTAGCATCAGGTACTCTAGGAAACTCATAAAACATCAAACCTGATCCTTTAGCTGGTTGTAATGCTTTCTGTGCTATACCCTTAAGGATCTGACCACCAGATAGGTCACCTATGTACCTAGTATAGTGATGTGCTATCAAAAGATAAGGATCATTTTCTGCTATCTCATTAATTCTATAGCAATATGTATTACATGCTTCCGAGGGTATTACTTTATCTCTCCACATAGGTCCATAATAATATCTAAGATCTTGTTGAAGAAAAGCAGTACGATTTAATATTGCTTGGTACTTATGTAAGACCTTAGCAAGAGGATCTTTGGTTTCCTTTATCCTTTCCTCCATTGTTTCATAAACATACCAAAAGTTAGTAAGTAACTTACGGTATTCTTCTTCATTTACAACACCTTTAAGAAAACCTCTAACAAATTTAGTGTTTTCTGCAGCAGAATGTGATTTTTTAGTTCCTTCCTTTAATTGCTTAGAAAGTGGTACTTTAGGTAATGTCATGACTAGAAATAATGCTAGGTTGTTCAGTTAAAAAAATGTTTCCAGATATAGCAATCCGACCTTTAGAATAATTAGGTGGGACTTTATGATCTAGGTCGCTATTAAAAATAACAACGTTTCCTTGTTTTGGTTCAAATTTGAGATTAGGTTCTCTAAAGATTAATGGTGCAGAACCATCAGGTACAGTTACATAATACGCAAATGAGTAATTTCCTACCATTGGAGTAGGTGTATCACGGGAATTTGAATTCATTAACCGTAATTGATCAGGAAAATGGTTATGCCAATCAATCTCTTCACCATCATTTATATAATGTACACCCCACATTTCCGCAAACTTTTTAGTTTCTCTACCTACAAAGTCCTCATCAATCCTTTTTCCTATCCATCTAATAAGGGATAATGCCTCTTGGGATCTCTGATGAAGATCCCATTCAGTCATAAGACAAGTAGCTTCCGTGGGTTTCCCCAATGACTTATCATTATAAGTCAATATAAGAGATTTTAGAATAGGATTAACTTCTTCTGCTAGTGGATAACTGTATTCCTTTATCATATCTCAGATGGCATAACCTTACTGCTATCTAAAGCAATATTACCAGAAATACTAATTCTATCCTCTTTACAGTTATAGTACGGATGTACTGCGTGTTTTAAGTCAGAAGGGAATAATAACATAGTACCTTCATATGAAGGTGATAAATTATACCCAGTTGACTTGATTTTACCTAAAAGATCCAAATAAAAGAACTCAAAAGCAGAAATTAACTTATGATTAGAGTTAGCAGCAATTGGATTTTTATTTTGCTCATGGAAATCCGTTGGAATTTTTAACCATATAACAAAACTCCAAACACCGTAATGTTCGTGCGGAGGTTGAAATTCATTTTCTTTTTGGTAATTAACCCACCAAGTATTAAGATGATACGGATGTTTTAAACTAACAGGAGTACCATGACCAATATTATCAAATTCTTGTTGATATCTAGTAATTAAGGGATCTAGAACGTTCATAAAGAACCAATCATCTTTATCCTGTAATTCCCAACTAGAGTCAATAATACCAGCTAAAGTGGGTTTTGCGTCACGCACACCCTTTGCTTCCGCTACACGTTCCCAAATAAACTCTAATTGAGCTGGTTGGAGCTTAGTTTCCAACCATCCGAGATTATGTGGTCGTATAACCAATATATCACCTAATCTACAAGCACCTTCACGCCTTCCAGAAACCATACTGGCATTACTATCTTTCCCAATTCTATTGATGGAGGTTTCTATAGGTGGTAATTCACTAGGAGAGGACGGTGCATCCATCCTCCCTATCATTCTCACCATTAACCTTGCCCCCGATACTTCTTACCCTTCTTATTTCGTGAAGTTGCACTGATTACAGTGTTTTGACTTCTGCCTTGACGAGTCTTTTTAGGTTTTGCAGGAACGTAATTCCCACTATCATTCCATGCTCCTGATGCTTTTGCCATAATTAAATTCCAATGTATACATTTGAACTACTACCTGCAATTACTGATTTGCAAGGATACTCAGTAGTTCCGTTTCCTAGTGGATCTCCAACCCTTGCTACATATCTACCATTAATTTTAACGGACTTTGATGTAGCAAATGCTTTACGTTTATGCCCTACAGAGGGTTCACGTCCAGCATTAGTTCCAACAGTACAGTGCCAACCAGGTGATTCTTCCGTATGTGAGCAATTATCACTAGAAGATTTTGTAGTATGCGTAGTATGTGTTGGATGAGGGATGAGTTCATCTCCATCTAATATAGGTATTTTACCATTAATTACGATAGTTGACAACTGTGTTCCTGAATCAGGAAGTTGTGGGGTTGGTTCCCACCAAGTTGTAGCATCCATCTCATCAACGGTTTTTGGTACTATATTAGGATCTGTCGCTGAGTGTGGACAATTAGAAAGAGTTCCACCTCCAAATCCTGGATGATGTATAGAACCAAGACCAGTACCGTGTCCAGTACAAGATCCTGTATATACTGCTATTGCTTGAGTACTCATGGTAGATATTCTCCAATATTATAGGGATTGCCGTGTGCCTCAATAGCATCACTCCATACGTTAGCGGATTTTGTTAATGAATTCCACATAGGTAATACACCTGTAGCAGTCCAAGTTTTACAACCAGATCCAAGTAACGGAGACATACTATATGTAGTTACCGTATTTCCGCTAGTATTATCAACATTTCCTGTACTGGGTGGACCACAACCAATATGTCCACATCCAAAATCCTCTGGGACGCATTTTAGCGTTACTGTAATGTTAACTTTCTTCCTTCTATCCGCACGATACTGTCTCATAGGATATTTTGTATATGTTGATGCGTGTGGAAGACTACTAAAACGTCCTTGTGCGGATTCTACCAATCTTTCTCTGTTTAAAGCGAATGATCTAGTGCTTTCTTGCGAAATATCTTGTAAATCTTGCGTTCTTAACGCTTGATTCCGTTCTTTTTCCTCTAAAACGAGATTTTTCCAAAATGAATCCAAATCACTGTTCTTTAAGTAGTCCAAATTGTATTTTACCATCACAACAGGGTTTAAAGGGTCTACAACAGGGAAATGATACAGTGCTTGAGGTGTATTTTGCACTCTATTAAGGTCTGGATCTTGTTTTACGTCAATATTTGGTACAGTGTCGTAACTTACTTGCTCACTTTCCTCATTTTCATAGCATAAAACAACTTTATCCAACATTTCTGAGGTTACACCACCAGGTAATGAATCTATTAATCCTTGTGTGTATGCAAGATCACCAGCATCATATGCATCAAAAGGTATTACTGTAGTCTCTTGCTTGAATACATTCCTTACATACACCTTCGGAGGGTTCGCAGAAGAGTATCCAGTGCCTCCTAGATCAACTTTAATGGCAGTCATTACTCCATTAGTGAAAGATGCCTTACAAGTTGCCTGTGACCCTGTAACAAGGTATGGTGGAGTGATGATAACTTCGGGTTGTCTACCGTATTGATTCCATCCACCACCTCCATCAATCAAGGTTAAATCCGTAACTATACCATTTACTACCGTTGAAACAACAGCAGGTTGCGTAAGTATGTTAAAAGTGTCTGGAGCGTTGGAATCGAAGTCAATTGTCTCATATTGGACGGATTTATCCAAAAATTCGTAAAATCCGACCAAAATTGCCCTATTTTGCACCATCCAGCCCGCTTTTACGGTGATTTGGTGACTTCTTGAGCTAGTATATTGCGTTTCTTTAGCAAAACTACTTCCATTTCCATCAATATATGCAATATGGTACGGAAAATTGTCTAAATCTGTGTGAAAAACACGTGTAATTGTATGCCCATTTATCGTATCTCCAGCTCTTAATACATCAAACCCAGATTGCCCTTGTGTTGCTTGATAAGGTTCTACCGCCTTCACTCTTAAGTTTAAATTTAATACGGTAGTACTATTATCAGGTAAGGTATGTGTATACTCTAATGTAAACGTTTGACTGGTAGAATAACCAGTTCCAGGTGATAAGATCTCTGTTATAGTCCACGAAGTACCTGAGAACGTTGTGACCGCCCCACTATCGTCATATACTGCTTTAATTTGTGCCTTAATTCTAAACCCTGTGGATGCTCCTGAGTTTAATTCAAAGATATGGAAGTCATTAAAAGATTCGTCGCCAGCCTGGTAAGGGTTATCTCCGCTAATATACTCAGTTGGTATAGCTTCATTACCATTCCATACATCAGTCCACGTGGTTCCGTCGTCAGAGACCTCAAAATCAGAAACTCCATTAGGTAATGTGGTTGAAAGGGAGTCATAACTAAATGCAATCTTCTTACTGAGGGTTCCAATAGCAAATAGAGTAGGATGAGGACAATCTGGATCAGAACAACCGCATTCCTGAGTTCCATCGTCTACCGTGTAAGATATTGTGGTCGTCGCTGGTGTGCAAGCAAATGAACCACAAGGATAACAAGTATCCGTAGACGATGAAGCACCAGTTTGTGTATTAGTTACAGTCTCTGTCTCAATATGATAGCAAGGTGTTCCTACTACTCCTGCATCATTAGTAGTATCGTAAATGTATGAAAACCAACTATCAGCAAACCCATAATCAAAAGATAACTCGTTGGGGTAGTAATCAAAGTATAATGTCTCACCACAAGCAGATTTAGTATACTTACCACAGTTCGCAGCACTACTTGAAGTCAATCCGAGTGAATCATACATAATCGCCTTTCCCTCCCTTCCAGGGACGTTATAGGCACCTGCACGTATGATATTCTCAGGATACTCACGAAACTCTACTAATGCAACACCCTCACCTGTACCAGGTTCAAATCTTTCGCACGAAGTCGAACTGCAATCGTTTTCTGGACTACATCCCATTAGTAGTTACACCTCCAAGTGACTATTTATAGGATGCCTCTGCGTTACCCTCTGCTAAC
>Ga0115012_10000315_pt1 | contig 27880 bp, 18 predicted proteins | sample TroAtlMetagenome_FD_88706 | JGI IMG/M metagenome (GOLD analysis project Ga0115012, IMG submission 88706) | Marine eukaryotic phytoplankton communities from Atlantic Ocean - Tropical Atlantic ANT10 Metagenome | ecosystem: Environmental > Aquatic > Marine > Oceanic | place: Tropical Atlantic...
AGATGTTTTCATGTGTGTTCTCCAGTCAAATTCAAACTTGTTGTAATTCGTTTTTTCTGTCTGTGTTTTCTTTTTTGGACTGGATAACGCAAAGTTGATGCCCATTTATGGTTCATCAAAAAAACTCGCAAAAAATAAATTAACAAATTGAAATTTAAAACATTATTTCACTTAAAAAATTCACCCGCTGTCACCGAAACAAAAAAACGCTGCATAAAAATGCACCAACATAACGCGCGCTCACCAAAATTGGGCAACGTTCTGACAAAGTCCGTTTATCTTAAATTTCCGTGAAATTAACGCTGATTAACCCTTTGCATAGTAAAGAAGCACGGATTTGGGTAAACTTTCGCAAAGGTGAAACGTAAGTGGCAACGCACCTTGTTGTTTTTAGAATGAAAGGACATGCAATGAAACCATTCCTAATTGCTCCATCAATACTATCGGCCGATTTCGCTCGACTTGGCGAAGACGTAGAAAAGGTATTAGAGGCTGGCGCTGATGTGGTGCATTTCGATGTAATGGATAACCACTATGTACCCAATCTTACGTTTGGGCCAATGATTTGCGAGGCGTTAAGAAACTACGGCATTACCGCTCCCATTGATGTGCACTTAATGGTGAAGCCCGTCGATGACTTAATTGAAAAATTCGCGAATGCAGGGGCCAGCTATATTAGTTTTCACCCAGAAGCGTCTGAGCACATAGACCGCTCTCTACAGCTTATTATCGATGCAGGTTGCAAGCCGGGGCTCGTATTTAACCCAGCAACGCCACTACATTACCTTGACCACGTCATGGACAAACTGCACCACATTCTTATTATGTCGGTTAACCCAGGGTTTGGTGGTCAAAAGTTTATTCCTAGCACCTTAGATAAAGTGCGCGCAGTGAAACAGCGTGTATTAGAAAGCGGCTACGATATTCGAATTGAAATTGACGGTGGCGTAAAAGTCGATAACATTCGCGAAATAGCGGAAGCGGGCGCGGATATGTTTGTGGCTGGTTCGGCTATTTTTTCTCAACCCGACTACAGCGATGTCATTGAGCAAATGCGCAATGAACTAGCGTCACTGTCTAAAGCATAATTTTTGAAGCTTTATTTTCCCAAGCTTTATTTTCACAGTATTTAACGTATTACAGGTAAAAAGAAATGAGTAATAAACCCGTTGTATTAAGTGGCTGTCAGCCTTCAGGACAACTTACCCTTGGCAATTACATGGGTGCACTTAAACAGTGGGTTTCCATGCAAGACGACCACGACTGCTTATATATGATAGTGGATTTGCATGCTATTACTGTACGACAAGACCCTAAGCAGCTTGCTGAAGCTTGTCTAGACGGCCTTTCTCTTTACCTTGCTTGCGGTATTGATCCACAAAAAAGTACTCTGTTTTTGCAATCCCATGTGCCTGAACATGCACAGCTATCTTGGGTATTGAATTGTTACGCCCAAATGGGTGAGCTTAATCGCATGACTCAATTCAAAGATAAGTCTGCGAAGAACGAAAATAACATTAATGTAGGCTTATACAGCTACCCTGTCCTCCAAGCAGCAGATATTTTGCTATACCAAGCAGATAAAGTACCGGTAGGTGAAGATCAGAAGCAGCACCTTGAATTAACTCGTGACATTGCTACACGTGTTAACAATCTATACAGCGATGTATTTCGTCTACCTGACCCGTATATCCCAGACTTTGGCGCGCGCATCATGAGCCTTCAAGAGCCTGAAAAGAAGATGTCTAAGTCTGACAACAACCCGAATAACTTCATCGGCTTATTAGAAGATCCTAAGAAGTTGGCCAAGAAAATCAAACGTGCCGTGACCGACTCTGACGAGCAAGCTAATATCTACTTTAACCCAACTGAAAAGCCAGGCGTGTCTAACTTACTGACTCTACTTTCGCTTGCGACGGGTAAATCAATTAAAGAGCTTGAGCCTGAATATACCGACAAAATGTATGGCCACCTTAAAGGTGATGTTGCAGACGCTGTGGTTGCTCTACTTGAACCCATTCAGGCCCGCTATGCTGAAATTCGCGCAGACAGAGCATATCTTGACGACGTAATGCGTCAGGGTGCTGAGAAAGCGTCAGCGCGAGCGGCTGAAACTTTGGCTAAAGTATACAAAGCGGTCGGCTTTATTCCAAAGCCATAACAGCCGAATTCCAACATCTTGCTACACGCCATGAAGGGTTCATTTAATCCTTCATGGCTAAAACCTTCGCAACTTAGAAATACCAAGGACTAGCACTGCTGTGTTGCTGTTAATTGATAACTTCGATTCGTTCACTCATAACCTCGCTCGGTATTTCACTGAGCTCAGCGTCGACGTTGAAGTGGTGCGAAATAACGCACTGACCTTAGACGACATATCTCGCTTAGCGCCTTCACAGTTAGTTATTTCACCGGGACCATGCACGCCAAACGAAGCAGGCATCAGCTTATCTGCGATTGAACATTTTGCAGGCAAGATTCCTATTTTAGGTGTATGCCTGGGTCATCAAGCTATAGGTCAAGTGTTTGGTGCCAAGGTAGTAGGTGCACAAGAGATTAAGCATGGAAAAATTTCACCCCTAACACACCGCAATAGTGGCCTGTTCAAAGGCTTACCTAACCCGTTTAACGTGACGCGCTACCACTCATTGGTTTTAGATCCCGCATCGCTACCTGCCTCACTGAGTGTTGATGCATGGTGTGAAACCGCAAAGGGCACAAAGGAAATCATGGCAATTTCCCATAACCATCATCCTATTTGGGGCGTGCAGTACCACCCCGAGTCACTGCTTACCGAACACGGTCATAGCGTACTGGATGCATTTCTTCAGTTTAAATCAATTTAAGTATACGAGTTTGATGCCGATACGCTTTTATAGCGTAAAAGGTTACGCTTGAAGGCCAGAATTACTCGCAATTCACTGATTTTTCGTTTAACTTTTCATAATTCGTTTTAGCCAATGCGCTGAATAAAGATTATACGAAGCATCGCACACGCAATATCAACAGTTGCAGGGTAAATAAGGCTTGCTTTCAAGCAGTAGCTACCATTTTTATCATTACCGTAGCGAAAGTAATAAAGGCCCCTGATGTACGATAATATTGCCGTTCACCAAAAAGTTATGAGCAGGAGTGCTTTTAATATGACAATGGGGGCAACCACACCGCCCACGATAGATGATCGTTTTGAAAATATGATCATATCGCCAGAGCGAGTGCTGGAAATGCTAGGAAGGCGCAAGGTGGGAGAAGTAAGCTTCGAGCAATCGGAGCAAGGTGATGCGCGCAGGCTGCTACTGCGCGTTGAAAAAGTGGCGATTGAAAACAAGCGCCTTCAAGAGAAAACCGAAGCGTCATACCTTGAATCAGTGAGTCACCATCTTCACGAGATCCTTCTAGGTGAATTAACAGAGCAGCTAAGCTATACCGACGAGCTCGTTCAAAACGTACTTAACTTGCCCGAAAATATCGGCGAGCTTCTTGATGCACTTTCCGTGAAAGCATGCTCGGTTTCGAAACTAGAGCCAATTGCCGCAACCATGCCATGGCTTTATGATGAACTGATCGTTGTGGTGAATACTCCACAATTTAGACGCAAAGACTCCCGTGGGCGTATCATTGTTGTAGAGACACTGCGCACAGCATTGAGCTTTTTGGGTATTGAAAACCTACGCACATTGATACCGTCGCTCATCTTAAAGCGTGCTATGCCTCAGATTACCGACCCTTACCCGCTAATTAAACAAAAGCTTACGCCTTATACGACTGGCGTTGCCATAACGGCGAAACGCCTTGCAGCGCTTACGGATCTAAACAAAAACCAGGCTTATACCCTTGCGATGCTTAGTAATTTGGGGCGTTGTGTCGTAACAAGACTTTACTTCAAACTGTTCGATAAAATTCAGCTACATCTGTTGCAAGAATGCCAGAAAGACAAAGAGCAAAAGCGACATGAAGCGCTACTCAAAGTGGCTCCTTCAGCCAACCACCTTATTGCACTACAGCAAGAATTCGCAGATGCAATCAGCGCGGATATTCTGGAGTGGATGCATTTAATGCGCTTGCCTATTGCAGAACCTATGCGAGCGTGTGCCGATAAAGTACCCGCACAGCCTAAAACACTCAGTAAGGTACTTCATCAAGCCCGAACCTACACACAAATTCGGATGTTACATCAGTTAAAGCTTGTTGAAATGAAAGAAGTAAAGCCGCTTTTCATGGAGCAACGCTACCCTGCAGGTGCACTCGAAAAACTCAAAACCATTGATATTTTCACCCTTCCTTTGGTGAAAAACGAAGAAAATCATTAATTTTTTAGTGGATATTCATGCACTCGTTATGCACATTTTTCATTTAATGTGCATGATGCCCCAAATTATTGACGATTGCTCAATGCCTTGCCCGTTTTTAGCTACATTAAACAGGTAAGGCTTCCAGCCCTATCCCCCCTTTCTTATTGCCTCACAGTGCATTAAAACCCGTATGTAGCCCTTTTCTCAGCGCAAAAATTGATTATTACTTATTGATATAGCCCAGTAGTTAATAGTTATTCACTTTTCCTGCAAATTAAGCCACAGTCCTTATAAATAAAGGGCTGCAGCCTTTTGCATAGAAGACAAATGTTAAAAAAAATGGCATACTGTTGAACAAATCCGATTAGTTTTTACGCGCCCAATTAACGCTTATCGACCAAAGTAGTACTAAAATGTGCTCATAGATTCGATAGGCCAAATCACACAGTGTGATTGGCGCCCAACGCAGAGGTAACAAAGATGAACGTAACTCGCGCTACATTTGATGATGTAATGGTTCCTAACTATAACCCAGCAGGTATGGTACCTGTTCGAGGTGAAGGTTCACGCGTATGGGATCAAGATGGAGCTGAGTACATCGACTTTGCAGGCGGTATTGCAGTTAACGTTTTAGGTCACTGTCACCCAGAGCTTGTGAAAGCTCTTAATGAACAAGGCAGCAAGCTTTGGCACTTAAGCAACGTTTTCACTAACGAGCCAGCCCTTCGTTTAGCTAAAAAGCTAAATGACGCAACGTTTTCAGATAGAGTTTACTTCGCAAACTCAGGCGCAGAAGCGAACGAAGCAGCATTGAAGCTAGCTCGTCGCTGGGCGCTGGACAAGCACGGTGAAGACAAAAACCAAATCATCGCTTTCAACAAAGGTTTCCACGGCCGTACCTTCTTTACCGTAACAGTAGGTGGTCAAGCTGCTTACTCTGACGGTTTTGGTCCTAAGCCAGGCGCTGTTGACCACTGTGACTACAACGATTTAGCTGCCTTTGAAGCGCTAATTTCTGACAAAACCTGCGCGGTAATGATGGAACCGCTTCAGGGTGAAGGCGGTATTATTCCACCTGATGTAGATTTCGTAAAAGGCGTTCGCGAACTTTGTGACAAGCACAACGCATTACTTATTTTTGACGAAGTTCAGTCGGGTGTTGGTCGTACTGGTCACCTTTATGCCTACATGGGTCTTGGCGTAACACCTGATATCCTAACAACCGCAAAATCTCTTGGTGGCGGCTTTCCAATTGGTGCCATGCTTACCACAGCAGACATCGCTGCACACCTTAAGCCAGGTACCCACGGTAGTACTTACGGTGGTAACCCACTAGCCTGTGCTGTTGCGGAAAAAGCGTTAGATATCGTGAACCAGCCAGAAGTGCTTGAAGGTGTACTTAAGAAAGAAGCCCTATTCCGTGAACTACTAGGTGCTATCAATGAAAAGTACAACGTATTTGAAGAAGTACGTGGTCAAGGCATGCTGTTAGGTTGTGCGTTAAATGAGAAATACCAAGGCCGTGCACGTGACTTCATGATGGCTGCAACGAAAGAGAACCTTATGTGTCTTGTTGCTGGCATGAACGTTATTCGTTTTGCACCTTCACTGGTTATTCCTGATGAAGACATCAAAGAAGGTCTTGCACGTTTTGAACGCGCCGTTGCAGCCGTTGTAAACGCCGAATAATTACAACACGAGTAGCGAACATGAATATCATTCGCCCTATCACGAAGGCCGACTATAACGCGCTTAAAGAAATCGCCGTTGAATCAGGTATTGGCTTTACGTCTTTACCTGTCAACGACGAGTTGCTGCAGCGTAAAATTGATCGTGCAGAAACTGCGTTTAACAAACCAAACGTAACCGAACCTGGCGATGAGTCATACTTGTTTGTAATGGAAGATACCACTACCGGACAGGTAGTGGGAACAACAGGTATTGAAGCGGCTGTTGGTATAGACGATGCGTTCTATCATTACCACCTAAGCAAAGTAGTGCACGCCTCGCGCGAGCTTAACATTCACAACACGGTAGACATTCTAACGTTTTGTAATGACTACACCGGTGTTACTGAAATATGTACGCTGTTTCTTCGCGAACAAGCCCGCGGCGGCATAAACGGCCGCTTCCTTTCAAAGGTTCGATTCTTGTTCATGATGGAGCACCGTGAACGCTTCTCAGAGACAGTTATTGCTGAAATGCGCGGTGTGAGTGACGAAGAAGGACGCTCACCGTTTTGGGAGTGGTTGGAAACCCATTTCTTCTCTATGGATTTTCCTACTGCCGACTACTTAACAGGCATTGGTAATAAAGTGTTTATTGCTGAACTTATGCCGAAGTACCCGATATACGTAAATCTGCTTAGCAAAGAAGCGCAAGAAGTCATTGGCGAAGTCCATGACAAAACACGCCCTGCTCTTCAGCTTCTTGAAGAAGAAGGCTTTTCTTGCCGCGGCTACGTAGACATTTTCGACGCAGGCCCGACGGTAGAAGCAAACTTAAGCCACATCCGCACGGCTCAGTCGAGTTTAAAACTGCCTGTAGTGATTGACGATAGCGCTGCTGCCCAAGGGCAAACGCACTACATCATTAATACATCAGTATCTGATTTTCGTGCAGTTGCCACCGAGATGACGGTAAGCGAAGAAAAGCAAGTTGCCGTACTATCTCGCCAAGCCGCTGCTGCATTGAATGTCAAAGAGGGAGAGCACGTACGCTTCGCCCCCGTTACATTCAGAGATTAAAAGGACACCCACTATGCTACATACACATTTTATCAACGGTGAATGGGTTGCCGGACAAGGTCATGACTTAACGTCAATTGACCCTGCAAAAAACGAAGTGATTTGGGAAGGTAAGTCTGCGACAGCCTCTCAAATTGATGACGCAATTAACGCTGCTCGTGCTGCACTTCCAGCATGGAGCATGAAAACCGTTGAAGAGCGTCTTGAAATTATTAAGGTTTATGGCACTAAGCTAGAAGAAGCTAAAGCGCACCTTGCCAAAGTTATGGCTAAAGAAACGGGCAAGCCAGAGTGGGAAACTGCCACTGAAGTTGGCGCCATGATGGGCAAAATTGGTATTTCTGAAAAAGCCTATTTTGAGCGCACGGGTAACGTTGAAAACCCAATGCCGGTAGGTAAAGCCTTCATTCGACACAAGCCGCACGGCGTTGTTGCTGTATTTGGCCCATACAACTTCCCTGGCCACCTGCCAAACGGACACATTGTTCCAGCCCTTATTGCAGGTAACACAGTTGTGTTTAAACCAAGCGATTTGACGCCTATGGTTGCACAAGAAATGGTGAAGCTATGGGATGCTGCCGGCCTGCCAGCGGGTGTACTCAACCTAGTACAAGGTGAAGTTGAAACAGGTAAGGCTTTGGCGTCGCATAATGATATCGATGGTCTTTTCTTTACGGGTAGCTCACGCACAGGAAAAATCTTGCACGAGCAGTTCGCAGGTCACCCAGGTAAAATTCTGGCTCTTGAAATGGGTGGTAACAACCCACTCATTGTTAAAGATGTGGCTGATGTTGATGCTGCCGTACATGACATCGTTCAATCTGCTTTCATTACTTCCGGTCAGCGCTGTACGTGTGCACGTCGCCTATTCTTACCAGCCAATGCACAGGGTGATGCAATCCTTGCTCGCTTAATCGAAGTGACCAAGAATATTAAGGTGGGTGATTATGACGCAGAAGATCAACCATTTATGGGCGCAATGATCTCAAGCAATGCCGCTGCACTGATGGTAAAAGCACAGCAAGAGCTTGAAAACCTTGGTGGTAAAGTACTAGTTCGCCTTGAACAAAAAGACGAGAACAAAGGTTTTGCTACTCCTGGCATCATTGATGTGACTGACATGCTTGCTTCACTGCCTGACGAAGAACACTTTGGTCCACTACTTAAAGTGATTCGTTACAGCGATTTTGACGCAGCTATCGCAGAAGCAAATAACACCAGCTTTGGCTTATCAGCAGGTCTTCTAGGCGACAACGAAGAAGATTATCGCTACTTCTTCGCACGCATTCGCGCGGGCATCGTAAACTGGAATAGACCTATTACAGGTGCAAGCAGCGCAGCGCCATTTGGTGGCGTGGGCGACAGCGGTAACCACAGAGCAAGTGCGTTTTATGCAGCCGACTACTGTGCGTACCCAGTTGCTTCAGTTGAGCTTGATAAAGTTACTATGCCGGGCAAATTAAGCCCAGGCTTGTCGATGTAACCCAAGCTCTTCACGTTACAAAAAGGCCGACACGATTTTGTGTCGGCCAGTTTAGTACCAACCCTATACGAACTATTCGTTTAAAAATAGTCAACGACAGAAAGGACCCTACCACCATGCATAGCAACATCGATACGTTGTTTAGCAACATGTGGGACGATTACGTTACCATCACTCCCTCAGCGCATAAAATTCATGCACTTTTGGCGGGTGAAGAAAACACGAACGACATCGTTAACGACCATGTAGCTTTTCGAACTTTTGCTCTTGATAAAACCCGCTTAGACAAGCTTGCTGCGCACTTCTTAGCATTGGGTTATGAAGCTAAAGGCGACTATGACTTTGAAGCGAAAAAGCTTACTGCAAAGCATTTCGAGCACCCTGACGATACTAAACCAAAAGTATTTATTAGTGAGCTTCGTGTAAATGAGCTTTCTGAAACTGCTCAAGCAATTATCAAGAAGATGGTTGATCAAATGCCTGAGTCTGTAGTGGATGCAGATAACTTTTTGTACTCGGGTAAGCATTGGGACGTTACTAAAGCAGAATACGACACACTGCTTAGCGAATCAGAATACGCGGCGTGGATGGCGGCATGGGGCTTCCGTGCTAACCACTTTACAGTAAGTGTTAATCACTTAACCCGTACTGACGAGCTTACCGACGTAAACACATTGCTTAAAGAAGCAGGCTTTGTGCTAAACACCTCTGGCGGCGAAATTAAAGGTGGTCCAGACGTATTTTTAGCGCAATCTTCAACGATGGCTGACCGTGCTGACGTAGCGTTTAGCGACGAAACTGTGGCAATTCCAAGCTGCTTCTACGAGTTTGCACAACGCTATGAAATGCCTGATGGTAAGCTTTACAAAGGCTTTGTTGCCGCATCGGCAGATAAAATCTTTGAAAGCACCAATGCTAAGTAACGAGCTTGCTTAGTCTTTAAAAAAAGCCCGATAGGGCTTTTTTTGTTTATGCTTAGCTGAAGACATTACCGATTAGGCTCTGTAGTATGCCTTGCCAAGAACTGGTCGTAAGGCATTGGTTTATCAAAGTAAAACCCCTGCATTAGCTGAATGTCGGCCTGCTCCATAAAAGGCAAATAAGACTCCAACTCTACGCCTTCAGCCACCACATCTATTTGCAAACTCTTTAACATGGCTATCAAACCATTAAATAGCGCATTGGCTTTGCTATCTTGGTGAATACCCTGAATTAAGCTTTTATCCACCTTAACCACTTCAAACTGGAAACTTCGCAAGTAGCTAAGAGATGAAAAACCACTGCCAAAATCATCCAGAGACAGTCTAAACCCATGATCTCTCAACGTGTTTAATGCTCTAAGTGCTGATTTTTCATCGCGAATAAAGACCGACTCAGTGAGCTCTAGCTCAATAAATTCGGGAGACACATCATTATCCATACAGATAGACATTGCCTGATTTGGAAATTCTGGGTCAAGCATCTGATTAGCGCTGATATTCACAGACAAAGGAATGGCATCACCCTGCTGCGACTCCATTATTGAAATGTAATCACATGCCGCTTCCAGTGCTTGAAGACCAATAGCACTGTCCAGCTTGTGCTCTTCTGCTATGGGAATAAACACTGCCGGCGATACAACACCGTGTAAGCCTGAAATCCAGCGACACAGTACTTCACCGCCCTTTAACTCGCCGTTTAGATCATATTTACCCTGAATATAGAAATCGAGAAGGTGGTTCTCTACTGTTCTGCGCAAGTCATTCACCATACTGACCTGCTGGGTCATGCTCTCATAGAGACCTGACTCGTAAATAAACGCTTGCCCTTTACCCAGCTCTTTCGCACGGTACATTGCGGCGTCGGCACACTGCACCAAGCTTTCTAGGTTATCACTATGTTCTGGAAATTCAGCAATGCCAATACTGGCAGACAGCCTAAGCTCCGACGTTTTTACGGTTATGGCGTCTTCTTCTATCTGGCTGATAAGCCGCTCAGAGCGTTCAGCAATTTCCTCAACATTCTGATTAGGCAATACGGCAATAAACTCATCACCACCCCACCTGCCGACTTCCCCTATCGGGCCGAATATGGCAGTAAGGAGCGCTCCTACGCGCTGAAGCTCAATATCCCCTCTTTCATGCCCTGCGTTATCGTTAATTGCTTTGAACCCGTCCAGATCAATAAAGACCAAAATAAAGTGCTGTTCTTTTTGTACTAACCCGGAGATGGACTCACGCAGCGAATTGCGATTGGAAAGGCCGGTTAACTCATCGTGCAATGCCAGTTGACGTAGTTTGGCTTCGTTGCGTTTTCTATCGCTGATGTCGCGCATTGTGGCAATCAAATAAGATGACGTTTGCTGGTAGGTCTCAAACAAAGCCACCGAGATATCGACAACCTTAATTTCACCGTTTTGCGTCTTCACTTTCGACTCGAAGCGAATTTGTTTATCAAGCGCCAACTGCACTTTATCGACTTTCTCAGCAATGAATATTTGGTTGAAATCCAAACCAATGCATTGCTCTTTGAAAGGCGCAGCAATCAGCTGAATATATGCATCGTTACATTCTGTGATAACAAGATCAGGTGAGAGTACTAACATGGGCTCACGTGAGCTCGCAAAAGCAGAGGCCATTAAGTGAAACGATTGTTCAGCTTTTCGCTGTTGAGTAATGTCTTTTGTGGTGCCAACAATATGAAGCGCTTCACCCGCTTTTCCACGCTTTAGCACGCGCCCGCGCAGCCTTACCCACTGAAAATCGCTGTCTAGCTTTAAGCGAAAGGAAAACTCTATACGGTCACGATTGCCGTGTAGCGCCATGCTCCAGTGAAACTGCAGGCCGTCTAAATCGTCCTCATGTACCCGCTCTAGAAGCTCAATTAAGGTGCCTGACCAGGTAGATACACTTTCAGAATGTAGTGAGAATGAGCGAAATTCCATAATGTCATTCTCTGCCTCCCAATTCCAAAAAGACTCCTGCGACGCCCATAGTGCAAGTTCCAAATCTTTCTGTGCACTTTGGCTTTTTTGAAGCGTAGCATACAAACTTTGCGTCTTTTCTCTCAGCAAAGCTTCGGCTTGCTCTCTCGCATTTCGCTCTCGCTTTAAACGCCTTTCAAGTAACGCAGCACGGTCGCTACCAGAAGGCGTGCTATGCGTTGTTCCATCTGACATAACATGCCTCCGTTAAACGAGAGATATACTAAATTCGTAGGTATGAGGCGTATCTAGTTGATGGGTTTCCCTTTCCAGGGTGCAGTTGTAGTGAGCTGCGGCTGCGTCCATCAAGCCTTCTGCTAAAGGATATAATTCTCTTTCAGAATAATACTGTAAGCGCATGGTATTATCGGTTCTGGATATCACCGTAAATCGGGGTAGGTCGGCGTCTGGGTAGAGCTTCTTAACCTGAACATGAATGTCGCCATCTAAGTGCTCCAGCATATCCAACATGCCTTCTGTATTGGCCAGCACGTCGCCATGCACTGCACCTAACTTACCAAATAAGTAATAGCCGAAATCGTAGAGTAGCTCGTTAGCTGACTTACCCGTTTTTTCCACCAGCACACCTAACAGGCGTTGCATTTGTTCAAACGGGTAATAGCCCACTGCGGTATAAGCGCCGTCGTTTTCTAACCCAGCTTCCATGATGACATCGTCAGCAAACTCAGGAGAAACTTTCTCCTCGAGCATATCGATTAACGATGTAAAAACTATGCCTAGCATGTAAATTCCTCATCTAATCCCTTTTTGAGTGTAGTTCACCTAAGCATAAGAACAACTTAAACTTTATGACAAATCTTCAGATGTTTCGTCCTTGCTGGGTAAGACAACTTCAACCGTATCAACCCGCTGTAGTCCTCGCGGTAATTTATTCCCTCTTCGGCCTCTTTCTCCCTGATAGTGGGTAAGGTCGTCAGCCGTCAGTGTCATGTTGCGCTTACCGGCTCCCACTTTAATTGCGGCACCATCAGGTACAACAGCAAGCACCTTCACGTACTCTTCTCGAGATTGCGATTTTGCAGAAGGAATATTGATAAGCTTGTTCCCCTTCCCTTTACCTAAACTTGGTAAGTCGCGTAGTGGGAACATGAGCATGCGACCTTCATTAGAAATACTTAGGCACCAGTCGGAGTCTGGATTTGTAACCGGTGTTGGTTTCATGACTTTCGCCGCAGTAGGCAATGATAAGTAGGCTTTACCCGCCTTGTTCTTACTCACCATATCTTTAAATGTGCCGACGAAGCCGTAACCTGCATCAGAACCTACTAAGAATTTGCTTTCGTCTTGCGCCATAATGACGTGTTGGAATGACTCGCCACCCACTATGCTGAAGCGCCCGGTTAGCGGCTCCCCCTGACTTCGTGCAGACGGCAACCCGTGAGCGTCACAAGAGAAAGTACGACCTGAACTGTCCATAAACACGGCAGGCTGATTACTCTTGCCTTCGGCGCTGGATAAATAGGCATCACCAGCTTTGTAGCTTAAACCTTCCGCATCGATATCGTGACCTTTTGCACAGCGTGCCCAGCCCTTTTCTGACAGCACAACGGTTACAGACTCAGCAGGTACCAGCTCTTTTTCAGACAGCGCTTTAGCTTCACCACGCTCAACAATAGGTGAACGCCTGTCGTCACCGTACTTTTCAGCGTCTGCAAGGATTTCTTTCTTAATTAGGGTTTTAAGGCGGCGATCTGAGCCTAAAAGCTGCTGGAGCTTGTCGCGCTCTTCTGCAAGTTCATCTTGCTCGCCTTTAATCTTCATTTCTTCTAACTTGGCTAAGTGACGAAGCTTCAATTCCAGAATTGCCTCTGCTTGTGTGTCACTTAAACCGAATCGCGCCATTAATTCTGGTTTTGGTTTGTCGTACGTGCGAATAATTTCGATAACTTCATCGATATTCAAAAACGCAATTAATAAACCTTCTAAAATATGCAAACGCGCTAACACTTTATCTAAACGGTATTGCAAGCGGCGCGTCACGGTATCTTTTCGGTACTGCAGCCATTCAGACAAAATCGTACGTAAGTCTTTCACCTGAGGGCGACCGTCTAGGCCAATCATGTTCAAGTTGACCCGGTAGTTTTTCTCTAGGTCGGTAGTTGCAAATAAATGCTGCATCAGCTGAGTTACATCAATGCGATTTGAGCGAGGCGTAATCACCAAACGGGTTGGATTTTCATGATCCGATTCGTCTCGGAGATCGCTTACCATCGGTAACTTTTTCGCCTGCATTTGCGCGGCAATTTGCTCTAGTATCTTGGCACCAGACGCTTGGTGAGGTAGAGCGGTAATAACAACATCACCGTTTTCTTCCATGTACACCGCGCGCATTTTTATAGAACCACGCCCAGTCTCGTACAGCTTTTGAATATCAGACTTTGGCGTAATAATTTCAGCTTCGGTAGGATAGTCAGGTCCATTAACGTGTTCTAGCACATCGCTAAGCTCGGCTTTGCTGTTGTCTAACAACATGGCACACGCGTTGGCCAACTCTCTCACGTTGTGAGGAGGAATATCCGTCGCCATGCCAACGGCAATCCCTGTCACGCCATTTAATAGGATATGTGGCAAGCGAGCTGGAAGCACGCTAGGCTCGTTTAGCGTACCGTCAAAATTAGGTACCCAATCTACCGTACCTTGTCCAAGTTCATTCAGCAGCACCTCAGAGAAGCGCGAGAGCTTAGCTTCCGTATAACGCATGGCAGCAAACGATTTCGGATCATCCGGCGCACCCCAGTTACCTTGACCATCTACTAAAGGGTAGCGATAAGAGAAAGGCTGAGCCATGAGCACCATCGCCTCATAACAGGCAGAATCGCCGTGAGGGTGAAACTTACCCAGCACATCACCTACGGTTCTCGCCGATTTTTTATATTTGGCGTTTGCATTTAACCCTAGGTCTGACATCGCATAAATGATGCGTCGCTGAACAGGCTTTAAGCCATCCGAAATATGTGGAAGTGCACGATCCATGATGACGTACATGGAATAGTTTAGATAAGCGTCTTCGGTGAAACGTCGAAGAGGAAGTTGCTCTACCCCATCGCGATTAATGATGATCTCGTCACTCATGATAGTTTTTTCGTTTTGTTATTAATACCAATGCGCTCGTGCTAGTTAGGCTGTCGATTGTGGACAATTTAGCGCACCACTTAGTGAAAGCTCCCGAGCGTTAAAGGCTATTGTGGGGTAAACCGCAATTGTGTGCAATCCTTGAAACCAATTGTCGCGACTTTTGGGTCTTACTCATTGTATGGGGTGAGGGTTTGTTTTGTTATTCTTCAAAGAGAGTGGTTAAATAGCATTGGGTGAAATTTGCCGTTCAATTTTCACTCTTACGAGTAAAACTAAAAAATAATAAAGCCCCTAATCAAACGGTAACGTAAGTACAGATAATCATGGCTATCTTTCGCGTATTCTTTTTTTTATTTCTTGTTGTAGGCAGTTACCTGCCTTCGAATGCCAGCGCGCAGCATATCGAGCAGCTCTTCGATGAAGAAAGTACGCTAGATTTATCAGACTCTCTGTATTTTTTATTTGAAACCGATTATCAGCTTACTATCAGCGATGTATCACGAAGGCGCAATGACTTCCTTATGCATCCCCATGACAACCCTAACTTTGGGTTTCGTAATAATGGCATGTGGCTACTCACTTCTGTTGCCAATGTTTCAAACGATAAACACTGGGTGTTCTCAATAAATTTCAGCCAACTCGACAGTGTTGATTTTTATTTGGTGCAAAACGGCAAGGTAATAAAGCAAAGCCATCAGGGGAAAGCTCAAAAAGAACAGCGTTTTCGTGTTCCAACCTTTCGTGTTGAGCTGCCTGATAGCGATCCTGTCGACCTTTACATACGCATTGAAAGTCGCTCATCTAGCCTAATTGCACCACTTCGAATTCAAGCCGAACCGCTACATAGCAGCTACTTCCAAATGGACAGCTTGCTCTGGGGCTTTTTCTACGGCGGATTGCTTATTCTCGCTATTTATAACCTTGCTCTATTTTTTGGCGTGCGGGAAAAAAGTCTGATTGCCTATGTTGGCTATATCGCTGCGGTTATTTTGTGGCAGTTTGTGTGGGGCGGCCATACGCACTTGCTGTTTAGTCAGGGGATCCCCTCTTGGCTGGTTGGACATTCCGAGCTGATATTCGTAATTATTGGTATAAGCTCAGGCTTTTTTACCAAGACGTTTTTGGAAACGGAAAAGCACTCTCCCACGGCACATCCTGTCATTAACTTATTGTTGGTTTGCCAAGCGTTAACAGGGCTGGTGTGCTTCGTCGATCTGCTTCCTTCTATTTGGAAGAACAACCTAGTATACGGCGTGGGTCTTGTGGCGATATTGAGTTATATCTACGCCGGGTTCGAAGCATTTTTCAATAAGTTTAAGCCCGCGCGTTACTTCATATTTGCTTGGAGTATGCTCGCCACCGGCGCAATTATAGGTATGTTAAGCCTTATCGGAATTTTACCTTCCAACGACTTCACCACCTATTGTTTTCAGGTGGGTGTTTTCTTAGAAGCAGGGCTCTTTTCCTTTGCATTAATGGAGAAAAGCAGAGGCCAGCTGGAAAGCGAAGTTGAGCAAGCAACAAATGATTTGCGCAACAATATGGAGCTCATTGAAGAGCAGAATGCCCGTTTAGATATCGCGCGCAAAGATGCGATAAAAGCCAGTAACGTTAAATCTCAATTTCTGGCCAACATGAGCCATGAAATTCGCACACCTCTTAATGCTATCTTGGGGTTCAGCAAAGAATTGAACAATGCGTCGCTGCCCACTGACCAGCAAGAGCAAGTCAGAATTGTAAACACGGCCGCGGACAACCTGCTAACAATCGTTAACGATATCCTCGATTTTTCTAAGATTGAGGCCGGTAAACTGCAAATTAACAATCAGCCTTTCTCGCCCAATAAGCTGCTCGAAGAAATGGTCACTATCATGGCTAAATCTTCCCACAGCAAGCGCATCGAATTTGTATTTGATTTGCACCCGCTCCCTGAAAAGCTCATTGGCGATGTGTTTCGTATTAAGCAAGTGCTCAATAACTTGTTAAGTAATGCACTTAAATTCACGTCCAGCGGCACCATTACGTTTTCGGTGAGCGGACGCTCGCTTCCTCATGGTATTCACGAAGTCAATATTACCGTTGAAGACACAGGTATCGGAATAAGCCGACAAGACAGAAAAAAGCTATTTAACGCCTTCTCGCAAGTAGACGACGCCCTTAACCGTAATTACCAAGGCACTGGATTAGGTCTCGTGATCAGTCGAGAGCTGGTTCGCTTAATGAACGGTGATCTAACGCTAAAAAGTGTATTAGGCCAAGGCTCTACGTTTAACGTATCACTACGTATGAACCAGTTAAGCCAGAAATATGCGTTAACTAGTAGTGAAGACTGGAAAGGTAAGAACGTGGTTATTTTCGATCCGGTACCTGCAACACGCCGCTCAAGTGCAAGCATGTTATCGATTTTGGGTGCGCAGGTTACCTCTGTTGAATCACTAGATTATTTGATGTCACTTAAAGGCCAGTACGACTTTTTCATGGCAACTGTGCCGGTAAGTAAGATGGGATTGCGGGATACCTATTTAAGTCGTTTTGTACAATTCCCTGCGCAAAAGCGCATACTTTGGTATTCCGGCCCTGAACCTTTTGCGCAATACCCAAGCCTGTCGCAACATTTCCATTCACAAGCGCGTATGCCGATGACGCTTACCAAGTTAGATAGCCTGGTGCACCACCATACAACGCCAGCTAAAAATGCGATGCAAGAGAAAATAGGCACGCTACCAAAAGCTAAAATTCTTGCCGTTGATGACATGGAAATGAATCTTAAACTGCTGCATACATGGCTCGATCATTCTCCTGTCGAGCTAACCACAACGATCAGTGGACAAGACGCCGTCAATCAGTGCCAGACTCAAGAGTTTGACTTAATTCTCATGGACGTGCAGATGCCAGGCATGGACGGACTGCAGGCCACCCGAGAAATTCGTAAATCACCGTTGAATATGGGTACCCCAATAGTGGCAGTGACAGCCCACGCGTTTAAAGAAGAGCAAGAAAGATTGCTTGCCTCTGGCATGGACGATTACTTACCTAAGCCTATTGAGGTTGAGCTACTTATTACGCTTATCAATTCGTGGTGCCACAATGTTGAGCCCGGTGAAATCGTCTTTCCCTCTATCGACTGGCAGCTAGCACTTAAACGAGCGAATCAAAATCAAGATACAGCAAAAGAAATGTTAGACAGTTTTATTGCGTTACTGCCCGAAACTATCGAGACACTTTCGGCGCTTTGGGACGATCAAGATTACAATGGGCTTAAGACCGAAGTTCACAAACTACACGGTGCGTGTTGCTATACAGGTCTGCCGCGCATGCAGCATTTAGCCAACGAAACAGAGAGCTCACTTAAACTTGGTCAGCACAAGCTAGTCGAGGAAAACTTACCAGCCCTTATTGCCGAAGCCAAGAAAGTGCTTAACGAGAGTAAATTGAAGGACAGCCGCAGCTAGGCGAATAAAGTCTAATTGCTACGATGAGCTTAGCTGGCTTCAGAAGACTGCCTAGCTTTCTGGCACTGAGCAATAAGTCCTGCAAACTCGCTGGCATCCCTATCTAGCTCTGAGCTCGCGATAAAAATATCATACCCAAGGCGCTTTCTTAGCTCTACCATACGATGTGCCAGCATAGCTTTAATGCCTTTAATGATGGTCCCGTCTTCCATAACGTACTGCTTATCGTCAAACATAGATTGCTCATAACAGCTTCCAGAGGCGCAATTCTCATCTGTGTTCTGCATTAGCAATGGCCGCTGCTCCATTAACAAGTGCGTTGCAAGCCGTGGTGAAATCGTATTGAGGAAATCCGTGTAACTTTTGATTTTGAAACCGATGGTTTCAAGGGGAATATGCTCCAGCCCATGGCGAACACGGGGGCAATCTGCGCGCAGCAGGTTGTCCCAATGAATGCGCCAACTGCCCAGACGGTGGCGATAAGTAATATAGTCTTTGGCAATTTCCAAACTATAGTCGGGCTCACGAATTTTGAAGTACCCTACGAGCAAGCACACTAACGCGGCACTGGTGATAAAAATCCCCGCTAAGAACAGCCAATCGGGAAGAAAGGCTAACCACAGTGCCGCAACACACAGGCCGATACAGCCCAGCACCAGGCTGGTAATACCGTTACTTTTCGAGGCTGCTCGGATATAGATTGGTTCGACACTAGTACCAGACATAAAAATACACCACCAACATGATTACGGCCCAAACGATATAAAGTCTCATGCGTTTACACTTCACGCAGTCGGTTTGCCACCAACGCAAAAGAGGATTTGATTTTCGCATACGCTAAGTAAGCCAAATTTATACGTGGGTTAAAAAGGGATAGTTTAACCGTAAAATTATGCCAATGTGTGATTTCTATAACGGTATCGTTGAAAAGCAGCCACTATAGTTGGCGTAAAGACTAACGACAAGATTACCGAGAATCCTACTCCACCAGCCAGCACCACGGCCAACGGCGGCCAAAAGCTACCTTCACTGAACAATAGCAAAGGAATCAATCCACCTACCGTTGTGAAAGTAGTCGATAAAATATGGCGGCTACAGCTCATGGTTTCTTCAACAATGGCTTTCGTGTCTCCCTGCTTTGCTTTGGGGTTCGCGTTGATAGCGGCAATGACCACTATCGATCCGTTGATTGCTACGCCAATAAGGCCAGCACAACCTAGCAGCGGATTAAACCCAACCGGCAATCCAGATATCCAAAGACTGAACATACCCAGTCCTACAGAAAGTATTGCCACTAATCCGATTACACCCGCCATGCGCAAGCTGGTAAAAGTCAGAATGAGCGTGGTTACCATAAGAACCAACAGCACCGGCGCATAGGTCGCTAATTTACCTAATGCTTGCTGCTGTTCATCAGCGTCTCCCGCTAAATGAATACGATATCCTTCGGGAAGAATTAATCGACTTTCGAGCAGATCTCGCAAATGGTTACTTGCATCAATGGCTGGGACACCAGGAAGCAAAAACGCCTGAATACGGTTGAGCCTTTCGCCATCAAGGCGCGTAATACTGCTGGTTGCAGGCTGAAGCGTTAAGTTTGTTACAGCAGCAAGTGGCGACCAAGAAATAGCATTGTCTCCTGCAACCGGAATTGGCATGGCGTCTACGCCCGTTACATTTTGTCTATACGCCTCGTCTAGCCTTACGCGTACAGGAATTTCTTCTGTGCTTTCCAAAACAGAACCACCGGTAATACCTGAAAAGTTTATCTGCATTTGATTGGCAAGCTCGGAAAGCGTAAGCCCCAAGTAAGACAGGTTATCGCTGTCCGCGTTTATTTTAAGCTCGGGTTCTCCCATTGAAACGCTGGTTATAGACTGAGAAATGCCGTCGACTTCAGACATTAACATGCGTACTTTGTCGCCTAGGTCATTCAACACATTCAGATCAGGGCCGAAAATCTCTACCTCAACAGGCGCCGCAATAGGCGGACCCTGCCCAAAGGCTCGCACTACAATTTGTACTTCTGGATACGCGCTATCAAGCTCTTGTTGTAGTTTGCCCACTAGCGCAACAGCGTCATCCACTGTATCTGTCGACACAACAGCATTTGCGAAATAAGGCATGTTGTCACGCGTCATCATCTGGTTGTAGTACACCGACGGCGCAGAGCCCCCGACTAACCAACTTACTTGTTTCACGCCTTGCTCAATGCGAATAGCACTATCTATTTTTTTAACATAGCTCGTTGTGTTGTCGATGCTGCTCCCTTCTTTGGTCCACAGGTACACTTCGAACTGGTCTCTATCTGCACTTGGGAAAAACACATTCGCCAAGGTGCCCGACAATACAAAACCCGATAAACAAAGGATAGCAATAACCGGTAACACCAAAATTGGCTGTTTAACCCATCTACCCAATTGCTTTTTAAAAGCGAGACTGAGCTCTGGCGCTTGTAATCCCACTTTCCACCACGCCTTCGATGCTATTTCATGTTGCGAACTATTGTCGTGCTTTGGCAAAAATCGGGCAGCGAGGGCTGCAATGATAGTAAGAGAAATAAACAGCGAGCCAATAAGTGCCATCACCACGCTAATGGCAATCGGGCCAACAAAGTCACCAATGTTTCCATCTAAAAGAAAGATGGGCATAAAGCCTAATATGGTCGTCAGCGTTGAAGCCAGCAGCGGTACAAATAGATGTGAAACGCTTTTGGCCATCGCACCTACTCGCGTTAAATTAGGATCTTGTAAATTAATGCGAATTTCATCGGTAATAACAATGGCATTATCGATTAGTAAACCAATGGCGATGATCATGCCAAAGATAGACATTTGGTGAATTTGCTCGTCGTAAAAACTTAAAGAGAACAAGGCAAAAGCGGCGCATAAGGGAAGTGCCAGGCCCACAATCCACGCAGCACGAAACCCCATGAAAAGTAGAATAACCATCATGACCACGGCGCACCCCATAAGCAGGTTCATCGATAAGTCAGCAAGGCGAGTAGCGGTATATTCGTTTTGCTCAAATGCGACGGTCGCGGTTAAGGTTCCGCTGAAGTCTTTATTGAACTGCTCCACTACTGCTAATGCATTTTCTGTCCATACATCAGAACGCAGTGACGGCTGCATACGCGCTGCCACAAAGATAGACTCTTCACCATTTAGAAATGCCACTTCGTTGCGAGGGGTAGTAAAACTGCGCTCCACTGTAGCGATGTCTTCTACCCGTAAGTAGCGGCCTTGCTCGTTAACTAAGGGAATTGAAGCAATCATGTTCACGCCATTTAAGCCCTCTCCCACTGTAAAGCGCAAATTGCTTTGCTGGGAGTTAAGCATACCCGCAGGCAATTTGGGGTCGGCGCGGCTTATTAAATTACTTACTTGCTGTAAGGTAAGACCCGTTGCAGCAAGCTTAATAGGGTCGATATTGACGCTAATTTCTTCCTGCGGTGCGCCGTATACACGCACTAGCTCAGTGCCGTTAACGTTTCGCAGCCTGTCTGTAAGTTCTTGAGCCAAACGCGCGGTGAGTGTAATAGGGGTATTTTCAAAGTGGTCTGCTCGCACAGATAGCAATAAAGTGAACGCTGTCGCGCCGCGCTTTTCATCGAAAACTGGCGCCATTGCACCTTCAGGGAATGACTCAGCGGCAGCGCCAATGGCATCGCGAATTTCACTGAATAGTTGTTCGTTACTTGAATTATTTATCCAGTCTTGCGTCTCTATGAGAATGATGGAGATACCAGCACGCGACGTGGACTTCACTTCCTTTATTTCAAATATTTCTCTAAGCCTGTCTTCAAGCACATCACTAACCAAAGCCTCTACCCGTTCCGCCGATGCGCCTGGGTATTGAGTGATGATTAATGCGTTTCGCGTATCTATTCGCGGGTCTTCAATACGCGGCAGAGAGCCTAATGCTGACAACCCTGCTGTGACTAGCACCAGAAGACTCAGTATGAGTAAATGCCCTCGTCGGTAAAATAAGGTATACCATGGATAAGATTTATCTGAGCCGAAGTTAAATGACTTCATTAGCGTGCCCCAGCTTGATGTTGACTGGGGATTGATACCATTTGGCCAGGTGCGAGTTTGTGTGTACCTTCGCTTACGTAAACCTCTCCATCTTTAAGCGCTCCGCGCACAAACGCGTTGTTTCCGTCGGTATATACAACTTCCACTACACGGGCTTCAAGGGTGGCGTTTTGCTCGTTTGATAAAACAAATACACGCCACAAACCGCGCAAGCCGTTGCTTAGCGCGTTAACCGGCAGCCAACTTCCGGTCTCAGAGTGAGAACGAAAGCCAGACAAAATGGCCATATCACCGGGGCGTACCCGCTCATTACTATTTAATGTCACTAAAATATCAATGGTTCGCGTTTGCACGTTGCGAACAGGTAAGCGTTGCGTAACAGTACCCGCCACATCAATATCCCCGACGCTAACCAGCACCGGCTCATTAAGGTCAAACTGATCCACAACATCGGCAGGTACCGCGAAACGTGCCTGATAATTCTCTATGCCCGTAATTCCAAACACGGGGGTTCCAGCGCTAACTACACTGCCTTCATCAAAAAATCGTCGATTGACTACGCCATCGAAGGGAGAAATAAGGGTCGTTTTTTCTATTTCTACATTCAGTGATTCAAGGGCGGCCTGCATTTCACTAACTTGGGCCTTAGCGACATTGAGACTTGCCTTGGTTTCGTCTAGTCGCTGCGCTGATTCTAGCTTTTTCTCAACCAACGACGTGGTTCTTTCGCTGTTTACTCTAGCAAGTTCAAGGTCGGCGTTTGCACGCTCAAGTGAGGCTTGAAGCTCACGTTTTCTGGCATTGAGACGCTGAATATCTTGACGGGCTAGAACATCTCCCTTGCTTACTACATCGCCCTCTTCAACAAGTAATGTATTGACTTGCCCTGCCATATCGAATGAAAGCGAAGTGGCCCGCGGGGATTCGATTAGCCCAAAAACATTGATTGGAGTTTCAAAGCCCGATTGAATTTTGACTGTTCCAGTGGACACTGCAACGGGAACTCTTGCCTCTGGCGTTTGTGTCGCATTGCCAAGACCTGCTGTCATCAAAAGAATGACCAACGCTGCAGTAAAAACGGCAATAGCGATAATAAGTGAGAGTTTGCCACTTTTAGAAGGCGTCGTTGCAGCAGTCATAACATTTCCTTTAACCAGTTTAGCGTTTGCTCTGGGCTATATTTGCATACTTATTGTGCTATGCTAGTATATAAATACTAGACCGTCCAGTTTGATATTTAAATATTCGTCAATAAAGTGAGAACGAACGTGGCTACCACTCGAAAGCAAGGCCGACCTAAAAGCGAAGAGAAATACCATCTTATATTGCATGCAGCGTCTTGCCTGTTCTTAAAAGAGGGTTTTGCCAACACATCTATGGACACTGTGGCTAAAGCCTCAGGTGTGTCTAAACAAACGGTCTATTCTCATTTCGAAGGAAAAGATGCTCTCTTTAAAGCAGCAATCTCATCGAAATGCAGATCATACCAACTCGACACCCAGCAACTTATCGACGCCACTTCAGGTTCACTCTCACTATTAGAATGTTTACGAAAAGTTGGCTGTCAGTTTGTGCGACTATTACAAGATCCTGAAGCCATTGCTATCTTTCGAGTAATTATAGCTGAAGCGGTAAATAGCCCCCATGTGGCAACACTTTTTTATCAGGCTGGGCCCGAAGCTTCCCTATCTACATTGAGTGATGTCATAGAGAAGTTCGGAGAAGGTAGCTTAAGCCGTGATATCGCCCAACAGCTGGCAGTAGATTATTGCGCCCTGCTTAAGGGGGAATATCACACAATGATGCTGTGCGGCATACAGTCTCCGCTTCAAGACGAAGCGATTACAGCTCACGTAAATAGCGCAGCTGAAAAGATCCTTTTACTCTTTACCCACTATACTCAGCAACACAATTAGCCGACATCTGCGCACATGCACACTTGCATTTTGATTTGTGGAAAGCCCTTTTCAATAAAACGCCAAACTGAGAAAAACGTAAGGCAAGATTAACGTTGCGCTAATGACTTAACCCCAGCGGTATTATAAACTAGCGCCGTTTTCGTTGATGATTGAGAAGCGCATGTCTGACTTTACCGGTAACCACATTCTTTCGGTTAATCAATTCGATCGCGAGGCCATTGAGAAAGTGTTCTCAGTTGCCAATTCCATGCAACCCTATGCCAAACGACAAAAGCGCACAACCGTGTTAGATGGCGCCATTCTCGGTAACCTTTTCTTTGAGCCAAGTACCCGTACGCGAGTTAGCTTTGGTACCGCATTCAACCTTTTAGGTGGTGAAGTTAGAGAAACCACCGGCATGTCGAGCTCTGCGCTGGCTAAAGGTGAGTCATTGTACGACACAGCCCGTGTGCTGAGCGGCTATTCCGACATTATTGCAATGCGACATCCTGCGGCGGGTTCAGTGGCAGAATTTGCCGAAGGAAGTCGTGTACCGGTTATCAACGGTGGTGATGGTGCAAACGAACACCCAACCCAAGCACTGTTGGACTTGTTCACGATTAAACGTGAACTGGAATACAATGGTCACGGCATTGACGGCTTACACATCGCCATGATTGGTGATTTGCGTTACGGCCGAACAGTACACTCTTTATCTCGCTTGTTATGTTTGTTTAAAAACATTCGCTTTACGCTCATTTCGCCAAAAGAGCTGGCCATGCCTCAGCCCATTATAGACGCCATCGAAAATGCGGGGCACCAGCTTACGATTACCGATACCCTTGAAGGGAATATGGATGCGGACATATGCTATCAAACACGCATTCAGGAAGAGCGCTTTCCTTCTCAAGAAGAAGCCAACAAATACCGAGGTAAGTTCCGCCTTAATCAGGCGATTTACACGAAACACTTTCAGTCGAAGACCGTTATCATGCATCCACTTCCACGAGATTCACGTATGGAAGCCAACGAATTAGATAACGATCTAAACCTCAATCCAAACCTCGCCATTTTTAGACAAACCGACAATGGTGTACTTGTCAGAATGGCATTGTTTGCGCTTACTCTGGGTGTAGAAAACCTTCTCACTAAGTACGAGCGTGACGTTGTTTGGTACAGCAATAAGAGTAAGTAATTACATGCAAAAATCTGAAGCCCTATTTACCCGCGCCCAAAAAACCATTCCTGGTGGCGTAAATTCACCCGTTCGCGCTTTTAAAGCGGTAGGCGGTACACCTCGCTTCATCACGAAAGCTGATGGCGCTTACATGTGGGATGCGGATGGTAAGCAATATATTGACTATATTCAGTCTTGGGGCCCTATGGTTCTAGGTCACAATAACGCCCAAATTCGCGAAGCGGTTATTGAAGCGTCATATAACGGCCTGTCTTTCGGTGCACCTACCGAAGCTGAAGTGATCATGGCTGAGTTGGTTAGCGAACTGGTTCCATCTATGGAAATGGTACGCATGGTGAACTCTGGTACAGAGGCCACTATGTCAGCTATTCGCCTGGCTCGCGGCTACACGAGCAGAAACAAAATTGTTAAGTTTGAAGGCTGCTACCACGGGCACGCCGACTCACTGCTAGTGAAAGCGGGCTCAGGGGCGCTAACCCTTGGTGTACCAAGTTCACCAGGTGTTCCAGCAAATGTTGCTGAGCATACGCTTACCGTTGAATACAACAACCTAGACAGCGTAAAAGAAATCTTCGAAGCCCATGGCGATGATATTGCGTGCATTATCGTTGAACCTGTCGCAGGTAACATGAACTGTATCCCTCCTGTGGAAGGCTTCCTTGAAGGACTTCGCGCTATTTGCGACCAATATGGCAGCGTATTGATTTTTGATGAAGTAATGACGGGCTTCCGCGTATCTCGCGGCGGGGCGCAAGAGCGTTATAACATCAAACCAGACCTGACTTGCTTGGGTAAAGTCATTGGCGGCGGTATGCCAGTGGGCTGTTTTGGTGGCCGTCGTGACATTATTACTCACATAGCACCGACAGGGCCAATTTACCAAGCGGGTACGCTTTCTGGTAACCCGGTAGCAATGGCTGCAGGTCTTGCTGCTTTAACGCAAATAAAGCAGCCTGGACTTTACGATTCAATTTTCGAAAATACGCAAACGCTAGTGGATGGTTTCCAAGCCCTTGCTGACAAACACAATATTAGTCTAACTACTAATATTGCCGGCAGTATGTTTGGGATATTCTTTACTGACGTAGAGAAAGTCACGAACTACAAGCAAGCAATTAACTGTAATACCGAGCAATTCAACAAGTTCTATCACGGTATGCTAGAGCAAGGCGTTTACTTAGCACCTGCATCTTATGAAGCGGGCTTTGTTTCTAAAGCGCATGACGCTGCAGTCATTGAGCAAACCCTTGCTGCAGCAGATAAAGTGTTTTCAACGCTTTAAGTTAATTCCTTTCTGGTAATTTTTGCACTAATACGCCCACCGTGGCGTGTTAGTGCCTCTTCTTCATTGCTTCTCTCATACGTAACGCTTGAATTCCTCGCGGGCTAGATTATTAGCCTTCATTTAAAAGCAGTTTATAGGTGTGGTGTTATCAATGGATTGGCAGTTTGGCGCTATTTGCGCGCTTTTTCTCTACAGTGTCGCTATCACAATTTTGCACGTAAGGCGCAGCCGTCGGTTTGCATACAGAGCTAGCCAATTTAAACGTCGGCGTCATGTCTCCACCACTGTCGCAAAAAACGACGATGAAACGCACTTTCACACAGCTGCCGATGAGGCCCAAAGGCTTACACAAACCTTTCAAAAATTCATTCCAAAGCAGTTTGTGGAGCACATGTCGAATTCTGACGTAGACGCGCTGGGTCTTGGCTATGCGGCTGAAAACGACGTTGCGATTATGTTTTGCGATATCAGAGGCTTTACCGGTTTTTCTGAACGTATTACGCCACAAGAGTTGATGAACTTTCTTAATTCTTATTTCACCAGAATGAACGATCCTATTCATCAAAACCACGGTTTTATTGATAAGTTCATGGGCGACGCCATTATGGCGCTGTTCGATCATCGCGAAGGATCTTCACAACAAAAAGCTATGGATGCGGTTAATGCTGCGCTCGACTTACGCAAAGCGCTGACAATATATAACGGCCATAGAAAGAACAGTAACTACGAACCAATTAATATGGGAATAGGTATCCACTTTGGCCCTGTTATTATGGGTACGGTGGGTTCAGAAGATAGGATGGATACCACCGTCATTGGCGATAGTGTAAACATTGCTTCTCGCTTAGAAGCTTTAACCCCCAAATACGAGGCGGATATTATCGTCAGTGCCCAAGTTCTTCAGACCATAGGGTCTGGCTTCCCAATTAAAACCCGCTTGCTTGACTGGGTAAGAGTGAAAGGACGAAAAGCGCCAATTGAAATATACGAGGTGTTAAGCCACCTTTCAGAGAGTGAGCAGGAAAAGAAGTTGGCGGTTCAGACCAAGATTGCCGCAGGTATCGCATGCCGTATAAATCAGCAGTGGGACGAGGCCATTTCTTTTTTTGAGACCGCTGTCGCTATGAGCCCAAACGATTCGCTAGCGCATCATCACATAGATGTTTGTCGAATTTACAAAAGCGTCGATTTTAAGGAGGATTGGGATGGTGCGCTAGTCTACTAATCCCAATGGCCATAAGCGACGGTTAAATTTAGGACTCAGATAACTTAGCCTGCTGGCGAATAAAATTAATGGATGGCGCGAAAAACGCAGCACCTGTTTCAGCACTGGTAAAGTCCAGCCATCTGTCATAATCGCCTTCACCGTTGCCGTATATTTGGCTGTGGAGCATCTGTTTAAATGGCCGCGCACTGGCACTACAGCTTAC
>Ga0115012_10000317_pt1 | contig 27795 bp, 33 predicted proteins | sample TroAtlMetagenome_FD_88706 | JGI IMG/M metagenome (GOLD analysis project Ga0115012, IMG submission 88706) | Marine eukaryotic phytoplankton communities from Atlantic Ocean - Tropical Atlantic ANT10 Metagenome | ecosystem: Environmental > Aquatic > Marine > Oceanic | place: Tropical Atlantic...
AACGATGGTAACTTGTTCCATGGATGCTTCCTCCTATCAGTGATGTGACCCACATCACCTTGGCACATTGCGATGCCGTCGGGAGGGGGTATCCAACCCATCAGTTCTCGGTGACAATCAACAATGACACCCCTACCCTGATCCCAACAAGAGTCGCGGTTCAAGTGGCGCTCACATGTTTCGCTCCCTCATTTTGCTTATCCTTGCTTTCCGCGAAAGATAAACTCATATTCATATCAAAGAATTTATTGGGAGGTTTCAGATGACTCTTTCACGCCGGAAACTGCTGCAAACCGTAGCCGCGTTCCCACTTGCCGCCACCCTCCCCCGTATGGCCAAGGCAGAGCTTTCGTTCGGGGACGCGGCGCTGACGACCGTGAGTGACGGGAACTTGATCCTGCCCGCTGAGTTTATTTTCGAGCCGATGCCACAGGCCGAGCTTGCGCCGATCTTAGCTGAACTTGGCGTCTCTTCTGAGCGCCTTACACCTGAATGTAATCTCGCCCTTTACCGCGACGGGACGAACACCGTTTTGTTCGACGTCGGGTCAGGACCGAACTTCGCGCCGACGGCTGGCACAATTGTAGACAGCCTCGATGCCGCCGGCCTTGCGCCCGAAGATGTGACCCATGTGCTTTTCACCCACGCCCATCCGGATCACATCTGGGGGCTTTTAGATGATTTTGATGAACCACTGTTTTACGCGGCGACCCACATGATGGGCCGCGCGGAATGGGACTATTGGTGGAACCCTGAAACGGTGAACTCAATCGGGGAAGCGCGTGCCGCCTTTGCCGCTGGCGCAAAACGTCGGATGGAGGCCATTGAGGACGCCGTTGAATTTTTTGATGATGGCGATGAGGTGTTGCCCGGCATTGCGGCTGTTGCATCAGCGGGGCATACGCCGGGCCATATGGCTTTCGAGGTTCGCAATGGGTCCAACTCTGCCCTGATCGTCGGGGATGCGATCGGCAATCATCATGTGGCTTTTCGAAAGCCCGAATGGATCAGCGGCTCTGACCAGGATGGTGCGTTGGGGGTCACTTCGCGCCAAATGCTGCTGGACCGGCTGGTCGCGGAACAGATGGCTGTCATCGGCTTTCACCTGCCGAACGGCGGCATAGGCCGGGTAGAGCGCGATGGCGACGGCTACCGCTATGTGGGGGTCTAAAGATGCGCTGGATTGTTTTGCTATGCCTGATGGCCAGCCCGGTTCTGGCGAGTGAGGATATCCCTGACCAGTACCCGGGTTCACCGCTTTATTCCAAACCTATTGAGGTTATTCCGAACGTCTGGTCCGCCATAGGGGCCACCGCCCCGCCCACTTATGAAAACTCGGGCCATAACAACAACCTCAGTTTTATCGTCACGGGTGATGGCGTAGTCGTGATCAACGGCGGCGCGGCTTACATTCTGGCGCAGGCCTTGCACGCGGAAATTCAAGCGATCACTGATCAGCCTGTGAAACTGGTCATTGATGAAAACGGCCAAGGCCATGCGATGCTGGGCAATTCGTACTGGGCAGAGCAAGGTGTTCCAATTCTGGCGCATGTGGATGCCGCCCATGAGTTCGAAGAACGGGGCAGCCGGCTCCTTGAAGGGATGAAACGATACAACCGCGATAAGGCTGAAGGCACATTTGTTGCCTTGCCGACGGAAACATTCGAAGACAAACGCGTCATCGAAATGGGTGATTTTATCATCGAAGTCCTGCACCTCGGCCCCGCGCACGGACCCGGCGACACACAAGTCTGGCTGCCGGAAGATAGCCTGGTGATCGCCGGGGATATGGCATTTCACCAGCGCATGCTGCCGATCTTTGAAGACACCATCGTTTATGACTGGATCGAAACATGGGACAATGGGTTTGAGGCGCTGAACGCGACCTATGTCATTCCGGGTCATGGCACCCCCACCAATATGGCGCAGGTGCGCCGCTATACGCGGGACTACCTTGTGTACCTGCGCGAGAAGATTGGGGAGCATCTGGACAACGGCGGCGATCTGGCTGAGGCTTACTACGTGGATCAAAGCCCTTACAAAATCCTCGATACCTTCGATGAACTGGCAACCCGCAACGCGGGCCGTGTTTACGAGCAGATGGAGTTTGAGTGAGCCCCCCTACCCAGCATGATCTGACAACCTATTTTGCAAAGGGCAATCGCCTTGACGCGCGTGATGGCACTTGCCTTTTTTGACCCGCCGATGAGGGACGTGCATTTTCCATCGTGAAATCCGGCGCGATTCAGATCGAAAAAACAGCGCGAGGCGGACCATTTCTTAGGATGTCACGCTCCTCCGTCATCGGCGCCAACTCACGCTTGAGCCTGCGGTTCTCAGCTTCATGGTCGACAGATGATGTCTGTGACGCAGCGTTTGCGCAGAGCTTCATCCATTTGTAGAGCGAATATGTACTCACGCCCAACCGTTGTGAAACCTCGCGAACGGCATACCCCCGCACTGTTATCTGATGGACGGCATCGCGCTTGAAATCTTCACTGAAATTTGGCTTCCCCATAACGGCCCCCTTGCCTCGAAGTTAGGGAAGAAAGCGTCTACAAATCTAGGGGGTATTCACTGCGCCGCTATGGGACGCCTTGCCAACTGGCATTGGGTCCAGAGCGTCTCAAGCGCATTGATGAGTTGCAGTGTCTGTTCATCACTATGCACCGGCGATGGCGTAATTCGCAAGCGTTCTGTCCCCTTCGGGACGGTTGGATAATTGATCGGCTGGATGTAGATTCCGTGATCTTTCAACAGCGCATCCGAGATGAACTTACACTTCACCGGGTCACCCACCATGATGGGGATAATATGGCTGGGGTTCTCGATGTGCGGCAAGCCGATTGCATCAAGACGCGCGCGCACATCGGCAACGCGCTGCTGCTGTACTTCTCGCTCAGCGCTGCTTTCCTTGAGATGGTGAATGGAGGCGGCTGCCCCGGCGGCGACAGAAGGGGGCAAGGCGGTTGTGAAAATAAACCCGCTGGCGAAAGAGCGGACGAAGTCACACAATTCGGTCGAGGCGGCGATATAACCACCGACCACGCCAAAGGCTTTGCCCAGTGTGCCTTCGATCACGGTGAGGCGATCCATCAACCCCTCCTGCTCAGCGATTCCGCCACCGCGCGGCCCGTAGAGGCCCACGGCATGCACTTCATCAAGGTAAGTCATCGCATTGTAGCGGTCCGCAAGATCGCAGATTTCCCTGATCGGTGCGATATCACCATCCATCGAATAAACGCTTTCAAAGGCGATTAGTTTGGGTTGTTCCAGCGGCAAGGCGGCCAGCTTGGCCTCCAGGTCCGCCAGATCATTGTGTTGCCAGATCACCTTTTGCGCGCGCGAGTGACGGATGCCTTCAATCATGGACGCATGGTTCAGCGCGTCTGAAAGCACAACACAATTTGGAATCCTCGCCGCCAATGTCCCCAAGGCCGCCCAGTTAGACACATAGCCGGATGTGAACAACAGGGCCGCCTCTTTGCCGTGAAGATCAGCAAGCTCCGCCTCCAGCAAAACGTGATCATGGGTGGTGCCCGAGATATTGCGTGTGCCACCGGCCCCTGCCCCCGTCCGGTCTAGGGCGGTGTGCATCGCGTGCAGAACCTTGGGGTGCTGGCCCATGCCAAGGTAGTCATTAGAACACCAGATGGTGACCTCGCCCGGCCCATTGTGGCAGGTCGCAGCCGGGAATTGCCCACGGTGGCGCTCAAGCTCGGCAAATTCGCGGTAGTTCCCTTCGTCCTGAAGACGAGTCAGTTCGGACGAGAAAAAGTCTTGATAGTTCATTACCCAGCTGCAGCCTCTGCTACAATTTCTGACAGCAGTGTTTGGACTTTTTGCATAGGGCCCTGCGGGTAGGTACGATATCCGATCGTCACGCCGTCGGCGTTCTCAGCGACGAAAACGCCATAGGGGCAATGCATGATGTTCATCGGATCGGCTTCCATCACTTCGCGGCTGACTACCGCAGAACAAAACAGAAAGACATCTGCGGCTTTGAACAGCGTTTTTTCGCTGCCAACATCCGCACCGGTGCGGTTGAGCATTGCTCCAACGTGGCTTACGGAATCGATCACCAAGCCCTTGTCCACAATCGCGCTTTCCACAGCGAAAGTCGCATCTTCAAAAGACCCATCAAACGGGGTTGTGACGGCCTCTTGTGCCTGCAAACTGGTTCCCGCAATGCAAACAATAGCGCCAAGTGTTGTTAACTTCATGCCATCCCCCAAAGGTTGTCCTGCGGTCATCCGCAGATGATAAGACAGGCCCCAAGTCCAGCCCGGGACCTGTCGGTACAGCTTAGACTTTAGCGCCGAACATGTCCGCAGTGATACCTGCGTACCAGCCTTCGGATTCTTCGTACGTTTTCTGACGCACTTCCGCGCTTTCACCGGTCGCAGAGATAAACCCGTCAACCTTGGCAATCTTCTCGTCCGTTGCCTCGTAGGTGGCACCGACCTTCACCCCATTGTTGGCATCGATCAGCGACCAGCACGTGTTGGAGAACTTGGCCGGGAATACTTTGGAGTCTGTCAGCGCACCGCGCACCGCATTGGCACAGACCTTCGCCTGAGAGTTAGCCGAGAAGCCGGACTTGGGCATGTCGCCCTGCTGGCTTGCATCTCCCAGAACATACACGTCAGCGTCGGCCTTTGTGGACATGTCGACCGCATTGACCGGTGCCCACTTGCCGTCTGCCACGCCTGCAATCTCTGTGATGCGACCGGCCTTCATGGCGGGGATCACGTTGCAGACATCAACTTTGGTCTCTTCACCGTCGATGCTAACTGTCATGGCAGAGGGATCAACACTGACGTTGCCGCCGCCGAAGTCTTCGCCGATCCAGTCGATCATTCCGCCATATTGATCAGCCCAACCTTCCTGAAATAGCGCCATCTTGGAGAACTTCGGCTTGGGGTCCGCCACGATGATCTTGGCAGTGGGATTGTTGGCCTTGAGGTAATGCGCAACCATCGACACCCGCTCATAGGGTCCGGGAGGGCAGCGGTATGGGTTTGGCGGGGCAACCATTGCAAATGTGCCGCCCTCGGGCATTGCCATCAACTGTGCCTTGAGTAATTCAGTCTGCGAACCACCCTTATAGGCGTGGGGCATTGCGTTCTGCGAGGTGAGGTCCCACCCAGGAACGGCACCGTCAACAAAGTCGATACCGGGGCTGAGGATCAGCTTGTCGTAGCGAAGCGTTGCGCCACCTGCCAAGGATACAGTCTTGGCGTCTCGGTCAACGTCGACGACCCAGTCGTGCACAACATTGACGCCAGCGGCAGCAAGACCACCATAGGTGTGACCAAGGTCATCCGCCTGCTTGATCCCGCCCAGATAAAGGTTGGAGAAGAAACAGGTGAAATAAGTGCGTGTAGGCTCGACCAAAACTACATCGACAGCGCCCTTGCTGTCTTTGGCGATGTAGCGCGCGGCAGTTGCACCACCGGCACCACCACCGACGACCACAACACGCGGTTTAGTGTGGCCATCGGCCAGTACCATGGGCGCCGACAGCGTGGCAGATGCCGCCGCAGCCGTCCCGATGAAAAATCTTCTGTTGATCTTCACGTAAGTCTCCTCCCTAAAGTGGCCTCAGTTTTCGAGGCTCTTGAAATATGCCGCAAGCGCGGCAATCTCTTCGTTGGACAGGCGGCTTGCGACCAGCTGCATGACCGGGTGTTCTCGGTTTTTCTCTTTGTAGGCATGCATGGCGGTCGCAAAGTCGGCGGTCTCCCAACCGACAATAGCAGGGATACCATCATCCGATCCATTCGCCTGGTGACAGGTCGTGCATTCAGAAGACAGGTATTCGCCGTATTCGACATCACCCTCTATGGCGAGAATTTCGGCGGAAACCGCGAAACCCGCATCCACCTGTGCTGCCATGGAGCCGCCGGAAAAATTCGCGAGATATGCGATCACATCAATGCGATCCTCTTCGCTTTTGAGGCCGCGAAAGCTCATCTTTGTGCGCGGGATCATTTGCTTTGGGTTTTGCAAGAACGTGTCGAGCGTTTCAGGCGTCCAATGCAACCCGTCTTCGGCTGCTTTCTTCATGGCCTTTGAATATCTGAATTCAGCAACTCCAGCCGCTTTGGCGGCCAAGATGTTGTTTAGCAAAGGTCCTACACGGTTGCGTGCATCGGGTCCTACCATGTGGCAGTTCGCGCACTTCTTATAGACCTGTTGTCCCCGCTTCGGGTCACCTGCAATTTCCGCCGCAGCGCCCGTGACAAACACGGACGCTGCAACCGACAGGTAGAACCACCTAGAGAACAGCATCGCCGTCATTCCCCAAACGTTTTGAGGTATTCCGTGACGGCCTTGATATCAGCCGCTTTCTTTAGACCCGAGAAGGACATCTTTGTGCCCTTCATGTAGTCTTTGGGCTTGGTAAGAAACTCGGACAGTGATGCCTCATCCCAGACACGGCCTTCTTCCATCGCAGCTTTGAAAACATTGGAATACTTGAAGCCGTCAACGCTACCGAACGTCCGCCCAATAAGAGCATTAAGCTGGGGGCCAGACCGGTTTTTGGCACCCTCACCTACCTGATGGCATGCTTTGCATTTCTTAAAGACTTTCTCACCTGCCGCGACAAGCTCTGCATTGCCGTCTGTTGGAGCGGCTTCTGCTGTCTCGGTTTTCTCGGCAGGTACCTCGGCAGCGGCTTCTTCCTCAGGCTTTTCAGCTGCGGCAGGAATAAATGACGGACCCGCGGCCGAGAATGTAGGCAACCCCTCAATACTGGCGTTGTTCATTTTGGATTCGCTACCGCCCTCTTCCGGAGTTTCCACAAGGAAGACAGAGCGCATCGTGATTGCGACTTCTTCCTTGCAATTCTCCATGCAAGGCTCGGTGCGCCATTTCGCGTATTCCTGCTCGGGACGGTTATCTACGATAAAGCCGTCCTTGTTGTACATTTCGAAAGAGCCAACATTGTCTTGGTTCAGCTCGAACTCATCATCGATCAAGTCATTGGAATAGAGGATATATGCAACGATCGCATAGGTATCATCGGGCGTGAGTGTGCCCGCCTCACCAAAGGGCATCGAGCGGTGCACGTAATCCCAGACCGTCGACAGGTGAGGCCAGTAGGAACCGACCGTCTTGACCGGGTCCTTGTTCCCCAAAGTATCAAATCCACCCGCAAGCACGGGCCAGTTGTCAACGCCTTCGGCAAAGTCACCATGGCAGGAAGCGCATTTGGCAGCGAAAATTTCTTCACCGTCGTAGGCGTTACCTGATCCAACTGGCAGACCACGACCATCGGGTAAAACATCCACGTCCCAAGCGGCGATTTCCTCGGGCAGTGCAGGCCGGCCAATGGTGAGGCTCGCGTCAATCTCTGGCGCTGGCGCAGTCAAGTTGCTGCCCATCGTGCTACGCTCGGCAGCAGCTGCTTGCACCTCAGCAATCTTGGCCTCCAGATCAGCAGCACGCGCGGCTTCAGCTTTGGCCTTGTCGTTTGCGGACGTGGCGTGTGCCTCTACCTGAACAACGCGATCCTCCAAGAGTTCGATCTGAGCCTTACCTGACTCACTGTTCATCGACGCGACTGCTCCGCCGAGCAGTATGCCTGTCACCCCCAGAGCAGGGAATAAAATATTAGGAGACTTCGACATTCTCGGCGATCCCTTCTGCGTTCACGTACCAGGTCTGGATACAGTTGTTGTGATATACGGAATTCTCACCACGCTCTGCGCGCAGTTGTTCTTTGGTGGGTTGGACGTAGCCTGTGTCGTCCATAGCGCGGGCTTGCAGCAACATCGGCGCGCCGTCCCATTCAGTGTCGAGATAGAAGCGGGTCAACGCCTTGGTATCGCCCTGCTTGCCCAGGCGTGCGGTCTCCCATGAGATGCCGCCATCCTTGGAGACGTCCACGCGGGTGATTTGACCATGGCCAGACCATGCAAGACCCGAGATCACCATCTGACCAGGCCCGTGTGTGATCGGCATCTGTGGGCTTGGAGACGTGATCACGGACTTGGCATCCATGACCCAGGTCCACTTGCGTGCGGTGCCGTCTTCCAGCACGTCGGTGTATTTCGAGGTTTCTTCGCGGCTTTCCACGGCCATGTCTGTGATCTCGATCCGGCGCAGCCATTTGACCCACATGTTGCCTTCCCAACCCGGCACGACGAGGCGCACGGGATAGCCATGCTCCATCCGCAGAGCCTCGCCGTTGGCCTTGAAGGCCACCAGCACGTCATCCAGCGCTTTTTCCATCGGGATGGACCGGCCGTTGGAAGACGCATCCGCCCCTTCCACATAGACCCATTTGTCTGGCGACATATCTGCGCCCACTGCTTTAAGCAGTGTCCGCAAAGGCACGCCGGTGTATTCCATGTTGTGGATCATACCGTGAGTGAACTGCACGCCGTTCAACTGCGCGCCTGCCCATTCCATGCCGGTGTTCGCCGCACATTCGCAGAAATAGACGTGGTTCTCACGCGGCAGGCGTTCAATGTCCTCGTAGGTAAAGACCAGCGGCTCCTCGACCAGCCCGTTGATCATCAGACGGTAGTCTTCCTTGCGCAGTTCGATGGCACCGGAGTGGTGCCGCTCAAAGGCGCAACCCTGCGGCGTGATCGTGCCATCAAGCGCGTGGATCGGCGTAAAGTTGATCGAAGAGATCGGCGACGCGGTCAGCCACTCAACGTTGCGGCGGACAACATGCTTTTCGAACTCGATAGGCATGCCGTATGGAACCTCGTCCACTCCAACGCCTGTGTAGGACGCCCAGTCCTGCAATTCGGTGATCAGGGGGTCCGCTTGCTGCGCCGCTGCGGCTCCTGCGACGGAACCTGCAGCCATTGCGGCACTTCCTCTCAGGAACGCACGGCGGGACGGTTTGAATATATCATTCATCGCTCAATTCTCTCCGAGTCGATTTGTTAGGGACGAACGTAGGCAAAGCCTTCTTCCTGTAGCTGAATCAGGCGCACCACCCCTGATGGCACCATGTTTGCCTCGTCTATTAGGGGAATCTCTTTGCCTGCCTTTTCACTCATCTTGCGATGGGTGTTGCCGCAGGCGGCGAAGGAAAGGTTTTCCATTTCCAGCGACATGGTCGAGATACGCTGTTCAACCGGGCTTTTGCCCGAGATGAACATGTTCAAACCGGGGCCATAGGCGACCAGTTCGATGGTGACCTCGTCACCGACACTTTCGTAATATGCCGCCACGTTTGCAGCATTATTGAGGGCCATATTCATCACTTTGGGGTCGTTTTCATCCACGTGGATAGCAACGCGATGCATGACGCCTTCGGCAGAAGCCATGCCAGCGCTCAGGGCGATTAGTGACGCAGCAAGAATGGTTTTCATCAGATTTTCCTCCAGTTTCAGGCGCCGACGACTTCGACGCTGCTATTCTCCGACACAGTCACAGTGCCGAGTTTGGCGATATGGCTTTCCACCACGTCCCATATCTGCGGCCCTTCCGTGCCTTCATTGACGCTGGCCCAACCAGCAACAACGTAGTTGCGTGCAGGGTCAATCGCCTCTCCGGTGCTGAGCAGGGTCATGTTGGAAATCCGCTCACCCTGCGGCTTGGAAATGTCGATGCGGTAGCCAAGACCGCCCGTGCGCACCATGTCCCCGCCCTGCTGATAATAGGGATCGGGGTTAAAGATGTTATCGGCCACATCCTCCAGAACCACCTTGAGGAATTCGCCGCTAAACTCTGTCCGATAAGCCTCGCCGTAGGTCATCGAGGTCACGCCAAAGATGTCTTCGCGCGTAATATCCTGTCCGGGGATCAGGGACGGACCCCAACGCACACCGGGGCTGAGTGCGATTTCCGCATCCCGCTCGCTGATCAGCGCATCACATATCAGGTCGTCCCAGCTGCCGTTAAAGTTCCCACGCCGATAAAGCAGGCTGTCGGTCTGGCCGATCACCTCTGCCATCTCGGCCTCGTAAGGTGCACGCTGCGCGTCGATCACGGATGCGACATCAGCATCCGGCGCAATCACATCAGAGAACAGCGGAATGAGCTTGGTCTTGTAACCCATCATCCGTCCGTCGCGGATATCCAGGTCAACACGGCTGACAAACTTACCGTTAGAGCCAGAAGCGATGATGATCGTCTCGCCAATCAACACCGGTTCAGGCAGGGCGTCATGCGTGTGGCCGGACAAGATCACGTCAATGCCGGGCACGACACTGGCCATCTTCTTGTCCACATCAAAGCCATTGTGGCTCAGCACAACCACACATTCCGCACCGGCGGCGCGTACCTCTTCGACCATCGCCGCCATGTTTTCATCGCGGATGCCAAAGGAATACTCAGGGAACATCCAGCCAGGGTTAGCGATGGGCATATAAGGGAAGGCCTGCCCGATCACCGCAATCTTGGTGCCGCCGCGTTCAAACATTTTGTAGGGCTTGAACAGCTCGGCAGGCTCGTCCCATTCGGAATCGAAGATGTTTTGTCCAAGTGCAGCAAAGGGCAGCCCTTGGACAATCTCGTTCACACGCTCAGAGCCGAGCGTGAATTCCCAATGGAATGTCATGGCGTCAGGCTTGAGCGCGTTCATGACGTTCACCATGTCCTGCCCTTCGGTCTTTAGACAGGTGTATGACCCGTGCCAGGTATCGCCACCGTCCAGCAAAATCGCATCAGGTCGGTCGGCACGGATCGCATTTATTACCGTTGCCATCCGGTCCAGCCCGCCAATGCGGCCATAAGCCTGCGCTAAGGCGGAAAAGTCTCCAGAACTCAGCGCGTAATGGCTGGGGCTGCCATCCTCGATACCGTAGAGCCGTCGAAAATCCGCGCCTGTCACATGGGGCACGACGCCTTTGTTATCACCTACCCCGATATTCACGGATGGCTCGCGGAAATGCAGCGGCTTGAGCTGGCCGTGGATGTCCGTGACATGGATCAGCGACACGTTGCCGTAGGTTTTGAAATCCAACAGCCCGTCTTGCGTCAGGGTCTGCTGAGCGGCCAAGCGCGCCCAATTGCCAAAGCCAGAGGCACCCACTATGGCTGATGCCGCCATGCCAACTTGAAGAAAATCACGACGCGAGATCATGTGCTGACCAGCTCCTTGTATTTCATGCGCATATTTGAATGTTGCGCCCAAATAGAGACCCCGACCATATATGGCCGGAGGCCCAAATTAGATCAGTTGCGGACGGAGGGAGACTCGACTGAAAGGCCCTGACCGCGAGACGCAAGGTAGAGCTCAAGTGCCTTAAACTCCTCGCCACCTTCCTTGAAAGGTGTCGCACGAATGTTCTTCATGCAGCCTTTGAAGCGACCGTGGATGGAATTGATCTTGGCATTCTTCAAACGATATGTGGGAAAGCCATTGATCTGCCCCTGCGACAAGTGATCCGCGCGGATCATCGTGCCGTAGTTGTCCTCGTGACAATTAGAACACGACATGTCGAGCTGACCTACGCGGGTGTAGTACAGCTCTTTGCCTTTCTCCCAAAAAGGCGCCGCGTCGCCGTCGATTGCCACATCAACCAGCATACCGCGTGATTGCAGGCTGATCAAAGACGTCATGGCTGTCATTTCGCCGCCGGACCACTTCCAAGGTTCCGCGCCCATGTGCTCAACGCGGCTCCGGTTGATCAGGTCTTCCATTGTGACTAACTTGCCGTCTTCTACGCGTGGCAACTGTGCACGAAGCCCGGCAAAGTCTTCAACATTCTCGTGACAGGACGAACAGGACTTGCCTTCGGTCCCGTCTACTTTAGTCCATAGATCAACGCCCTTGTCGACGAAGATCATCGCGGGGTTTTCAAAGTCATCCGTTTGCAAGGCCTGCGTTTCGCTAGAGCGAAAACGCCAGCCAGAGTAGATTGTATCGACATTCTCCATGTGTGACGGTGCGGCGGCCTCGGTTACAAGACCCTCGCCTTCCACATTCAACGCGTTGCTATCTTGCGCAAGCGCTGCACCGCCAACGCTCATCGCGGCCAGCGTGATCCATGGTGCAAACTTCATCTTATTCCCTCCCTGACAACCCTGCTTTTCTTACGAGACAGTGATCGACTTGGTTTCTTCGTAGACATCCCCGTCATCGTCGTACCAGGTGAATTTGAAGTCACCGGATTCAGGCACGACGGCATCGAACTCGAAGTATGGATTTGTCGAGATCGCAGGCTCGAGCGTCACATCAATGACGTTCTCGCCGTTAAAATCTGCTGTGAAGCGATTGATGATCGAACGCGGAATCACGTTACCATCGCCATCCTTGCGCTGACCGCTTTCCATCTTGTGACTGATCAGCGTCTTGATGGTGATCGTATCACCCGCAGCCACCTTTTTTGGTACTTTGACCCGTGGCTTTACACCAGATGCCATTGATTTTCTCCTTGTTCTACCGCTTTAGCCGCCGCAGCCGCCGATTGTGACTTTCACGTTTGCCTTAGCCATTTGGAATGAGCCGTCTTCCATTTTCGCGACAGCAACAACATTCTGCGTCGTGGCAAGACGGATCCGCGTGGAGGCACTGCGAGACGCGCTGAGTGGCCCGAATTTGAAGGTCGCCACGTTGGGAACGGGGTTGCCGTCCGCGTAAAGCGTCACTTCGACTGCACCGGGCGCATCGACTTCGATGGGCACGGTGTTTCCGTTTTCGGCAATCTCCGGGGCAGTAATTGTGACCGCGCCCTCGCCAATTTTCGCACCACCTGTCAGTTCCGCGATTGCATCATCTGTCAGGCTCGCAAACGCGGGCAAGCCGGACAAAGCTGCAAAAGCAGTTGTTCCGGCAGCAAGCGCAAGAACCTTTCTACGTGTCAGTTCCATGTGAACCTCCGAATTGAGAAGTTAGTCTTCTTTGAGTGTCATAAGGTAGGCAACGACATCCTCGACCTGTTGTGCGGTCAGGATGCTCTTGCCTGCGAAATCATCCAACGGGCGCGTGTAGCCGCTGTCGACATAGAATGCGGGCATGATCGTACCCTCAAACATCATTTTCGAATTGGTGACGATGCCGCGCAGTTCTGCTTCGGTCCATCGATCCGCGACCCCATCCATGGGTGGGCCCACTTCGCCGTGAAAGCTTTCTTCAGCCATATCGGAGTTCATGTGACACGCGAGGCAGTTCCCTTGCTTGCGATTGGCAAAAACCTTGCGCCCGTTCGCTGCATCACCTGCGGTAGCCGTTAGCGCAGCCTCGACGGCACCATTCGTAAAGGACACTGCCATCGGCTTCACATCTTCAGCGACTACCATCGATGCACCAAAAACGGCGATCGCGGCAAATCCCAATACGTGCTTCATGTACCCTCCCTAGGCAAATTCTTCACTTTTCTTTTTGTAGTACACTACGGCATGCACAGTTTCAGATGCAACGATAAATTCAACTAAGTGAATTTTAAGATGTTTGCGCACGCAGCATTGGTACCGCAACTTTCTGTGCAGACGCAGCGTTGTCGGGATTACTCGGCAAACTTGCGTGCATGGTATTTCTGGAAGGGTTCATCACCGGCATATCCTTCCTCCACCACCCAGTTGAGTATGTTGAAGGTGGTCCAGTGCCCGAATGCCCAATAAACGCGACATCAAACATAAAGCGTCACTTCTCATCTTGACACATTCAAAGATCAGATTATGTTTAATTCAAGTTGCCCCGTCAACTATTGGAGTTTGAGCCGTGTTAAGAGTGCTCTCACTAGCCTTTGGTTTTGCGCTTCCTTTACCGGCGATTGCAGATAAATACCTGCTGATGGCTGAGGAGAACGGATGTTATTGGTGCGCGCTTTGGAATGAAGAGATTTCGCACATCTACCCAAAGACGATTGAGGGCCAAACAACTCCGCTTAGACGCTATGATCTGCACGGTGAAACGCCCGATGTGGAGTTTGTCAGAAAAGCCCACTTCACGCCGACATTTATCCTCGTTGACAACGGTCGGGACAAAGGGCGCGTAGAAGGGTATCCAGGTGAGGATTTCTTTTGGAGTTTGCTCACAATGATGTTTGAGCGGGCGAACATCTCCTTGGAAAAAGAAAGCTAAATGAATATGACGGTGAACATGTCTATAAAATCTGACACATCTGTTGCTCCGGTCTCTCGGCTTCCTGTATTCAACAAAAACATGTCTGCCGAAGACATTGAAAAAATGACACGTAACGCGCAAGAAGCGTCTAACTTCCTCAAGGCAATCAGCCATGAAGGTCGTTTGATGATCCTGTGCCACCTTGCGTCAGGCGAAAAAACGGTTACCGAGTTGGAAGAACTCCTGTCAGCACGCCAGTCAGCTGTCTCGCAGCAGCTGTCACGGTTGCGTCTCGAAGGGATCGTCAAACCCCGCAGAGACGGTAAAGTGATTTACTACAGCTTGACAGATCACCGCTCCACGCAAATCATGGAGGTCGTCTACGACCTGTTTTGCAGGCAGGACTGACCCGACACCTCGCCAGTGCCGGGCACTGGGAGGGACACATGCTGGAAACATTGGGAGAAGCGAATACCGTCGCGTTCTTTGGCTTATTGGGCGGCATCGCCTTAGGGCTCGCGGCCCGCGTGGGCCGGTTTTGCACCTTAGGCGCCATTGAAGATGCGCTTTATGGCGGCGATGATCGCCGGCTGCGCATGTGGGGCATCGCCATTGGCGTCGCGATCATCGGCACCCATCTCGCTATTTCCGTAGATCTGTTCGAAAGTGGTGAAACCGCTTATCTGAACCTTGTCTGGAACCCCCTTGCAACGATCATTGGTGGCCTGTTGTTCGGTTACGGTATGGCCTTAAGTGGCAACTGCGGCTACGGCGCGCTGGCCCGATTGGGCGGCGGCGACTTACGATCGTTCGTGATCGTGCTTGTAATGGGACTGTCGGCCTATTTTGTGATGTCCGGCCCGCTGGCGCATGCCCGTGTGTGGCTGTTTCCGGTAGAGACCGATGCCACCTCGTCTCAAGGATTTTCGCAGTTTTTCTCCACTGTCGGGGTCTCCCCGCTTGTCACAGGACTTGTCGCTGGCGGAGCATTGCTTCTCCTCTCGTTGTCCAAGGCTGACATGCGCAGCTCCCCCTTATATATTTTTTGGGGCGCAGTTGTGGGGCTTGCAATAGTATCCGGCTGGCTAGGCACATCCTGGGTGGCCGAAGTTGGTTTTGAGGCGGAACCCATCGAAACACACACATTCGCCGCTCCTATCGGCGACACGATTTTTTACAGCATGACTGCATCGGGCAATGCCCTGTCTTTCAGCGTGGGATCAGTTGTCGGCGTCGTCCTTGGCGCTGCACTTGGTTCGTACTCAAAAGGGCATTTCCGCTGGGAAGCCTGCGAAGATCCCCGCGAACTAAGACGTCAAATTCTAGGTGCCGCGTTTATGGGGCCAGGTGCAATCCTGGCCATCGGCTGTAGCGTTGGTCAGGGCATCTCTGCGTTTTCTGTCTTGGCCTATAGCGCCCCTGTTGCGTTCGCTGCGATTTTCGCAGGTGCAATGCTTGGCCTCAAACAATTGATAACAGGGTTTGCTCCAGCGGAGTGAGGCTTCACATAACTCGCCTTCTGTCCTGTCGAAATTTGTGATGCGGTCGGACGGTATTGCCAATGTGTTGGCGGCAGATTGTGCTTCATTGGCGGAGGCTGGGTCAGGCCACCGATTTCGTCGGTGTCGCCAGCCCATAGGCTGAATGCATCGGAACGGGCGTGGCGGTATGAAGTTGCGGTGCGTTGATAGCGGCGGGAGCGGCAATGCGATGCTGCGTCAAAAGATCTGGTGCCGCGTCCCTGAGAACCTCAATCTACTGCTAGCTATGCCAGACCGGTTTGCGTGACCCAACCTTGACGGGCACCACAGTCTGACCTCCGATCGCCGGACAGCTTGGAGCCAGTATTGGATCAAACGCGGGAGAAGATCGAATATCTGAAACTCTGGGGGGCACCGCTCGGGGTTACATGTGTCAACTTGATGGTTGATCGGAAGGTGAAACTCTGCCCCAACTGCGCTGACATTTCCGCCGCCGAATATCGCTGAACTGGCAACCCGCTGCATCGACGAGGTCCATCCTCGGCAAAGGTGGCCATGACGATCCTGCTTCCAGGTCGTGTCGCGGCGCGAAGTCTACGCATGTAAGCGGCGCGTTCAGCCGTTTCGGTGAGGAAGTGAAACACCGCCCGATCATGCCAGACATCCCATGTTCTATGGGGCTTCCACTGCGTAACGTCCGCCGTGACAAACGTGGGCTGATATTCAACCATCCGCTCACGAACCGCCGAGAGCGCCTCATTCGAGATGTCGAGCAATGTCAGGTCACGGCATCCAGCCGCAACCAAAGCATCGGCGAGACGTGACCTGCCCGCACCCACGTCGATCACACTCAGATCCTTTGCACCCTGACCGTCCAGGATCAGATCCAGACTGGGCTGCGCATCCTCCTGGTGCCATGAGACCTGCTGATCGGTCTTCTCGCTATAGGCGGTGTTCCAGTGGTCTTGCAGATCGCCATGCATTTCACACCACCAGCTTGATCGCATAAGCGACAATCCCAAGAGTGACGACGCTTGCGAGCCAAAGGACAATAAACCAGGCCCACTTCGAAGGCAGTGACTGTTTCATCAGTGATACCCCTTTGACGGATCCATTTTGCCGCGGAAGACCCAGTAGGCATATGCGGTGTAGGCGAGAATGATCGGGATCAGGATCGCCGCGCCTACCAGCGCGAAGGCCAGGCTTTTTTCCGGTGCTGCCACCTGCCAGATGGTTAGGTTAGGCGGTACCATCATCGGATAAAAGCTGATCCCGATCCCGACAAAGCTGACCATGAAGAACCCAAGAGCGGACAGGAAGGGCCGCAAATCCTTGCCGTCATTGAGCCCGGTGAAGAACGACCAGGCGAGCCCCAGCATAAGGATCGGCACGATCATCGACCAAAGGCTTCCGGGCAGGTTGAACCAGCGGTGGAAATAGACCGGTTCCAGGAAGGGCGTGATGATGCTCACCAAGGCGATCAGGGCCAGCGTACCAGCGCCAAGATACCATGCGTAGCCGCGCATCTGGAGCTGAATATCGCCTTCGGTCTTCAACACCAGCCAAGTCGCGCCGAGAAGCGCATAGCCGACGACGACGGCAAATCCGGCTAGGATGGAGAACGGAGTCAGCCAGTCGAACCAACCACCAGAATAGGCGCGCTCCGTCACCTCGATCCCTTGCACCAGCGCACCAAGGGCGATGCCCTGGCAGAAGGCCGCGAGGGTGGAGCCACCAAAGAAAGCCCAATCCCACACGCGCTTCCAGCGTTTTGTCCGCCAGCGGTATTCAAAGGACACACCGCGAAAGATCAGCGCTAGCAACATCAAAGTGATCGGCATGTAAAGCGCAGGCATGATTATGGCATAGGCCAGCGGGAAGACGGCGAAGAGCCCGCCGCCTCCCAGCACCAGCCAGGTCTCGTTCCCGTCCCAGACGGGTGCCACCGAGTTCATCATCAGGTCGCGGTCCCCTTCCGACCGGGCGAAGGGGAACAGGATCCCGAGGCCGAGGTCAAACCCGTCGAGGATGACATAGACCAGCACTGCAAAGGCAATCAGACCGGCCCAGATGAAGGCGAGCAATTCAAACTCAAGCGACATGGTTCATTCTCCTGGCATGGCGTCTGGGTGGGTCTGCGTGACCGGCGTGAGTCCGGCACTTCGGATGGGTCCGTCCCGCAGGCCGAGCTTCGGTGTTGCCGGGCGCTTGTTCATCATCCGCAGGACATAGAAGGTGCCGGCGCCGAAGACGAAAAAGTAGACCACGACGAAGGCCATGAGCGAGGTCGCCACCGCGGGGGCTTGGACCGGAGCCAAGCTGTCGGCCGTACGCAAGAGACCATAGACCGTGTAAGGCTGGCGTCCGACCTCGGTGGTGATCCACCCGGCCAGCACGGCGATGAATCCCGCAGGCCCCATCACCACCGCCGCGCGGTGCAGCCAAGTCCAATCATAGAGCTTGCTCTTCCAGCGCGCCCAGGCCCCCCAGAGCCCTAGTCCCAGCATCGCGAAACCGATACCGACCATGACGCGGAAGCTGAAGAAGACGATGGTCAGCGGCGGCCATTCCGATTTCGGAAATTCGTTCAGCCCTTTAATCTGGCCATTCAAACTGTGGGTGAGAATGAGTGAACCGAGATAAGGAACCTCAAGGGCGTAATCCAGTTGGCCGGTCTCCGCATTGGGAACACCGAACAGCGCCAATGGCTGGTTATCACCATGACTGTCGAAATGCCCCTCCATCGCCGCGACCTTTACGGGCTGATGCTCCAGTGTGTTGATCCCGTGCATGTCGCCCGCGAAAATCTGGATCGGGGTGACAAGCACCGCCATCCACATCGCCATGGAAAAGGCGCGGCGCGACTCCTTGTCCGTTTTGTCGCGCAAGAGATGCAGCGCGCTGACGGCGGCGACCACGAAGGCAACGGTGAGGTAGGCGGCCAGCACCATATGCACAAGGCGGTATGGGAAGGAAGGGCTGAAGATGATCGCCAACCAGTCCTCGGGCACAAACTGCCCGTTCGCCGCTATCGAATACCCCTGTGGTGTCTGCATCCAGCTATTCACCGCAAGAATCCACGTGGCGGACATCAATGTACCGATGGCCACCATGGCCGTGGCAAACATGTGCAAACGCTCGCCGACTTTTTCGCGGCCAAAGAGCATGATGCCCAAGAATCCAGCCTCAAGGAAGAACGCGGACATGACCTCATAGGCCATGAGCGGTCCGACAACCGGTCCGGCCTTGTCCGAAAACACCGACCAGTTGGTGCCGAACTGGTAGGACATCACGATCCCCGAGACGACCCCCATGCCGAAGGCCACGGCAAAGATCTTCTTCCAGTAGTTGAAGAGGTTTAGATAGGTCTCGTCCCGCGTCTTGATCCATAGCCCGTTCAGCACCGCCAGATAGCTGGCGAGGCCGATAGAAAAGGCAGGAAAAATGATGTGAAATGACACCGTGAATGCGAATTGCACGCGGGCGAGCGTTTCTGCACTGAAACCGTCAAGCATTCTTAGACCTCTGAGTATATGGTGGGGCGAGCAAGTAGCCCACCCGACAAATGTTATGTTTTGGGACCGAAGTCTTCGGCCGTAATCACCCCGTCCGCGTTGCGGTCGATGGAAGTCAGCCACGCGCCAACCTGCCCCAGGAATTCTTCGCGGGTCACAAGACCGTCGCCGTCAACATCATTGAAAGCCATTTGCATGCCTGCCTGAACCTTGTTCATTTTGCCACCGGCATGTTCGGGTTGTCCTTCCATGTCGTTTTTGCGGGCTTCGTCGAAATACCCATATTCCTCGGCATTGAGTTTACCATCTTCGTCACTGTCGAACGTGAAAAAGACGTCGCCACGCTTTTCCGCCAGCTCTGCGGCTGTGACCTGGCCGTCACCATTCAGATCCCAGTTTTCGATGAAATGCGCGCCGGGTTTGTTCTCGCCGCCGGCAAATGCGGCGACGGGGGTGACGGCAAGGCATAGTGCCAGAAGGGTTTTCATTGCGTTTTCCTTTTTTCAGGGTTCAGATCTTGATGTGTTCAGAGGCGAACTTAGCTGCCGGCAGTCCCCAGTTCGGAATGCGACCGTGATTGCGGAAAAACATTTCCTTGTAGAGCACTTTCTGCGCGTAGGGCATGCGGCCCATTTCGAGGATCTGCGTATCGCCGCCGAAGTTGAACCAGGAATTGGAGTGGATGTAGAACGCCTTGCCGCCGCCCATGTCACCAATGCAGATGACCTCTGGCTGCCACGGCTCGTCGGCCTTGTCGGCAGACATCTTGCCCACCTCTTTGGCGATCTGTTTGCCCACGATCTCGCACTCCTGGTGGCCGATAGCGCCCAGTTTGGGCACCGTGATAGCCGCCGCATCGCCGCAGGCGAAGATTTCCGGGTGATCGGGGTTGCGCATCTTCATGTCGGTGATGATGAACCCGACTTCGTCCGAGATCGGAAGACCCTTGAGGAAGTCATGCGGTTTCCAGTTCGGGAAGACGATGCTGATCTCTGCATCCAGTTTTCGCCCGTCGCGGAATTCGATGCCCTGATCGGTCAGCCGTGTGATGCCCTCGACCTTGTTCATGTAGCCGAAGCCCATGGACGACGCGGCCTCCAGCAGCTGTTTGACGACCTCTTCGCCAGCGTCTTCTGCGATCAGTTCGGCGGGGGTGAAGATGGTGATGTTCTTGGCGCCCCCCTTGCCATGTTCTTCAAGCCAGTGGGCCAGCGATAGTGACACTTCGACCTGAGGGCCCTCGCAAGCGGCCAGCGCCGTGGGAAGCCAGTCGGGCTTGCCTTTGGTGCCCTGCTCGAACCGGTCCGAGCCGACGGCAATAGGCCCGCCCTTGTAGTCGTTCTTGAGATACTCGATCAGCCGGTTGGCGTGATAGGAATCTGACACGGTATGACCATGTTCGGCAAACCCTTCGATATCGTCATAGGCAAGGATCGATCCGAGCGCGATGACAAGATAATCGTAGGCGATACGGTATTCCGGTGCGCCGAGACGTTCGTTGGGACGGACCCGCACCTGCCTGGCGTCGATGTCGAGACCCAGCACCTCTGCCTGACGGAACCTGATGTCATCGCGCGCCAGTGTATCGACCAGACCCATGTGCATGGTGACCGCCGGATCGCGGCCCTCAAAGACCTCCAGCGGGATATTCGGGATGTAGTCGAGATAGGCCTTGCGGTCGATCACGGTGATATCCACCGCGTCGCCGGCATAGTCGCGGATCTTCTGCGCTGCACCGAGGCCGGCAAAATTGCCGCCGAGAATGAGGACACTAGGTTTGGTCATGGCTCTGTCTCCTGTTTTGCACCGTTCTTTGGATCAGGCCACCGTGAACTGACCCATCATGCCGCCATCCTCGTGTTCGAGGATGTGACAGTGGAACATGTACGGGGTCTCGCGTGTCGCGGGCTTGTCAAACCGCACGAGAATCTCGGCGCTGCCGTCGACCAGCAGAACATCTTTGGTGCCCCTTTGTTGAAAGGGCACGGTCTTGCCGTTTTCGCTGAGTACGGTGAAGGATGTGCCGTGCACGTGGAAAGGATGTGCCATCATGTCTGAGGTCACCTCCCACAGCTCGACCTCGCCCCGCGGTACGTCGAAATCAATCCGGCCCATGTCGTAGGCACGACCATTGATCGCAAGTGGATTGCCGCTGCCGCGCATAGCCATCGGACCCATTTGAAGCGCGACTTGCCTGCGGCGCACCGGATCGCCCGTGATCGGTGTCGGGCCGCCCGCAAGGGATTGCGCAAGCGCCTGTCCGGCAGGAGCCGCCTTGTCCGGCGTCAGGTCAAGCACCCCAAAGGCGCCGTCGGCGGTTATGGCTTCCGGTGCTGCGCTGTCGCCACCGCCCATCATGCCGCCCATACCGCCCCGCATCATGCCGCCCATGGCCGCATTGGTGTCGGGTAACGAGACAAGGCGCACGGCGGCACCGTCCGACAGGTCGACGACAATTTCCGCCCGCTCTGCCGGGGCCAGAACCAATGCATCGCGCGCGAGGGGCGCTGGCAACAAGCCACCATCCGAAGCGATCTGATGAAAGCCTCGACCATCGTTAAATTTCAGAGTGTAGACGCGGGCGTTGGACGCGTTAAGAAGCCGCAGACGGACAAGGCCCCGCGCCACACTGGCATTGGGCTGAACCGCGCCGTTTACCAAGATCGTGCTGCCATGAAGCCCGTGCATCATGGTCGGCATGTCCAGCCCATAGGCCAGAACACCGTCTCGGTCGAAGAGCCGGTCCTGAATGATGACCGGGATGTCGTCTATCCCCCAGGTCGACGGCAAACCGGGGTTAGAGGCGTCGGGATCGTCAATTAGCAGCATGCCCGACAGGCCACGATAGACCTGCGGACCGGTCTCCCCATGAATGTGGGAATGATACCACAGCGTCGCCGCCGGCTGGTCGATTTCCAGTTCTGGCGCCCATGTCTTGCCAGGGGCAAGCGCCAATTGCGGCCCACCATCGACCGCGCCGGGCACATGTGCCCCGTGCCAGTGGGCTGTCACGGCGAAGTCCAAGCGGTTCTTCAGGACCGGGCGAGCAATCTCGCCCCGGCGCATTCTCAACACGGGACCAAGATACGGTTGGCTGTAGCCTAGTGTCTTTGCCTTCCCGCCCATGCCGAAATCGACCGCTCCCGCGATCGCCTCCAGCGGAGCGTCAGCGCGGCCCGAGGCATCAAGGATCGGCGGGATCGGCAGGGGTTGGCCCGCAACCGATCTGGCCGCAGCGCGCGTACCGACAAGGCTCGGTGTTGCAAGTGCAGATGCGGATACAGTCAGAAATCGGCGGCGGTCCATGTCATATACTCCGTCTGGTTGGTCGGGATTGCGTCAGGAGTTCAGCTTCACCTTACGCAAATAAGGGCGGATTTCATCCCATCCTTGCGGAAAAAGATCCTTGGCCTGTTCGTTCGCGATTGATGGCGGAATGATAGCATCGCCACCCGGGCGCCAGTCGGCCGGCAGGGCGACCTTGCTTTGATCGGCTGTTTGAAGCGCGTCGATAGCCCGCAGGATCTCGTCGAAGTTACGCCCCACGCTCATCGGATAGGTCATGGACAGGCGCAGCTTCTTGTCGGGATCGATGATGAAGACCGAACGCACCGCGGCGGTCTCGGACTCGCCCGGATGGATCATCTCGTAAAGCTTAGCGACGTCACAATCCGGATCCGCCACAATGGGGAAGCGCAGCGTTGTGTTCTGGGTGTCGTTGACGTCCTCGATCCACTTGAGGTGCTCGTGAACCGTGTCGGTGCTCAGCCCGATGGGCTTCACTCCGCGCTTCGCGAATTCCTCGACCAATTGCGCGGTGCGTCCCATTTCCGTGGTGCAGACAGGGGTGAAGTCCGCCGGATGGCTGAAAAAGAAGGCCCAATCGTCGCCAATCCAATCATGGAACGATATCGGGCCTGTGGTAGTGTCAGCGTTAAAGTCGGGAACGACGTCGCCTAGCAGCAGAGTCATGTTTGTCTCCTTCAATTGTCTGAGCAAGACCTATGCCCCGCGGGGCAGGAATTCAGTGACAATGTCACCTAACTTGCAAAAACTTCTATAGCATCTATAAGTTTTCCACGAGGTGACAAAATGAAGCTGACATCCTACACGAACTTTGCGCTGCGCTCGCTGCAGTTGGCGGCTCTGAAAGAGCCTGATCTGATACGGGTGGATGACGTGGTGCGCGTTCATGGCCTGGCCCGGCCGCATATCGTGAAGATCGTCCATGAACTCGGGAGAGCCGGTTATGTTGCCACGCAGCGCGGGCGAAATGGTGGGTTCCGTTTGGCCCGGCCCGCCGAAGACATCGTTATCGGAGATGTGGTGCGCCTGACGGAAGGGCCGCTCGACCTTGTTGAATGTTTCAACCCGGAAAGGAATACTTGCCCACTGATCGGTATCTGTAATCTGTCCCGCGCGCTGAAAGAGGCGACCGGGGCTTTCATGGCTGTACTGGATAATTTGACACTGTCAGACATCTCATCAAACCGAGGTGACTTGCTAGCGCGGATCGCCCCATTGGAAGAGGGCGTCGTGCTGCCGATGCGCAGAGCGAAATGATCGAAGATTGGACAGAGCGTTTCGAAGGCACGGCGGCCTTGCCACGTTTGGTACGTGATCGGCTGATGAAAGTTGCACGCATCGTCAAGATAGCAGCCGGCGCACAGGTGTTTGACCCTGCGCATGTGCCGGACAGTCTGTTTTTCCTCTATGACGGCCGTATTCGTGTTTCGCAAAGCTCGGACGGCGGGCGCGAGATCGTCCTCTACCGTGTCGATGCCGGAGACAGCTGTGTCCTGACCACAGCTTGCATGCTAACAGAGGAAGCCTACAACGCCCAAGGCGTGGCCGAGACGGACATCACGGCCGTTGTGTTGCCCAAACCGGCTTTCGACAGGCTGGTGGCCGAGGAAGAAGCATTTCGGAAATTCGTCTTTGCCGCTTACTCCCGTCGCTTGATTGACCTTTTGCGCGTGGTTGACGGCGTGGCGTTCGGACATATGGACAAGCGTTTGGCGGAACGGCTGCTGACATTTGCGGGAGGCGACAAGGTCGTATCCGCGACACATCAGGAACTGGCCAGCGAATTGGGCACCGCTCGCGAGGTCGTGAGCCGTGTTCTATCGGATTTCCAGAAGCGCGGTATGATCACCCAATCGCGCGGCCAAATTAAGCTGATCGACAAACCTGCTTTGCGTGCCATTTCAGATAATCGGTAACGCAGTTTTTCCGACTTGGGTGACAATGTCACTGAAGCATCAGAATCAAAGTTATATCTGTTCTGCAAGTATAGTGGATGGAGTAAGCCATGACGACCAATGTTGGAACGATTGACCGCATCTTGCGCGCCGCGCTAGGCGTGGTTTTGCTTTACCTTGCCTTCTTCAGCGGGCTGCCTCTGTTCGCGGCTCCGCTCTTCAAGTACGGCGCGGCCGTGATCGGTGTCGTGATGCTGGCCACGTCCACCCTGAAGCTGTGCCCGCTTTATTCGATTTTCGGCATCAAGACCTGTAAGGATTGCTGAAATGGAGACGCTGTTCACACCTTTCGCCTCTTTCGGTGGCGGCCTGCTGATCGGCCTCGGCGCGGTGCTCCTGATGCTCGGTTTGGGCCGCATCCTCGGTGCCACCGGCATCATGTCTGGGCTGGTCTTTGCGGAAAGCGGGTCGGAGTTCTCGTGGCGGGCCGCGATGGTCTTGGGGATGATCCTGGCACCCGGGGTGATTTTTGCCGTAACCGGCTCGATGCCCCAGATCACTGTGCCGGTAAACCCACTGATGATCGCCGTTGGCGGCGTGATCGTAGGCTTCGGGGCGAGCCTCGGGTCTGGCTGTACATCCGGCCATGGCGTCTGCGGCCTGTCGCGCCTGTCTGTCCGGTCGCTTGTAGCTGTCCCGACCTTCATGGCAACCGCTGCTCTCACCGTTTTCCTAATCCGCCACGTCTTCGGAGGCTGACCATATGAAACACATCTACGCTCTTTTGACCGGCCTCGTCTTCGGGATCGGGATCGCGCTTTCCGGCATGATGGACCCCGCCAAGGTTCTGAACTTCTTTGACGTCGCGGGCACCTGGGACCCGAGCCTTGCCTTCGTCATGGGCGGCGCGCTTGTTGTCACGTTCATTGGCTATCGTCTGGTTTGGCGTCGCGATGCGCCGCTTTTCGGCGGGCGGTTCCAGGTGCCGAATTCGTCTGCAATTGACGCCAAGCTCGTGGGTGGCTCGGCGATATTCGGCATCGGCTGGGGTATCGCGGGCTTTTGCCCCGGCGCGGCCATTCCGGCGCTTGGCACAGGTCGTTGGGAAGTCGCCCTGTTCCTTGGCGCAGTCGCCGTCGGCTTTATCCTGCGCCGTTTGCTGACGCAATCGCAACCTTCGGCCAAGACGGCCTGACGATCGCGGCCCCGGGCCGTGACGAGTAAAAAGGAGACCAGAAATGGCCAAATATCCGATTAACATGGACCTTCACCCGGAGGTCGAAGCGTTCTTTGACGAGCCGACCAACACGATCAGCTACATTGTCAAGGATCCCACATCCGACGCTTGCGCCGTCGTCGATAGCGTCATGGATCTGGACTATGCCGCCGGTCGCATCACGCATGATAGCGCAGACAGGATGGTTGCACGCATCAAGGAACGCGGCCTGAAGCTGGAATGGATCATCGAAACCCATGTCCACGCCGATCACCTGAGCGCAGCCCCCTACCTTCAACAGGAATTGGGCGGAAAGATCGGCATCGGCGAAGGAATCATGACCGTACAGGATACGTTCGGGAAGATCTTCAACGAAGGCACCGAGTTCCAGCGCGACGGGTCGCAGTTCGACGCCCTGTTCAAGGATGGCGACACCTATACCGTTGGCAACATGCAGGGCTTTGCCATGTTCACACCGGGCCACACGCCGGCTTGCATGGTGCATGTCATTGGCGACGCGGCCTTCACCGGTGATACGCTCTTCATGCCCGATGGCGGGTCCGCCCGCGCCGACTTCCCCGGTGGCGATGCCGGTGTTCTCTACGATTCCATCATGAAAGTCCTGAGCCTGCCGGACGAGATGCGTCTTTTCATGTGCCACGATTATGGCCCCGGTGGCCGCGAGATCGCCTGGGAAACCACGGTTGGCGAAGAAAAGGCCAACAACATCCACGTCGGCGGTGGCAAAACGAAGGAAGAGTTCGTCAAGTTCCGGACCGAGCGGGACGCTCAACTCGCCATGCCGAAACTGATTATACCGTCTCTTCAAGTGAACATGCGGGCGGGTGAAGTACCCACGGACAAAGACGGGAATCCGATGCTCAGAGTGCCCGTGAATGGCCTTTGAATAGTGTAGCGCCGACCCTATCCACTCGAAAGGAGACTATTCATGTCAAATAACAAGACGGTCGAAAACCTGAACAAGGCGCTTCAGATGGAGATCAGCGCCTCGCATCAATATCAACTTCATGCGCATGTGCTTGACGACTGGGGCCTTGACCGCCTTGCAGCCAAGATGCGCGAAGAGCAAGCCGAGGAAGCCGGTCACTCCGACCTTTTTATCGAGCGCATCCTGTTTCTGAAAGGCACTCCAGAAATCGCCTTCGAAAAAACTCCTAAACGCGCAGAGACGCTAAGGGACATGTTCAAAGCCGATCTGGCTGACGAAGAAGATGCCATTGCGTTCTATACACGTGCGGCGAGAGAGGCGTATGAGGCTGATGACATCGGATCCCGCAGGCTGTTCGAGACGATTGTACTCGACGAGGAGGGCCACAAGGCTTGGTTGGAATTGCAACTCGATCTGATCGAGCGGATTGGTGAACAGGCCTATAGCGCGAAACTGATTTCGGTTGCAAAGAGCGAAGACTCGTCCGTTTGAACACGCGAACACAAAACATCGCGGCACCAAGGGTGTGACTTACATAAATCACGAATGAGGTCGAAAAACATGGACAGCAATAAAATCACCGACAAAGTGTCGGTCGCGCCGCAGATCGCAGTGAACGACATCGAGACCATCAAGGCGGCAGGCTTCAAAGCGATCATCTGCAACCGTCCGGACGGAGAAGGCGCTGACCAGCCGACCTTCGAAGAGATCCAGAAGGCAGCACGGGAAGCGGGGCTTGACGCGGCTTATGTGCCGGTTCAATCTGGCAAGGTGACGGACAAGAACGTAGAGGAATTCGGCGCAGCGTTGAAAGAGTTGCCGCGTCCGGTTTTGGCCTATTGTCGGACCGGCACGCGGTCGGCGACGTTGTGGTCGCTGCACGAGGCGGTGAAGCGACCGCTGCCCGAGATCCTCGCGGCAACCAAGTCTGCGGGATATGACATGAACGGCGTCGCCCGCCGGATCGCCAACGGCGGCCGGACGCCCACGGAAACAGGCGACGCGAAGTATGACGTCGTGATCGTTGGTGCCGGAGCGGGGGGGATCGCAACTGCGTCGAGCCTCATTTCACGCAAATCGGACCTATCGGTCGCGATCATCGACCCGTCTGATGTGCACTACTATCAACCTGGCTGGACCTTTGTTGGCGGCGGTGTTTTTCAAGCCCGCGACACGGCCAAGACGATGGCTTCGCTGATTCCGCAGGGGGTCAAATGGATCAATGCGGCTGTTGCGGCCTTTGAACCCAAGAACAATGCGGTGATCCTCGACGGCTGCCGGGTGATCAAATATGACCGACTGGTTGTCGCTCCCGGTCTCAAGCTTGACTGGGATGCCGTCGAAGGCCTGAGCGACACGCTGGGCCGCAATGGCGTCACGTCAAACTATCGCTATGACCTTGCGCCCTACACCTGGCAGTTGGTGCAGGAGATGAAAGCGGGCCGCGCGCTC
>Ga0115012_10000318_pt1 | contig 27364 bp, 27 predicted proteins | sample TroAtlMetagenome_FD_88706 | JGI IMG/M metagenome (GOLD analysis project Ga0115012, IMG submission 88706) | Marine eukaryotic phytoplankton communities from Atlantic Ocean - Tropical Atlantic ANT10 Metagenome | ecosystem: Environmental > Aquatic > Marine > Oceanic | place: Tropical Atlantic...
ACCATGGCCTGCGCCGCCGTCAGCCTGATCGTGCTCATCTCGCACATCCTCCCAAGGGCGCCCTGCCCTTCTTTACGTTCCAAATACTCCGGGGGAGTCCGCGCCCCGCGCGGACGGGGGCAGCGCCCCCGCACTCCCTCTCAGGCCGCATCGAGCCGGGCCCCCTCGCGCGCCGCGTCCCAGATGCCGCAGAGCCGCTCGAACCGCGCGGCCATCTGCGCCACCGCCTCGGCGTCGCTCATCTCGCCGCGCATCCAGGCCCGCGCCGCATCGCCGAAGATCGTCCGCCCCACGGCGAAGCCCTTGACCAGCGGCTGTTTTGCGGCGAGCGCGAAGCTCTCCGCCAGCTCGGCCTCCGGCGCGTCGAGGCCCAAGACCACAATGCCCCGGGTGCGCGGATCGTTTCGCTCGATGGCGTCGACCGCCTTCTGCCAGGCCGCCTCGCTGCGGAACGGCTCGAGCTTCCACCAGTCGGGGTACACCCCCGCATCGTAGAACTGCTGGATCAGTACCGCGGTGGTGTCGTCATCCACCGGGCCGACCTTCGAGGGGATCACCTCGAGCAGGAATTCCAGCCCGTTGCGCCGCGCCGCGGTGAACAGCCGCTTGACGCGCTCTTCCTGCAATTCGCGCGTCGCCGCATCGTCGTCGGGATGGCAGAAGACCAGCAGCTTCACCACGTTCTCCCGCGCCCATTCGCGGAACTGGCCGAGATCCTCGCCAAGCTCGGGCTCGAACCGGATCGGGCGCGAGCCGGGACGCTCGGTGGGCCGCCCGATCCAAAGCCCGGAGCCGCTGGCCGCGTGCAGCGCAGACCGTCCGATCCGGTTGTCGCAGAGGATGCCGTAGCCGCCCTGCCCGTCCTGCACCCTGAGCGCCGCCTGCAGGCAGAGCTCCTTGAACGCGCCGCCCTTCTCGAGCGTGTAGCCCTCCATCTCCTCGAGCTGCATGCGGTGGTCGAAAGCGAAAGTGCGCACCGTCGACCAGTCGCCGTGGCGGTTGGTGGCCCAGTGCACCTGCTCGAGCTCGGCGTCGTTGCGCAGGTCGGGGCGCACGATGCCGCGCTCGAAGAAGAACTGCAGCTCCTCCCAGCTCGGATAGGCCGGGGTGCAGCCGTGGCGCGACACCGCGAAGGCGCCGCAGGCATTGGCGTATTTCAGCGCCACCGGCCAGCTTTCGCCGTCGAGCCAGCCCTTGAGCAGGCCGGACATGAAGCCGTCGCCGGCGCCCAGCACGTTGAACACCTCGATGGGAAACCCCGGTCCGGTCTGACCGTCGTCGAGGCTGTCGGGGATCGCGCCCTCGAAGGCCACCGCCCCCATCGGCCCGCGCTTGCAGACCAGCGTCGCGCCCGAGACCGCGCGCACCGCGCGCAGCGCTTCGATCGTGTCCGTCGAGCCACCGGCGATGTGGAATTCCTCTTCGGTGCCGACGATCAGGTCGAAATGGTGCAGCACCTCCTGCAGGCTTTCGGTCACCCGCGCGCTCTCGACAAAGCGGCTTTCGCCGTCGCCATGGCCCGCCACGCCCCAGAGGTTCGGGCGGTAGTCGATGTCGAGCGCGGTCTGCCCGCCGTGTTTCCTCGCCAGCTCCAGCGCCTTGAGCACCGCCGCGCGCGGCGTGGCGTGGGCGAGATGGGTGCCGGTGGCGACCACGGCGCGGGCCGAGGCCACGAACGCTTCGTCGACATCCTCCTCGCAGAGCGCCATGTCGGCGCAGTTCTCGCGGTAGAAGATCAGCGGGAACTGCTCCTGGTCCCGGATGCCGAGGATCACCAGCGCACTCAACCGGTCGGGGTCGGTCTTCACGCCGGCGACCTCGACCCCGTGGCGCACAAGCTCCTCGCGGATGAAGCGCCCCATGTGCTCGTCGCCCACGCGTGAGATCAGCGCCGAGCGCATCCCGAGCCGCGCGGTGCCGCAGGCCATGTTGGTCGGCGAGCCGCCGATATACTTGTCGAACGAGCCCATATCCTCGAGCCGCCCGCCGATCTGCGCGCCGTAGAGGTCCACCCCCGCGCGGCCGATGGTGATGACGTCCAGTCTCTTGTTCATGTCGCGTCTCCCAGGGTGACAGGCTGGCCGCCGGAAGCGGCCATGGCATGGATGATGCGCTCGATCTCGAGCCCGGCGGCGAAGTCCGGGCCGGCGGGCACGGCGCCGGCGATTGCTGCGCAGAGGTCGCGCGCCTCGATGACCTTCTGCTCGTTGAAGCCGAAATTATGCCCTGGCGCAGGGCAGAAGGCGGCAAATCCGGGCTGCCCGGGGCCACTCAGGTGCCGCGTGAAGCCGGGCGTTCCGGCGCGGTGCACCCAGAGCTCGTTCATGGCTTCCTGATCGAACACGATTGTTCCCTCGGAGCCATGCACCTCCCATTGCAAGCGGCACTTGCGGCCCCGCGCCACGCGGGAGGTCGCAAAGGATCCCTGCGCTCCGCTCTCAAAGCGTAGCAGGGCCAACGCGCTGTCTTCGTTCTCGACCGGCCGCATGCCTTCGGGCGAGGCCCGTTCCGGGATCGCGATCTGGGTCATCGCGGTCAGCTCCGCCACCGGGCCCATCAGCGCCAGCATCTGGCTGACGAGGTGGCATCCGAGATCGCCGAGCGCGCCCAGCCCGCCGCCTTCATGGGTCATGCGCCATGACCAGGGCAGCGCAGGATCGGCGGAATAATCCTCGTCATAGACACCGCGGAAGCTGCGCAACTCCCCGATCTCGCCACGTGCGATCATCTCCTGTGCGGCGCGGAAGGACGGGTTGCGCAGGTAATTGTAGCCCAGAAGCGTGCGCTGCTCGGGACGCGCCAGTGCCAGGCCTGCCATCGCCTCGGCATCGCTGAGCGTGAGCGCCATCGGCTTTTCCAGCCAGACATGCTTGCCCGCCTCGAGGGCCGCGTCGGCCATGGCACGGTGCATGCCGTTGGGTGTTGTGATCGAGACCACATCGACGCTTGGGTCCGATACCGCCGCGCACCAGTCCGTCGTGGCGCGGGCAAAGCCGAACTGCGCCGCGTGCGCCTCGGCCTGCGCCGCGCTGGCATCGCAGAGGATCTCGAGCCGCGGCCGCGCGCCCCCGAAGACGGTGGCGACGTTGTTCCAGGCCATGGCGTGGCACTTGCCCATGAAGCCGGTCCCGATCAGGGCCACTCCGAGCGATGTCTGGGGCATGTCATGCATGGTCGCACCCGGTTGTTCGGTGGGAAAAGGTGCGGACGGCACAGCGTGGCGCCGCCCGCGGGGGGAGGACCTCAGATCGTGCCGCCGAGCGAGCCTTCGAGCTCGGCCAGCTCCTGGCCGCCGGCCATGAGATCCTGAAGCTCTGCCGAGCTGATCTCGCCCTTCACGGCGGTGCCGAGGGTCTGGCCGCGGTTGAGCACGGTGAAGCGGTCTCCGACCGCCATCGCGTGGCGCACGTTGTGGCTGATGAAGACCACGCCGACGCCCTGCTGGCGCACCCGGTCGATGGTCGAGAGCACGTTCGAGGTCTGGCGGACGCCGAGTGCCGAGGTCGGTTCGTCGAGGATCAGCACCTTGGCGCCGAAATAGACCGCCCGGGCGATCGCGACGGTCTGGCGTTCGCCGCCCGAAAGCGTGCCGACCGCCTGGTCGGGGGCGCGGAGGTTGATGCCCATCTTGCGCATCTCCTCCATGCAGATCTCGTTGGCACGATCGATGTCGAAACGCTTGGCGATCCCCCTGCCCTTGGTCGGCTCGCGCCCCATGAAGAAGTTCCGTGTCACCGACATCAGCGGGATCATTGCGAGATCCTGGAACACCGTCGCGATACCCGCCTCCATGGCGTCGCGCGGGCTGTCGAAGGCCAGCGGTTTCCCCTCGAAGAAGATCTTGCCGGCGGTGGGCTTGTGCACGCCTGACATGGTCTTGATGAAGGTCGACTTGCCGGCGCCGTTGTCGCCCAGGAGGCAGTGGCATTCGCCCGGGGTGACATCGAAGGTGACGCCGTTCAGGGCAATGACATTGCCAAAGTGCTTCTGGATGTTCTCCATGTGGATGATCGGTTTGGCATCCCTGGGCACATCGCCGTGGTGAAACTTGCTATCCTGCGACATCTCAGCGTTCCCCCGTCACGCGCTTGCGGATCACGTTGTTGAAGACCACGGCCAGCAGAAGCATTCCGCCAAGGAAGATCTGGAACCAGTCCTGATCGAAATCGGTATAGGTCAGGCCGATGGTGACCATGCCGAAGATGATGGCACCGAAGAAGGCGCCGATGGCCGAGCCGTAGCCCCCGGTCAGCAGGCAGCCGCCGATCACCGCCGTGATGATCGCCTCGAACTCCTTCATGAAACCGCGGCGGGCATCGGTGGAGCCGGCATCGATCACCGTGATCACGGCGACCAGCGCGGCAGCGCAGGCGGTGAGCATGAAGAGCGAGATCTTCACATTGCGCACCGGCACGCCGGAGTTCTTGGCGGCGTTGGTGTCGCCGCCGGTGGCGAAGACCCAGTTGCCTACGGGCGTGCGCAGCAGCACGTAGGTGGCGACGAGTGCGAAGGCGATGAACCAGAGGATCTCGACCGGGATGCCGGGAACCTTCGGGGTGCCGGACTTGAAGGTCTCTATCAGGCCGACCGAGGCCAGCCAGCCGAAGAGCCCGGTCAGGGCATCGCCGGAGAAGACCGGCGCGAGCCAGTCGCCCTCGACCGCGTCGCGGACGCCGCGCAGCTGGGTCGAGCCGCCGGTGAAAAGCTTGAGCCCGACCAGCGAGGCGCCGCGGAGGATGAAGAGCCCGGCCAGTGTCACGATGAAGGAGGGAAGGCCGGTGCGCAAAACGATCGTGCCGTTCACCGCGCCGATGCAGGCTGCGAAGGCCATGGTCAGCGGAATGGCGAGGATCAGCGGCAGGCCGGCATTGACCGTGAGCACCCCGAAGATCATTCCCGCGAAGGCCACCATCGAGCCGATGGAGAGATCGAACTCGCCGCCGATCATCAGCATCGCCGCGGCGATGCCGAGAATGCCGAGCTGAGCCGCCGGGGTCATGAAGTTCATGATGCCCGAAAGGGTGAACATCGCGCTGTCCGCGGTGAACAGGAAGAACAGGGTGACGAGCACGACGCCGCCGATGGCTCCCAGTTCCGGTTTCTTCATGAGTTTGGTTGCAAAGGATTCCGCGCGTATGCGCTCATCCGGCTGCTCGATCATGTCGGCAGACATCGTCCCCTCCCGTGGCGGTGGTGAGTGGGCCGCGCGCGTCCCGCACGACCCCTTGATCGTTCGGTCAGCGGATGCCCTGAGCGGACAGGTCGATCACCTGCGCGGCGCTGTCCTGGGTCACGAGGTTCGGGCCCGAGGGCACATCGCCACCCGGCACCAGCCCGTAGGCCGCGTTGAGCGCCAGGAAGGTGACCGGCAGGTAGCCCTGCAGGAACTGCTGCTGGTCGATTGCGAAGGCGGCCTTGCCATCGGCCACCGCCTCGAGGAACCCGGCCGAGAGATCGAAGCTCGCAACCAGCACGTCGTCGCGGCCAAGCGCTTCCACGGCGGCCACTGCCGGCTCGCCGACCAGCGAGGCGCCGAGGCCCAGAACGGTGTCGACGTCGGGATCGGAGTCGAGCGCCGCGCGGACCTTGGATTCGACCTCGGTGGGGTCGTTCATCGTCGGGATCACGGTGACCTCCTGCCCGAAGCCCTCGGCAAAGCCCTCGCAGCGCATGTCGAGCGCGACGTTGCCGACCTCCTGGTTGACGCAGATGCCCTTGGTGCCACCCATCTCGGCCAGCTTCTGGCCGGCGGCGAGGCCCGCATCATACTCGGACTGGCCGACATGCAGCAGCGCGCCAAGTTCGCGGGCCACGTCGGAGCCGGAGTTCATCGAGATCACGGGGATGCCGGCCTCGACGGCGCGCTGGATCGACGGCCCGAGGGCGTCGGCATCCGGGATCGAGACCACCAGCCCATCAGGCTCCTGGTTCACCGCAGCATCGATCATCTGGCTCATCTGGACCATGTCGAAGGTCTCGGGCGAGCGGAACTCGACATTCGCGCCGGTGTCTTCGCCAGCCTTCTGGACGCCGTTCTTGACCACGGACCAGAACGGATCGTTGGCCTGTCCATGCGCCACGACGATGATGTCGGCGGCAAGCGCGGGCGCGGCCACGGCAAGCGCGGTGGCGGTCGCGACGGATGCGAGCAATTTGTTCATGATGGTGTTTCCTCCCTGGAAATATGCGCGGCAACAGCGCGCCGCTCCTCGATACCCGGCACAGTCGGGGCCGGCCCCGTTCGACCCGCGCGCGCGGCGTCTCCTCTTGCCGCGCGTCCGGGAATTCCTGCCCGTCAAAGCGTGACGATCTCGCCGGTCCCGAGGGATTGCGTCGCCGCCTCGGCAAGCTCCAGCGCCGCGACGCCATCCTCGAGCGTCACCGGCATCGCAGTGCCATCGAGTACCGCAGAGACAAAGGCCTCCCACTCGGCGGCATAGGCCGGCATGTAGCGCTCGAGGAAGAAGTAGGTCGGCTTTGCCGAGACCACGCCGGCGGTAGTGGATTTCACCACGCTGTTCTCGAGCATGTTGCCCGCCTGAAGCAGCCCCTCCGAGCCCAGCAGTTCGATGCGCTGGTCGTAGCCATAGACCGCGCGGCGGCTGTTCTTGATCACGGCGATGCTGCCGTCGGCATAGGTCATCGTCACGACGGCGGTATCGACATCCCCCGCCGCGCCGATCTCCGGGTCGACGATGCTGCTGCCGGTGGCCCGCACCGACACCGGGCGCGATCCCATCAGGAAGTTCGCCATATCGAAGTCGTGGATCATCATGTCGCGGAACAGCCCGCCAGAGACCTTGATGTAGCTGACCGGGGGCGGCGCCGGATCGAAGGAGGTGAGCGACAGTAGCTCGGACTTGCCGATCTCGCCGCTGACCGAGGCCCGTTTCAACGCCGAGAAGTTCGGGTCGAAGCGCCGGTTGAAACCAATCATCACCGGCTGGCCGGTGGCCGAGACGGCTTTCAGGCAGGCCCGTGCCCGCTCGAGCGAGAGGTCAACGGGCTTTTCGCACAACACCGCCTTTCCTGCCGCCGTGGCGGCTTCGATCAGGTCGGAATGGGTGTCGGTGGAGGTCGCCACCAGCACCGCGTCGATCCCGGGATCGGCGATGATCTCCTCGGAACTGCGGACCGCCGCGCCATAGCCGGCGGCGAGCTTTTCCGCGCTCTCGGCATAGACATCCGAGACCGCGGCCAGCGCCGAGCGTGGATTGTTGGCGATATTGACCGCGTGCACCTGACCGATCCGGCCAGCGCCGAGCAAACCTACCTTAAGCATGATGTCCTCCCATCCTGCGGCGCCTCCAACGCCGCTGTTGAGAGAAGGAATACAATCTTTGCACGCGCGTGCAACACTTTTTTGCACGCGCGTGCACGACGCTGGAGAGGAGATGTCGCAAGCCTTTGCACTCGCGTGCAAAAACAGGTGCGAATTTCGTGATAAGTTGCTAGAACGGCGATGGCGGCGCAGATCCTGCACTGCGGGAATCAACGTCGAGGGGAATCAGATGACGGCAAGCGAGGGTCGGGGCAACGTGACGGCCGATGACGTGGCTGCCGCAGCCGGCGTCTCGCGCTGGACCGTGAACAGGGCCTTCAAGAAGGAGGCCTCCATTTCGCCCGCCACCCGTGAGAAGGTCATGACCGCGGCCAGATCGCTGGGCTACATCCCCGATCTCAGCGCGGCGGCGCTCGCTTCGGCGCGCTCGAACCTCGTGGCGCTGCTGATCGACGATTTCTCCAACCCCCACAAACTCGTCATGCTCGAGCGGCTGACGCGGGCGCTGCGCGGGCGCGGCTGGGACACGCTGCTGGTCAACACGCTCGATCGCGACGACACCGCCCCGGCCCTGCTCAACGCCAGCCAGCGCCGGGTCGATGCCACGATCCTGATCGGGATCCAGTTCGACGACGACGTGCTCGATGCCGCCCACGGCGCGCGCCGCTTCAAGAAGCTGATCATCTTCGCGCGGACCTCGGAAAACCCCGACACCATCTCGATCGCGGTGGATGACGTTGCCGCGACCCGCGAGATTGCACGATATGTCACCGATCGTGGCTACCGCCGTCCGCTCTATGTCGCCGGCCCGCGCACCGTCTCGGCGCACCTGATGCGCAAGGAGACCTTCATCGAGTTCTGGCGCGGCCATTTCGGCGTCGAGCCCGAAAGCGTCACTGTCGAGGCTTATGACCCGATCCTGTCCGCCGCCTGCAGCCTCGAGCTGCTCGAGAACCGGCCGCGCGCGGAGCATCCGGACATCATCGTCTGCGAAAACGATGCCCTCGCCCTCGGCGTCATCGACACCATCCGGCACCGGCTGAAGCTCCGGGTGCCCGAGGATATCGCGGTGATCGGCTTCGATGATGTGCCGCAGTGCGAAAGCCCGAACTATCGCCTGACGACCTATCGCCAGCCCCTGACCGAAATGGCCAACTATCTCGTCGACGTGCTCGAGAGCACCGAGCCCGGCAATCTCGACCGGACCTTCGAGGGCCAGCTGATCGTGCGCGAAAGCGCCTGACGCGACGCGGGGCGATGATCGCGCCCGCCGCGCGGCTCACAGGATCAGGATCGCGCGGAAGTCGTTGACGTTGGTGAGGGTTGGCCCGGTCTTGATCAGGGCGTCGCAGGCCTCGAACAGACTGTAGCTGTCATGCGCGACAAGCCTTTGGCGCGGGTCGAGGCCCGCTCTCTTGGCCCTCTTCAGGATATCCGGCCCGATCAGCGCACCGGCGGCATCCTCGGTCCCGTCGATGCCGTCCGTGTCGGCCGCAAGCGCGCTGATCCGTGGCGCGCCGTCGAGCGCCAACGCGAGCGAGAGAAGGAACTCGGTATTTCGGCCTCCGCGTCCGGGGCGCTCCTGTCCGATCGTGACCGAGGCCTCGCCGCCCGAGAGCAGCACGGCGGGCGCGCCTGCGGGTGCCGCGTGCCGCCGGACGGACGCCGCGATGCCCGCCATGACCTTGCCAAGCTCCTGCGCATCCGCCTCGAGCGCGTCGCCAAGCAGCACCGGCGTGACACCAGCCGCCCGAGCGACCGCCGCCGCCGCCTCGAGCGAGAACTGCGGCGTGGCGATGAGCCGGACATCTGCCTCATAGTCCGGCGCGGGCGCCTCATCGGCGAGAAGCAAGGCCCTCGCCTCCGAAGGCAGCTCGGGACCAAGCCTTGCGACGACGCCGGACAGATCGACAGAGCCGTCCAGAGCCGGAACCGTCGGGCCCGACGCGATCGCCGCCGGGTCATCACCGGGAATGTCGGAGATCGCCAGCGTCACCAGTCGGGCCGGCTGCGCCGCGCGGCCGAGGCCTCCGCCCTTGATCCGCGACAGCCGCCTGCGCACCCTGTTCATCTCTTCGATACCAAGCCCCGAGTTGAGCAGGAGCCGATTGACAACCCGCTTGTCGTCCAGCGTCAGCGGCGGCACGGGAAGCGGCATCAGCGCCGAGCCGCCGCCGGAGATCAGCGCCAGCACCAGATCGTCGGGGCCGGCGGCCTGGGCCACGTCGAAGATCTCTTGCGCCGCCGAGAGCCCCGCCGCGTCCGGCACCGGATGCGCCGCCTCGCGCACCTTGATGCGCTCGGTCGGCACGCCGTGCCCGTAGCGCGTTACCACCACGCCCGAGAGGTCCACGTCCGGCCAGGCCTGCTCGACCGCCCGCGCCATCGCGGCCGCGGACTTGCCGGCGCCCACGACCAGACAGCGCCCGGCGGGCTTTTCGGGAAGATGACGGGCGAGCACGGTGGCGGGGTTCGCCGCACCGATGGCGCTCGCCAGCATTCGCTGCAGTAGCGCCTCTGCGTTGATTTCTGACACCGCCGGGCCTCAGAGATTTTCGCCGCGGATCGCCTCGCAGACCGCATCGGTGACCTGCTGCGTCGTCGCACTACCGCCGACATCCGGTGTCAGAACGCCATCGGCACAAACCTTTTCGACCGCGCGCATCAGCCGGTCTGCGGCGGCGCTTTCTCCGAGATGATCGAGCATCTGCGACGCGGTCCAGAAGGTGGCCACGGGGTTGGCGATGCCCTTGCCGGTGATGTCGAAAGCCGAGCCGTGGATCGGCTCGAACATCGACGGGCTGCGCCGCTCAGGGTCGATATTGCCGGTCGGCGCCACCCCCAGAGAGCCCGCCAGCGCGCCGGCGAGATCGGACAGGATATCCGCGTGCAGATTGGTCGCGACGATGGTGTCGAGCGAGGCCGGGTCCTTGACCATGCGGACGGTCATCGCGTCGACAAGCATCTTGTCCCAAGTCACATCGGGGAAGTCGCGCGACACCTCGGCGGCGATCTCGTCCCACATCACCAGCCCATGCCGCTGCGCATTCGATTTGGTCACCACGGTCAGCAGCTTGCGCGGGCGGGACTGCGCGAGCCGAAACGCGTAGCGCATGATCCGTTCGACCCCGACGCGGGTAAAGATCGCCACTTCCGTGGCGACCTCTTCGGGCAGTCCGCGATGCGCGCGGCCCCCCACCCCGGAATACTCGCCTTCGGAATTCTCGCGCACGATCACCCAGTCGAGATCTTTCGGCCCCACCCCGGCAAGCGGCGAGGTGATGCCCGGCAGGATCTTGGTCGGGCGAACATTGGCGTATTGATCGAAGCCCTGGCAGATCGGCAACCGCAGCCCCCAAAGCGTGATGTGATCGGGCACGTCGGGGGCCCCGACCGCCCCGAAGAAGATCGCGTCGAACGCCTTGATCTGGTCGCGGCCATCGTCGGGCATCAGAGCGCCGGTTTTGCGGTAGCGCTCCGAGCCCCAGTCAAATTCGGTGACCTCCAGCGCAAAGCCCCCGTCCCTGCGGGCCAGAGCCTCGAGAGCCTGAAGCCCGGCGGCGATGACTTCGGGGCCGATGCCATCGGCCGGAATGGCGGCGATCTTGTAGGTTTTCATGCGTGACGTTCCTGTTCTCCAACCCTGCCGCGCGGCGTCTGACGGGCGTGCAGCTCTGCCGAAAAACGTATTTCTCCGGCACGGGACCAAACAAGGCGCAGATCTTTGTATACAGACTTGATTTAATTGACCAGGTGGGCGTTCGCTCTGAAATCAACAGGAAGGGCTTGCCGCCCGCCGGACATTATCTCATTTCCGTATGCAAAGATTGCGAATAGTCGGGTGACGGGGAGGCTGCGAATATGGAATTGCTGCAACTCAAATGCTATCTCGCCGTGGCGGAGGAGCTGCATTTCGGCCGTGCCGCGCGACGGCTCGACATGCTGCCGGCGTCGCTGGGCCGCAAGATCACTCAGCTTGAAGAGCGGCTTGACACGCGGCTGTTCCAGCGCACGACACGGTCGGTCGCCCTGACCGAGGCGGGGTCGACGCTGCTGGAGGATGCGCGGTCCCTCGTGGAGCAGATCGAGGCTTTCGAAGGCAGGGTGCGGGAGATCCGGGAGCCGGAAACCGCGGTGCTGCGCGTCGGCGCCATCGACAGCGCCGCCGCCGGACTGATGCCACAACTCCTGCAGATCCTGCGCCGCGAGGCGCCCCGGATCGACGTCCAGATCATCGAACAGAAGACCATCCGCCTGCTGCCGAAACTGCTCAGCGGCGGGCTCGATGTCGCGTTCTGCCGCCCGCCAGACGTGCGCGATCCAAGACTCCAGTTTCGCACACTTTTCTTCGAGACCGCCGTCGTCGCCCTGCCCGAGTCCCATCCGCTCGCAGGGCGGGCCAGCATCGCGATCCGCGACCTCGCGGACGAACCGCTGATCGTGCCCGACCGACGCTCGCGACCGCATTCGCACGACCTCACCATCAAGCAGTTTCTCGACGCGGGGCTGACGGCGCGCATCGCGCAGGTCGCCGACGAGAAGCAGACCATCGTCAACCTTGTCGCCGCCGGGACCGGCCTCGCCATCGTGCCGCGCTGGACCTCGCGGCTTCAGGTTCCGGGTGTCTCCTTCGTGCCGCTCGACCTGCCGGACGGAACAACGCGCTCCAAGCTCATCCTCGCGGCGGCGTGGACGCGCGGCACCCGCGACCAGATGCGCGACACGTTTCTGGAGATCCTCGAACGCCACCTTCCGGCGCTCGAAGCCACCGCCTGATTGATGCAAAATATAATATAATCTTCGGCGGATTGGGGTTCGCCGCTGCTGAAGTCATGGTCGTCTCATTGGACCCGCGCTGACCGTCTGGTCATGTGCAGCGTTCGACAGGAGGAGGAAAAACCATGAAATTCAGCACATTCGCTGCCGCGGCGATTTGCGCCGCGCTTGCCGCACCGGCAATCGCCCAGGATCGCGAGGGCTGGCCCAACAGCATCACCATCGGCACCGGCTCTCAGGGCGGAACCTATTTCGGCTACGGCTCGGGCTTCGGAGCAATGATCTCGGAGGCGCTCGACATCAACGCTGGTGCAGAGATCACCGGCGGCCCTGTGCAAAACGTCACCCTCGTCGAAACCGGCGAGCACCAGCTGGGCTTCGTGACCCTTGGCCCGGCAGACGAGGCGCGGAAGGGCGAAAGCCCGCTGATGCCGGGTGTTCCGCATGAGAAGGTGCGCGCGCTGTTCCCGATGTACCAGACCCCGCTGCAGGCCGCGGTTCTGGCGAGCTCCGATATCGAGGGCTTTGGCGATCTCTCGGGCAAGCGCGTCGGCGTCGGTCCCGCCGGCGGCACGTCGGCCACCTACTGGACCCGGTTCTTCGAGAATGCCGAGGGGTTCGACGGCGTCAAGACCTCGAACGCGGGTGGCTCGGACACCGCGGGCCAACTCAAGGACGGTCTGATCGACGCCTTCGTCTATGCCGCCGGTCTGCCGACGGGGGCCTATGCGCAGCTCGCGGTCGAAAACGACGTGCGGTTCCTCTCGATGGACGAAGACACGCTTGCGAAGATGATGGACATCGTGCCCGCCATGGCGCCGTTCACCATTCCTGCCGGCACCTACGAGGATCAGCCCGAGGACCTGCAGACCGTGTCGCTGTGGAACTTTGCCATCACGAACGAAGCGATGCCGGAGAGCCTCGCCTACGAGATCACCAGGCTTGCCATGGAAAACCATGATCGCATGGTGACAAATCATGCCGCCGCGAAAGAGACGTTGCCCGAGAACGTCCTGAAGAACCAGGTGATCCCCTTCCATCCGGGGGCGGTGAAGTGGTTCGAGGAGAACGGCTTCGAGATCCCCGCAGAGCTCAAGTAACGGCCTCACGAGCAGTCGCACGGGCGGGGCCGTCAGGCGCCGCCCGTGTCGTACCAGCCCGAAAGATGAAAGAGCGACACGCATGTCCCATGCCCAGGATACCGCGCCCGACGATCATAGCGGCTCGTTGATCGAACAGGAAACCGCCCGCGCCAATGTCGATGAGGAACCGCTGTCCGCCAACCAGCGCGACTTTAATGGCGCACGCCACCGGATCGTCGCCAGTCTCTGCGTCGCCTATACGGTGTTCCACCTGCTGGTGATGAACGTATATCCGCTCGAGACCTGGACCTACCGGCTGAGCCATGTCGGCGGCGGTCTGATCCTTGGCTATCTGCTGTATGGCGCTCGGGTCTTCGACGGTCGCGAGGCAAAACGGACCGGCGCCTCCACGGCCGTGCTCGCGCTTTCCGCGGGGGGCGTCCTTTACGGCTTCGCGGGGGTGCTCGCGATCTGGATCAACGGGCGCGTGCTGGGCGAGATGCTGCCGCCCGCCTGGGCCATGTCGAGCTTTGGCCTGCCGCTCGCGCTGGGAACCGCGCTTGCCATCGTGCATGGCTGGGCCTTCGGCAACGAGTCCCGCACGCGCTTTGCCCCCGGCGACGTGCTGCTTGCCATCGCGGCGCTGAGCGCCACCGCCTATCTCATCTTCTTTGCCCGTCAGCTTCAGCTGAGGGCCGGGATGCCCATGGCTCTGCCAGGCGACATGTGGGCCGCGATCACCGGGGTGATGCTCATCATCGAGCTGACGCGCCGCCTTGCCGGGCTTGCGCTGGTCATCATCGCGGGTGTCTTCGTCGCCTACGCCTTTCTCGGGCCATGGCTGCCGGGGATCTTCCAGCATCGCGGCTACGACGCGAAGCGCTTCTTTTCCTACATCTTCACCGACAACGGCATCCTCGCGGCGCCAATTGCCATCTCGTCGACCTACATCATCCTCTTCGTGGTCTTTGCCGCCTTCCTTCAGACGACCCGCGTGGGGGAGTATTTCGTCAACCTCGCCTTCGCAGCCGCCGGACACAAGCGCGGCGGCCCCGCCAAGGTGGCGATCTTCGCCTCGGGCCTCATGGGAATGATCAACGGCACCTCCGCCGGCAACGTCGTGGCGACCGGGTCGCTGACCATCCCGATGATGAAGAAGGTCGGCTACAAGCCGCAGACCTCAGCCGCGGTCGAAGCCGCCGCCTCGACCGGGGGCCAGATCATGCCGCCGATCATGGGGGCCGGCGCCTTCATCATGGCCGAAATAACCGGCATCGCCTACATGGAGATCGTCTACGCCGCGATCATCCCCGCGGTCATTTACTTCGTATCGGTGTTCTTCATGGTCGACCTCGCCGCCCAGAAGGCGAACATGAAGGGCCTTCCGCGCGAGGTGCTGCCAAAGCTCGACGTGCTGCTCAGGCAGGTCTACCTGTTCTCGCCAATCCTTGCGCTGATCGGCGCGCTTTTTGCCGGCTACTCGGTCATCCGCTGCGGCACCCTCGCCATGCTCACCGCCGCGGTCGTGTCGTGGCTGACACCGCACGCGATGGGCCCCCGGCGCCTGTTCCACGCCCTCGAGAACGGCGCGCGCATGGTGCTTCAGCTCGTTGCGGTCTGCGCGACCGCCGGGATCATCGTCGGGGTCATCGCACTGACCGGGATCGGCTCGCGCTTTTCGACCGTGCTGCTGGCACTGGCCGATCAGAGCCAGATCCTTGCGCTGTTCTTCGCGATGGTGGTGTCGATCATCCTCGGCATGGGAATGCCCACGACCGCCGCCTACGCGGTTGCAGCCAGCGTCATCGCACCCGGCGTCATCAACCTCGGAGTCGAACCGCTCGTCGCGCATCTTTTCATCTTCTACTTCGCGGTGATGTCGGCAATCACCCCGCCGGTGGCGCTCGCCGCCTATGCCGGCAGTGCGCTCGCCGGGTCCGACCCGATCCGCACCAGCGTCGAGAGCTTCCGCATCGGGCTCGCCGCCTTCGTCGTGCCCTACATGTTCTTCTTTTCGCCGGCGATGCTGCTCGACGGCAGCTGGATCGACATCGCCCATGTGGCAGTGACGGCGGTGGCCGGAGTCTATCTGCTGTCATGCGCAGTGCAGGGGTGGTTTCTCGGACACGCCGGCGCGCTGATCCGGATCGCCCTGGCCGCCGCCGGTCTGACGATGATTGCCGGCGGCTGGCTGACCGATGCGATCGGTCTCGGGGTAGCGGTGCTGGCCGTGCTGTTCCAGCGGCATCTGGTCAACGCAAGGGACATCGCGCACGGGCCCGACTGAGACCGCTCGGCGCCCCTTCTTCGGAGGGGCGCCACCTTGCTCGTGCCGCGAGGCTTGGCCCGAGAGTGCCTGGGCCCGAGCGCTCAGACGAGCTCTTCCAGCCAGTCGAGAAACACCGCGAGCCGGCGCAGGCCGGAGCTACGGGTGAGATAGAGCGCAGTGATGTCCAGCGGCTGGGCGATGAGCTGCTCGGTGAAGAGCTTGACCAGCCGGCCCGCGGCGAGATCTTCGGCCACCATGAATTCCGAGAACCGCGCGATGCCGAGCCCCGCCACCACCAGCCGCCGCACCGCCTCGCCGTCGCTGGCGGTAATCGAGGGTTTTGGGCGGACAGGGTCGGCATCGTCTTCGAGCTCTACAGCCACAGCTCCGAGCTGACCTACTCCGCCGGCGCCTATGAGTGACGCGTGGCGCCCCACGCGGCCCCGCCGCAATCGCGGGGCCGTGTGAACCGGCCCTGATCCGAGGCCGGTCACAGCTGCGCGAGGGCTACTAGACGACCGGTCCATTATGTCCTATCTCGCCACTCATGACAGAGGAAAGCAAATCGGATCTCACGCGGAAGCGCATTCTCGACGCCGGGCGCGGCCTGCTGTTGCGCCACGGTTTCTCGGGGGTGGGGCTGTCGCGGATCCTCGCCGAGAGCGGCGTGCCGAAGGGCTCGTTCTACTACTACTTCGCCTCCAAGGAGGCCTTTGGCGCAGCGCTGCTCGAGGAGTACGTCTCGGGCTATCTCGAGCGCTTCGATGCCCTCATCGACAGCCCCGGCAGCGCCGGCGACAAGCTCGCGCGGTTCTGGGATGCGTGGCTGGCCGAGGCCGGGCACGCGGGCATCGCCGGCGAATGCCTCGTGGTGAAGCTCGGCGCCGAGATCGCCGATCTCTCGGAGCCGATGCGCGAGATCCTGGATCGGGGCGTCGACGCGCTCGTGGCGCGCATCGCCGGCCTACTGCGCGATGGCGCAGAGGATGGCAGCGTGGCCCGCGTCTCCGATCCCGACGCCACCGCCCGGATGCTCTATGCCCGCTGGCTCGGCGCCGCGGTGCTGGCCAAGCTCGCGCGGAGCGACGCGGCGCTGCGCATGGCGCGCGAGGAGACCTCTGCCCAGCTTGCCCCGACCGGGGCAGACCCCACCGACTGAAAGGAAAGACCAGCATGTTCGCTGCCATCCACGACACCTTCGGCGAGCCCGCCGATGTTCTTGACGCGCGCGAGATCGAGCGCCCCGAGCCCGGGCCGGGCGAGGCGCTGATCCGCATGGTGCTGTCGCCGATCCACAATCACGACCTGTGGACGATCCGCGGCAGCTATGGCTACAAGCCGCCGCTGCCCGGCGCCATCGGCGGCTCCGAGGCGCTTGGCATCGTCGAGGCCCTTGGCGAGGGCGTCGATCCCGAGCTGCTCGGCAAGCGCGTTGCGGCGGCCGGGGTGCACGGCGCCTGGGCGGAGTATTTCACCGCCCCCGCGGCCGCGCTGCTGCCGCTGCCCGATGCCATTCCCGACACCGCCGGCGCCCAGCTCGTGGCGATGCCGTTCAGCGCGCTGTCGCTGCTCGAGACGCTGAAGGTCGGTGAAGGCCAATGGCTGATCCAGACTGCCGCCAACGGCGCTGTCGGCAAAATCATGGCCGGGCTCGCCCAGGCGCGCGGCATCAAGCTGCTCAACCTCGTGCGCCGCGACGAGGCCGCCCATGAGCTGCTCAAGGCCGGCATGACCAACGTGCTCTCGACCTCCGATCCCGACTGGAAATCCAAGGCGCGTGCGCTGATCGGCGAGGCCGGCGCGGTCTCGGCCATCGACTCGGTCGGCGGCGAGATGGCGGCGAGCCTCGTCGACCTGCTGGGCACCGATGGCGAGCTGGTGGTTTTCGGCACCGCGACCGGCGCGCCGCTGGCGCTGTCCTCGGGCGATCTCATCACCAAGCACATCACGGTGAAGGGGTTCTGGGGCGCCCGGGTCAGCCAAGAGATGGCGCCAGACACCCGCCGCCGCCTGATCGGCGAGCTGGTCGAGCTGGCCGCACGTGGCGACCTGCCGCTCGAGACCGGTGGCAGCTACTCGCTGTCGCGCAGCGCCGACGCGATGAAAGCCGCGCTGACGCCCGGCCGGGCCGGCAAGATCATGCTGCGCCCCTGAACCCGGTGCGCCTGTCTGACCGTGCCACAGGTCCGCTCAATGGACCTGTGGCGCGCCAAGCGCCGAACCGGATCACGCCCGTCGAAAGACTCTGAGGAGCGGCGGAAATGCGCCCCTCCCCGGCTCGCGTCGTGCAAGCGGAGCAAATCCCGGGGCTGCGCATGGGCGGGCGAGCGCGGCTTCAGGACGCTTTTGAACTCAAGAGTTTACTTTGACAACTAAGCCGGGCATTTGCTTGGGCAGGTAACTAGAGAATTTGTTAGCGCGCCCTAAACCTGTCCTGAGCTCGACACGAAGAGATGCCAGAAGATGACCGCTGACCGACCTGCCTTCCAAGGCTTCGACGAGGCCCTGCGCCGGCTTTACCTCCTTGCGGTCGAACCCGACCTCCCCTTCTCCGACAAGGTCGGCCGCCTGCTCGAGCTGGGCAGCGCTGCGCTCGGACTCGAGCTTGGCATCGTCAGTGCAATCGAGGATCAGACCTACACCTGCAGCTTCGTCCACGGGCCCGACTGGGCGCCGGCCCAGGGAACGCGCTTCGACGTCGACGGCACCTATTGCCTGCACACGCTGCAGGCCAATGACGTGACCGCCTTCTACCATGCCGGCCAGGAGCATATCTCCGACCATCCCTGCTACCTGAATTTCGGGCTCGAAAGCTATATCGGGGCGCCGGTGTTTCAGGGCGCTTCGCGCCACGGCACGCTCAACTTCTCCAGCCCCGAGCCGCGCACACGGCCCTTTTCCGATCAGGAGCGGGAATTCGTCGGCTTCCTCGCCCGCTGGCTCGGCAACGAATTGCGCGGGCGCGAGGAGCGGCGGCAGCTGCGTGCTCAGCGAAGCCTCTTCGCGGCGGTGATCGACGCGGTGCCCGAGGCGGTCATCGTGGCCGATCCCGACCGCCGCGTCTCCATCATCAACCCGGCGGTCGAAGAGCTCTTCGGCTACACCCCGGGCCAGTTACTGGGTAGGCAGACGGCGGTGCTCTACGAAGAGCTCGACGACTACGAGGCCATGGGCAAGAAGAACTTCAATCGCGGCTCTCATTATCAACGCGACCGGTTCGCCCTGTCCTGCCGCCGGGCCGACGGCTCGGTCTTCGAGGGTGCGGTGTCCTCGGCGGATGTGCGCACCGAGACGGGGGAGCATCTCGGCTATCTCGGCGTGATCCGCGATGTCACCGAGGAAAAGCGCTTCGAGCGCGCCAAGGACACGCTTATCGCGACGGTCAGCCACGAGCTGAAGAACCCGATCGCGGCGCTACAGGGGGCGCTTCGGCTGCTCGGCGCGCGCGAGACGGAGCTACCGGAGGGAAGCCAGAAGCTCTTCGCGATCGCATTGCGCAACGCCACCGCTATTGAGCGCATGACGAGCGACATTCTCGATCTCGAGAAGCTGCGCTCGGATGCCGGCCGCGCGGATTTCGATGCGATCCCGCTGCGGCCGGTCCTCGAACGCGCGATCGAAGCCATAGAGCCCTATGCCGCCGAGCGCCGGGTGCGGCTGTTTTTGGCGCCTGCCGGGCCCGCCCCCTCCCTGTCTCTCCACATCGAGCGCATCCAGCGCCTCGCGTCCAACCTGATCTCGAACGCGATCAAGGCGTCGCCCGAGGACGGCGTGGTCGCCGTCGGCCTGACCGAGGACGGTTTGGGCTTCTGGGTCCGCGACGAAGGCGCCGGCATCCCTGCCGCGCTTCAGCCGACGCTTTTCGAGCGGTTTTCCCGCGCGCCGAGCTACCGGGTGGACGAAGGCAGCGGACTGGGGCTGAGCATCGTGAAGGCCATCATCGACCAGCATCTGGGCGCGATCGCGTTCGAGACTGCGGAAGGCGCGGGAACCACCTTCACCGTGCGCTTCCCAGATCCAGGGATTACCCGCCTGAGTTGAGCCCCGCGACGATTTCGGTGATCAGCCCGCGCAGCCAAATGTGGCCCGCGTCACGCCGCAGACGCGGATGCCAGGCGATCTCGCTGGGAAAGGTGCCGAGGTCCACCGGCACTGGTTCGTTGCGCAACCCGTAGTGCCCGGCCGTCATCGCGGCGACCTGCGACGGCACCGTGGCGATCCCGCCGAGTCGTGCGACGGCCTGGGGCGCCGACAGGAAATGCGAGACCGACACCACGACGTTGCGCCGCAGCCCCGTCGTCTCGGTGCGCTTATGCAGCCCGGTGCGCCATTTGCCCGGTGGCGTCACCACCACATGGGGTAGTGCCTCGTAGGTCTCCCGGTCGAGCGCCACGCCTTTCGGCAGCGCATTCGGCGCGACGAGGCAGCGGAAGCCATCGTGGAAGAGCTCGGACACGACGAGGTCTTCCGGCGGGGTGTCGAAGCGGCCCGCAGCAAGGTCGAAGGCGCGTCCGGCGAGGTGGCGGGGGTCGAGATCCGGACCGATGGGCGCAATCTCGAGTTTGGCATGCGGGGCCTGCCGGGCAAAGGCGGCGGCAAGCTCGGGCACCAGGACGATTTCGACATAGGGCCCCAGCAAGAGTCGGAACCGCCGGGTCGTGCGCTCCGGATCGAAGGGCTCGGCGCCGCGGAACGCCTGTTCCAGCCGCTCGAGACCCGCGGCGATGTCGGGCGCGATCTCCAGCGCCCTCTCGGTCGGTTCGACGCCGTAACGCGCGCGCAGGAAGAGCTCGTCGCCGAGCGCGTCGCGCAACCGCGCAAGCGCCGCGCTCACAGTGCTCTGCGACTGGCCGAGCCGTCGGGCGGCGGCGGTGACATTGCGTTCTTCCATTACCGCATGGAACACGCGAAGCAGCGAGATATCTGGCGTCATATATCCAGAATATCGATTTCTGGCGTAGCCTACATCAATTTCTTATCGCGAAAATCCTGCCTACATCTCCACTCGAAGCGTCGTCGATCCGCGCTGTGCGGCATCGCAGACGCCCGGCAATACACACAGGAGGCCGCAGCAATGGCACGAATTCTTATCCTTTCCACCGCATCCGATAGTCTCGGCGAGACCGGCAAGCCCACGGGTGTCTGGTATGAGGAGCTGGCAACCCCGTACTATGCCTTCCTCGACGCAGGCCACGAGGTTTCGCTCGTCACGCTTGGCGGCAAGGCGGTTCCGATCGACCCGAATTCCGACGTGAGAGGCGAGGAGGCCCCGGCCTCGGTCACGCGGTTCCGAGCCGACGAGACGGCGCAAGCGCTGCTCGAAACGCCGGCCCGGCTGGAGGATTGCGATGTGAGCGCTTATGACGCGCTCTACATCCCAGGCGGCCACGGCGCGATGTTCGATCTCGCCGAGAGCGATCTGGTCGCCAAGACCATCGGGACGGTTTGGGACAGCGGCAAGGTCGTGGCCTCGGTCTGCCACGGCCCTGCGGCCTTTGCCAAGGCGGTGGATTCCAACGGTGATCCAATCGTGAAGGGGCGCAAGGTTTCGGCCTTTACCGACAGCGAGGAGCGTGGCGTCGGGCTCGCAGATGCGGTTCCGTTCCTCTTGGAGACCAGGCTGCGCGAGCTCGGTGCGAATTTCGAGAGCGTCGAGGACTGGCAGCCTCACGCTGTCGCCGACGGCCAGCTGGTGACAGGTCAGAACCCCGCCTCCTCGGAGGCCGCGGCCCAGAAGGTCCTGGCGCTTCTAAGTTGAGCGAAAGCGGCGACGCCCCTTCTCTGAAGGGGCGTCGCCTTGCCTGCCGTGCCAAGCGCTCAGACGATCTCCTCCAGCCAGTCGAGAAACACCGCGAGCCGGCGCAGGCCGGAGCTGCGGGTGAGATAAAGCGCCGTGATGTCGAGCGGCTCGGCGATGAGCTCCTCGGTGAAGAGCTCGACCAGCCGGCCCGCGGCGAGATCTTCGGCCACCATGAACTCCGAGAACCGCGCGATGCCAAGCCCCGCCACCACCAGCCGCCGCACCGCCTCGCCGTTGCTGGCGGTGATCGAGGGCTTTGGGCGGACAGGGTCGGCAAGCCCACGAAAACGCAGCGTGTTGATGTGATCCGGCGCCGCAAAGCGCACCTGCTCGAGCGCCGCGAGATCGGCCGGCCTCTCGGGGCGCCCCATGCGCTCGAGATATGACGGCGCCGCAACCAGCCGCCACCCCGCGCGCCCGAGCCGGCGGTGCAGCATGGCGCTGTCGGGCACCGGGCCGAAGCGGATCGCCACATCCGCATGGGCGCCGATCAGATCGACCGGCGTGTCGGTCATGTCGAGCGTCAGCGCCACCTGGGGATAGGCGGCGCGGAACGCCGCAAGGCGTGGCGCTAACCCGTGCAGGACGAAAGGCACCGGGGCGTTGATCCTGAGCGGGCCCCGCGGTCTGCGGCCGTGACTGACCAGCTCGGACAGCGCCTCGGTCCGCTCGAGGATGCCGCGCGCCGCCTCCAGCAGGTCACGGCCCTCGGGGGTCATCTCGATCGAGCGCGTGGTGCGCCGCAACAGCGCAACGCCAAGCTGCTCTTCGAGCCGCGTCACCGTCCGGCTCAGCGTCGAGGGCGCCACGCCAAGACGCCGCCCGGCCTCGGCAAGGCCGCCATCCTCGACCACCGCGACAAAGACCGCGAGATCGCGGGTCTGGGGCAATTCGTGCATCTGGCGCAAAGATCCTTTCCGAAATCGTCCGTTCACGCAAAGGCTAATCGCTGCCATCTCCTGCGTCGACCCGAAACGCTCCAGACGACACTGACAGGAGACCTCCCCATGCCCCTCGCCCTCTGGGCGCTGACCATCAGCGCCTTTGCCGTCGGCACGACCGAGTTCGTGATCGTCGGCCTGATCCCGACCATCGCCGCGGACCTCGGTGTCTCGCTGCCCTCCGCCGGCCTGCTGGTCAGCCTCTACGCGCTCGGCGTGACCATTGGCGCGCCGGTACTCACCGCGCTTGCCGGTCGCGTGCCCCGCAAGACGCTGCTGCTGGCGCTGCTGGTGCTGTTCATCGCAGGCAATGCCTTCGCCGCCGTGGCGCCGGGCTATAACAGCCTGATCGCGGCGCGTTTTCTCACCGGCCTCGCGCATGGCGTGTTCTTTGCCATCGCCTCGACCATCGCCACCGACCTTGTCAGCCGCGACAGGGAAAGCTCGGCCATCGCGATGGTGTTTCTCGGCCTGACCGTGGCGCTGGTGACGGGCGTGCCGCTCGGAACATGGATCGGCCAGAGCTTTGGCTGGCAGTCGACCTTCCTCGGTGTCGTGGCGCTCGGGCTGGTCGGGCTGGTGGCCTCGGCCCTGCTGGTGCCCGCGACCCTGCGTCAGGGCGAGGCGCCCGGCCTGCGCGCGCAGGCCCGCGTGCTGACCGAGCCCCGGCTGCTGCTGGTCTATCTGATCACCGCCGTGGGCTATGGTGGCAATTTCATCGCCTTCACCTACCTCGCCCCGATGCTCACCGACGTGACCGGGCTCGGCACCGGCGCGGTGTCGCTGGTGATCCTGCTCTACGGCGCCTCGGTCGCGGTGGGCAACATCGTCGGCGGCAAGCTGGCCGACCGCATGGGCGCGATCCCGGCGCTGACGCTGATCTTCGTCGGGCTCTCGGCGGTGCTTCTGGCGCTCGGTCTCGTGCTGACCTCGCCGCTCGCCACCATCGCGGTGATCGCGATTTGGGGAGGCTTTGCCTTCGCCAATGTGCCGCCGCTGCAGGTCTACACGGTGCAGATCGCCCGCGAGGTCGCCCCCGACGCCGTCGACGTGGCCTCCGGCCTCAACATCGGCGCCTTCAACCTCGGCATCGCGCTCGGGGCCTGGGCCGGTGGCGTGAGCGTCGACACGCTCGGCCTCGCCGCCGCCCCCTATCTCGGCGCCGCCGTCGTGGCGGGCGGCATCGGCCTCACCCGGCTGTCCGGCCGGCTCGACCGTCGCGCCGGGGCCACCCGCCCTGTCGCTGCAGAATAACTCCCACACCCTCAAGACAAGGACTCCCCCAATGACACTCCAAAAGATCGGCCCCGCCGCCATCCCGAACCTCGGCCTCGGCACCTTCAAGATGAACGCCGGCGAGGCGCGCGAGATCACCAAGGCGGCGCTTGCCGAGGGCTATCGCCACATCGACACCGCGCAGGCCTACGAGAACGAGACCGAGGTCGGCGAGGGCATCCGCGCTGCCGACACCCCGCGCGACCGGATCTTCCTGACCACCAAGATCCTGCCCCGAGACTTCGCCGCGGAGGATTTCCGCAAGGCCGCCGAGGCCAGCCTGCGCGCGCTTGGCACCGATTACATCGACATGCTCCTGCTGCACTGGCCCTCGCAGGAGGTGCCGCTCTCCGAAACCCTGCCGGTGCTCGACCGGCTCATCGAGGAGGGCAAGGTGCGTTTTGGCGGGGTGTCGAACTTCACCATCCCGATGCTGAAGGAGACGCAGGAGATCCTGCAGGCGCCGCTCGCCACGAACCAGGTCGAGCTGCACCCGTTCATCGACCAGACCGCGCTGCGGGCATACATGGCGGGCAAGGGCATCCCGCTCGAGGCCTATGCCCCGCTGGCGCAGGGCAAGGTGATGCAGGATCCGGTGATGATCGAGATTGCCGAGGCCCACGGCACCAGCCCCGCCGCCATCGCCGTCGCCTGGCTGCTGCACAAGCCCGGGGTCATCGCGCTGCCGAAAACCGCCAAGGCCTCGCGGCTGGCGGGCAATCTCGCGGCGGCGCAGATCCGGCTCAGCAACGAGGAGATCGCGCGCATCGGCGGCCTAGCCGGGCCCGATGGCCGGCTGGTCTCGCCAGAGAGCCTTGCGCCTCAGTGGGACTGATGGCTCCGGGAGCCCCGCCCTCGCGGCGGGGCCCTCTCGCGGCCCTGGCGCGAGCGCGGCGCTACGCCTCCTCTGCCTCGACCGCCTCGCTCCACTTGCGCAGCTCGTCAAGCACCCCGAGCGCGCTGCGCCCGAACGCGGTGAGCTCGTAGGTCACCGTGACCGGCGCGGTTTCGTGCACGGTGCGGCTCACCAGCCCCTGCGCCTCGAGCTGGCGCAGGCGCTCGGTGATCATCTTCTTCGACGCTCCGCCGATCATCCGCGCCAGATCGTTGAAGCGCACCGGCGCGTCCTTCAGGTGCCACAGGATCGACCCGGTCCACTTGCCGCCGATGATCCGCATCCCGCGCTCGATGGCGCAGGGCTCGAGGCAGGCATCCCGCACCACGCGACGGCCCTGCCCGTCATCTTCCACTCTCGCCTTCATCCGTCACTCCCATCTGCCGCGCGCGCCGGGCTCCGCCCGGAAGACCGGCGGAACAAGGTTACCAAAAGTATACTGGTTGATTTCGCTCACCACGTCACTCAATTTCTTCCCCACAGCCGCTGCCGTCAAGGGCGGCGCTTCGATATCATGCCAAGCAAGGGAGCCGACAGCATGAGCAAGATCCTGATCCTCAATGGGGCACAGCCCTATGGCTTTGCCCCGGGCAAGCTGAACGCCACCCTGACCGAGCGCGCGAAAGACTGGCTTACGCAGCAGGGCCACGAGGTCCGCGTCACCACCGTCGCCGAAGGCTATGACCCCGAGGCCGAGGTCGAGAGCCACGTCTGGGCGGATGTGGTGATCCTGCAGTTCCCGGTGAATTGGATGGGCGCGCCGTGGTCGTTCAAGAAATACATGGACGAGGTCTACACCGCAGGCATGGACGGGCGGCTTTGCGCCGGGGACGGCCGGACCGCAGACGCGCCCAAGGCGAATTACGGCATGGGCGGCAGCCTCACGGGCACGCGCTACATGCTGTCGGCCACGCTCAATGCGCCGGCTGAGGCCTTCGACGACCCGACCGAGCCGTTCTTCGAGGGGCTGTCGATGGACGACCTCCTGCGCCCTCTGCACCTGAACGCGAAGTTCTTCGGCATGTCGCCCCTGCCCTCGTTCGGCGCTTTCGACGTGATGAAGAATGCCGAGATCGACGCGGACATCGCGCGCTTCGACCGGCACCTCGCCTCTGTCTTTGCGCCCGGCAACGCAGCCGCCGCCTGACCGTGTACCTCGGCACCCGGCACGATGATCCGCCGGGCGCCATACCGCGCACCCAAGGGAGCCAAGACAATGACAAAGCCCGACATCCACCTCTACACCGCCGCCACCATGAACGGATACAAGCCGGTGATCTTCCTCGAGGAAGCCGGCGTGCCCTACGATCTGACGCTGATCGATTTCGGCAAGCAGGAGCAGAAGGCCCCGGCCTATCTGGAGCTCAACCCCAACGGCAAGATCCCCACCATCGAGGATCGCGCCGAGGGTCGCGCGATCTTCGAGAGCGGTGCCATCCTCTGGCACCTGGCGGAGAAATACGGGCAGTTCCTGCCCGCGGGGGCTGTCGAGCGCTCCGAGGTGATGCAATGGCTGTTCTTCCAGGTCGGACATATCGGCCCGATGATGGGACAAGCAATGTATTTCCAGCGCATCGCCGCGCCCAACGGCCACGAGGAGCCGTTCTCGATCAAGCGCTACCGCGACGAGACCCGCCGCCTGCTCGAGGTGCTCGACGCCCGCCTCACCGGGCGCGACTGGCTGGCGGCGGGCAAGTACAGCATCGCCGACATGGCGGTGTACCCCTGGGCACGGGCCTACCCGTGGGCGCGGGTCGGGATCGAGGGGCTGCCGCATCTCAAGGCGTGGTTTGATCGCATCGACGCCCGCCCGGCGGTGCAGCGGGCGCTCACCATCCCCAAGCCGCAGCCGCAGTTCTGGGACGCCGAGGCCGATGATGGCGCGTTCGCCGCCGAGAACGCCGCGCGCTTCGCTCATGACGCAAAGGGCTGACGGCGATCCCGCCGCAGGCTAGACTTTCTCCCTCAGCGCCGCCGCGCAACATAGGAAAAGATCTATGATTGACCCCTCCCCGATCCGCGTCGATATCGTCTCTGACGTGGTCTGCCCGTGGTGCGTGATCGGCTATCGCCAGCTGGCCCGCGCCGCCGAGGCGACAGGCATCCCGCTCGAACTGCACTGGCACCCGTTCGAGCTGAACCCCGACATGCCCCCCGAGGGTGAGAACCTGCGCGCCCATCTTGCGGCGAAATACGGCACTACGCCCGAGGCCTCGCGCCAGGCTCGCGACCGGCTGACGGAGCTTGGCGCCAGCCTTGGCTTCACCTTCGATTATGCCGACGACATGCGTATGGTGAACACCTTCAAGGCACATCGGCTCGTCGAGTGGGCCGGCGAGAGCGGACAGGCCCACGCCGCGAGCCTCGCGCTGATGGAGGCGTTCTTCACTCGGCGCGAGGATCTCAACGACACCGAGGTTCTGGCGAGGGTCGCCGCCTCGCTCGGCCTGTCGCCCGACGACGCCCGCGCCATGCTCGAAAGCGGCGTCAATGCGGCGCTGGTGCGGGAAAAGGAGCGGTTCTGGACCTCGCGCGGCGTCTCCGGTGTGCCAACGATGATCTTTGCCCGGCGCCACGCGGTGAGCGGCGCACAGGGTGAGGCCAATTACGCCCGCATTCTCCAACATCTGTCGCAAGAGGCCGCATGACCGAGATCCACCGCGAAGAGACTGAGACCAAGGGCCGCTACTGGACCGTGGTCGACGGCCACGAGGCCGAGATGACCTATTCCCGCGCGGGTGCGACGCAGATCATCATCGACCACACCGACGTTCCCGACGCGCTGCGCGGCCAGGGGGTCGGCCTGCGGCTGGTCGAGTGCGCGGTGCAGGATGCCCGCGCCGAGGCGCGCCGGATCATGCCGCTCTGCCCCTTCGCGCGGGCCCAGTTCGCGCGACACCCCGAGTGGCACGACGTGCTCTGTGTCCGTCATCAAATAATTTGGGACCCGGAATGCTCAGCTGGTCAGGAGGGTCTGGCTCATACTGTTCGAGTTTAGGCCGCCTGAGTTCGGTTGAGCAAGCGACGCTGGCGGATGGTGTCGG
>Ga0115012_10000320_pt1 | contig 27333 bp, 32 predicted proteins | sample TroAtlMetagenome_FD_88706 | JGI IMG/M metagenome (GOLD analysis project Ga0115012, IMG submission 88706) | Marine eukaryotic phytoplankton communities from Atlantic Ocean - Tropical Atlantic ANT10 Metagenome | ecosystem: Environmental > Aquatic > Marine > Oceanic | place: Tropical Atlantic...
ACGACATATTCGTTATCTTTCGTGGCACAGAGTATGGCGATGATGCTCAGATAAGTGTGGAAAACTTCATTAACTTTGAAGATACTAACGAGTTGGGGAGGTCAGTAAAATGATTGCCTATAAAATTACTTATATGAATTCTTATGGAGAGAGGGAGGATGTTGCTATTACAGATAATCCTGATAAGTGGTTAGAACACAACAATGAAATAAGAGTTGGCGATGGCAATGAGCCTGAAGAACTAGATGACTTTGAAATCGAACAAGTCGATATAGAACTTTACGATAAGGAGTAAGGCTTATGGCTAACAAAGTAAAGGTCATCATGCTAGAAAAGACTTATCAATGCTACCATGTAGAAGCTGAGTCTCTAGAAGAAGCTGTCGATAAACTCATGGATGGGATAGACAATGAAGGCAAGCCAGTCGAGGATGGTATCGAAAGGACTTGGCGAGATATTGAAGAGACAGAATTCATGGATGAAAACTATCTAGAGATATGAGTCTGCTAGCGGAACAGCTTAAGGAAGAACTCGAAGAACGAAAGAAGCATTGGTGGGATTGGCATAAGAAAAATCCTCAAGTGTGGGAAGCGTTTGAAGAGTACACGCTAAGAGCGATAGAGTCAGGAAGGAAACATTATTCCCAATGGGCGATTATCAATCGGATACGCTGGGATAGAGAGATAGAAACTCAAGGAGGAGACTTCAAGATTAGTAATGATTACATATCTTTCTATGCTAGGTTGTTCCATGCTAGGCATCCACAACACAAAGGGTTCTTTAGAACCAAACCATTCAAAGAAGAAAAGCTGATAGAAAAACTAGGCGAAGCTTTAGACTTCTAATCCAAAACAACTCCCACCTGCGAGCTGGATTTTTTAGCTCCATCGAAAATATTACCAGTCATAGTTTGTACTACAAGGCTTTCAGTTTTGCTGATTTCTGGCTTTATCCTGCAACCCAGATTTTTCCTGTTTGGAGAAAATATTACTGGTCAATGTTTCACACACAAGTGTTTCACGAAAACAAATCAGGGGGTCGAAGGCTGGCTGATGTTGAAAGGGGGTCGAAGGCTGGCTGATGTCGAAGGCTAGTTGTAGTTGATATATGTACCAGCTTCTCTTCTAAGTTCAGGTACTTTAGAAAGTCTTAGGTTTCTTTCCATCTCTAATTGTTCAAGCATCTGTTTCTTAAGCTGAGGACTAATAGTTTCGTTTCTGTAGACTCTGTCTCTTTTGTCTCTCCACTTAGTCATGTATCTATTCAATGCCAATACTTGTGACCTTGTTCTAATCAGACCTTCGTTGTTCTTTCTGTAAGCTTCATACTCGTCATATAAGCCTCGTTCTTTAAGTCTGTTAAGGGTTGCTACTACCTTGGCACTTTCTTGTCTCAGTTCATAGAAATCTTGCTGTAAGCCTCCTCCTATCTCAGAACCTAATACACGCTTCAGGAGAGGTAATTGGTCAATCCTAGGGGGTATGATGTCTTTGCCAGTAGCGAGCCTTAGAGTGCCGTCTATTAAGCTTAGAAGGTATCCTCCTAATGTACCGCCATATCCATTCAAAGCATACTCTAGTTTTAAAGGAGACATATTAAACGCTCTACCTATTGCCACAGCCAGTTGATTTGTGTTTTCTCGGTACTGCTGGAAATCTTCTAGACCTTCCTCCATATACTGTGGAACGATAGGACTTCTAGTAAAGCCACTTTTATTATCTACATAAGCTTCATACAAAGGTTTGATAGCTTGAAATCCTAAAGGGTCTACGCCAAAAGTATTTGTGATTGCCCTCTGAGTAGACTCTCCTAAATCTTCTAGACTCCCTCTGCCAGCTATAGTATCCATTAATCTCTCAGGTAATGTCTTGAACAAAACTCCTACTTCAAAAGGTACTGGTATCTTTAAAGGTGGTAGGTCATTACCTGTAAATATCATCCAGTTGTCATCTCGTTCTTCTCTTCGTCTAGCACGATACTCAGGTTCATCTGATACAAGAGCATAGTACATAGCTGTTATCGCCATTAACATTCCACCTCTAGTTATAAATCCAGCTATGACATCTCTTTGTAATTGTGCATCAGGCGTGTTGTCAGAGAGTTTTGTCATAGGAGAGGTGAAAGTCGCTCCCGGCTTTGATGCAGAATATTTACCAGTCATGCTTCTGTACAACACATCTAGTCCTTGTATTCTTGCGTTCAAGAATGGAATAGCTGTAGTTATCAATCTAAAGAAAGGATTACTTCCTCTTCTAGAAAAGTTAATTATTTCTGCGGCTTGATAAGCGGCTTCGGCTTGACTGCCAGTTTGTTCTAATACTTTTAAATATACAGCCTTTCTTGTAGCACCATCTGACTCATAGGTTTTTCTACCTAAGTAATCCCACAATCTAACTGTTGCATCTATAGGACTAAGAGAGCCATTGTTTGTTATACCTTCTTCCCTAAGAATTCTCTTTGTGTAATTGACTACACTCACACCATCTGCTGAATAATCATACCCACCTAATACTCCAAATGTTTCTAAGTCAGATAAATCTTCTTTACCAAATACTTTAAAGTTTTTAAAAGTATCAACTACAGGTGTTATACCAGCACCACTTGTCACAGTTGCAGACAAAGTATCTCGCAACATATTAACCAATACAAAACCGGGGTCTCTTGTGACAGTCTCTCTCAATACAGTAGCTGGAAACGCTAATGCTTTTACAATACCAGCATCATCTACCATGCCTAAGTTTTCTAAACCTTTTAAATAAAAGGCATCATCAACTCTAAAGAATCTTCTTCTGCCGTTTACATATGCTGATAGCACATCCATACCACTAGCATCTTTTGCATCTATTTCTATTGCTCTTCCAGATAAAACAAAGTTTCTTAATAGTTTTTGTAAGGCATCATTCTTTGAGCCAGCAGTCACTATTGATAATTGATTTCTATAGATTGCTTGTAAGAATGGTACATCAACAGCTTCTTCAGAACCTGTAAGTTTTACATTCAAAGGATTACCAGTCATCATACCGCCAGCTATGTTAGGACCTTGGATAGAATCATCTGCCATCTTTCTATAGAAAGGATAATACACAGAGTCATCCTTCCAGATTTGTGCAGTAGACCTAAGTTCTATTCTGTTCTCAGGCTTAACTCTTTCATTGTAATTTTTAGCAAGCTCTAATATTTCTTCTGGAGTTTTGCCCTTAGTAGATTCAATACCGCCTTTTTTCAAAGCATCTGTGATTTCTTTTATGTTAGGTGCATTAGATAATATTCCTGAATCAACAGCAAAATCTATTGTCTTGTTGTTGTATTCTTGAAAGTTATTAAAGACTTCTTCTATAAAAGGATAATCTATTGCTATCTGTAATCCTTGTTCTATCTCTGCTTCTGTAAGTGGAATTGGCTTACCTTTTTCATTAAGCTTTTCTCCTCGTCTAGCAATAAAATAAAGCTTGGCTAGCTCTTCATAATTAACATTATCATTCTCAGATTTTTGATATAAAGGTGCAAAAACATTTATAAGATTTAGTTTTGAATCTTTTTGTACAGATGTTAGTCCTTTATCTAGTGTGACAAAACCATGCTTTAACATAGAAGCAAAAATACCTTTAGACTTATCTACCCAACGCAATGCTTGTATTGCACCTGTTGCAGCATCTGCTTCTAGTGTTCTTAGTGCTTCGTTCTTTGTAATGCCTAGTCTTACAGATAATTCTTGAACAGCATTTTTATCTACTATATTTTTTCTTAATGTAGTTATCCATCTTCTTACAGGAGTATCGTCATTAAGTAAGTCAAGTGCAACATCTCCATAAGACTTAGTAGTTCTTGCTGGACCATTAACTTTTTCTACAAGCTTTTCATATTTTTTTGGTACTGGTGCATCTGCCATCTTAAATGCTGGTATATCTAGGTAGTTGTCATTGCCACCTTCTTCAAAATCAAAAGCAACTTTTAAAGCAAAACCGCTAGCATTGTTATTAATTCTAGGTATAGCAGTAGGACTGGTGTTAGCTACTTCTGCATCAGCCTTAGCTTGTGCTTCTATTATTCCTTTGGTATCTGTTATTACAGAACTATTACCTTCTTCAAAAGGTTTGGTAGGTGGTGGTGTTATCCCTTGTTCTTCTGCGAATTTTTCGTAGACTCTGTAGATGGGGAGATAAAGACTGCTGATGGCGGCTCGCTGTACAAAGGATGCGTCTCCGGCAAAACTGGCATCTGCAAGCGTTTGGATAGCTCCTCGATAGTCGCCTGATTTATGTTCGTAGTATCTTCCTTCTTGTCCATATAGATTAAGATTATACTCTGTTTCTTGTGTTGGGAAAACCTCTCTAAAAAATTCTGCAAATGTATCTAAATCATTTCGATTGTAGTTTGGTTTGTAAAAACTAGCATCATCAATAAAAGTCACACCATTAGCATTTTGATGTGTCATATAAGTAAAGTTTTTAGTATTGTCTCGCTCTTGTACTCTATTAAATATATCTCTTAATTCTTGAGCTTTAAAAGGTTTGCCATCTCTACGCTCTAAATAAACACCAGTTTTTTGATAACCTCTTGCTTTGGGTTGAGTGACTATTACAGAGTCTTGCAAGAAAGCATCTCCCATTACTTTAGATACAGCTTCTACAATTACAGGTGGTTGATTAGGTAAAGCTATTTGTGTATTTAGATTTAACTCTCCTTCATAAGTTCCAGCAGATACTCCTAATCTATGTGATATTCCTAAAGTTCTTAAGAATCTATTTGATTGCCCTACAGTAGTAGCTTGCATCATATCTTTGTATAACTGATTTCTTGCATCTTGAGATATTATTTTTCCTACAGGTGCATAACCTCTATCTCTACCAACCATATGTTCAAAGGTAATAAATGTTGCAGCGTTTAACGCTGCTTCCTGCAGCACAGAAATATTACCAGTCGTATTTGTTCCTGTCTGGTTTGTAAAAGTTGGTGAGTAAATGAAGTAGTCTTTCAATGGCGTATCCATTTGCCATTGTCCATTTTGCATCATAGCTTTCATTTCATTTACTTCTGTCTTTGACTCCATAACAGACTTTTGAAAACTACCTTCGTTAGTCACATTAGTTTTATATCTTTGATAACCCCAAAGCAAAGCTTGTATTTGATGTGCTGATGGAAAAATATAATCTTTACCATCAACTCTATATGTTCGGTCTGCTAACAGTTGCATTTGTGCTTCACCAATTTGATAATCTAAATCGTTAGCAGATGTAGGTTCGTTTTTAAGATTAGGTCTTACTAATCCTAAGTTTCTTATCATGTGCCTATCTATAACTGTGAAAGGCGAGAACCTTCCTTGTGCTAACTCTTTAATTGTTTGAGCATATGTTGCAGTTTTTTGACCAGACTTTACTCTTTCAAATAATCCATCTTGATAAAACTTAACTAGTTTATCTATTCGTCTTGGTTCTTTTTTGCCAACAGCATTTTTTAACAAAGCGTTTTTAAACTGCTTAGGATTAGCAACTGGGTCTATTTTCCTAGCCTCAATCATGGTACGCAAAGTATCCTTAAAGTTTTGTTCAGGTGTGCCTTGTTCAGAAGTGACTCCAAAGACTCCACTAAACTCTGTGATGTTAGCATCTCCTACAAGTGCGGGTAATTGTAAAGACCATCTTTGATACCAGTCAGCATCTACACCTAAGCGTATAGCTTCCTTAACTTCATTAGCTAACTGCCTCATATCTTTAAAAGGTGGAGGAGTCTGTGTACTAGTTGTCTTAACCTCGTTGTAAAGATTTTGTAAATCTTCTGCTGTAATATTTATAACGCCTTTATCTCTTGCTAGATTTATAACTGCAACTTGAGCATCAGACTCTCCCAGTAATGTATCTATATCTAGTGTAGGTTTTAATCTGTAAGCAGGGTCAGGCAAATAACTATCTAAATTATTTGTTGTTCTAATTGCATCACTATTACTAGCATCATCTTCACTTACAATTTTTTGAGCATCTTCGGCTCTTAATTCTGAACTCAATAATCTATCGCCAAAAGCATCTGTGTCTCGTCTTGAACGAATAACATTCCTTTCTCTAGCACCAATCACTCCACTATTAATATCTTCTAAAATTTTAACTGGATTTCTAAAATCACTATTAAAAGTTGCTCCAACAAATTCTCTTATAAAATCTAGAATTTTTTGAAAAATAGTTCTTGTTGGTTTGTTTAAAACTTCAGGATTAGTTGTATGTAATCTTAATAACTCAGCAACCATTTCTTCTTGAAGCATTGCAGAATCTTCAGCTAATATTTTAGAATCAACATATTCTTTCTTTAGCTGTTCCAGTACATTATCAGGTAATTTTGCTTTAGCTTCTTTAACTAAAGACTCATGTTCTTTCTGCGTAATTAAATCTAAAACACGCAAGCTATGATATGTTTCATGTGCAAAAGTTCCTTGTATTTGTTCTTCAAAGTTTTTTCTATCGTAAGTTCTATTAGGGTCAATCGCTCCCATATAAAAAACTAACTCTTGCATAGCTTTATCTACTTCTGCTAGAGGGGTAATAGGTTTACCTTTGGCATCCTTAAGTGTTTTTAAACTTATAATATTTCCATTATCATCTCTTACAGCATTTCTCACTTGTCGCATTTGGTCTGTAAATCTTAAACCTATGTCAGAAAGACCTAGTTTATTTAAACGATTTCTAAAATCCTCATAAAGAGAATCATAAGTTTTATTTGTTATAGGGGGGTCTAAGGCTAGAACTTCAACTTCTTCTGGTTGATTTGCCTCATCGAACTGTCGCTGTTCTTGTTGTTGTAGAAATAAAGGATTACCTTGTACTCGGTTTCCTACTTTAGTTGCACGACCACTATTAAGTAAATCGTTTTTAAATTTATCTCTTTGTGTTTTTGTATTTGTTAGATTCTGTGATTTAAAGAAAGCTTGTATTTCTTTATCAGTTATTTTGCCATTAACATATCCTTGATAAAAAGCATTGAGTTGTTGTGCTGTATATTGTCTGGGTTTTAAATCAGGTATCTTAGTTAAAGTATTAAATCTAGGCAGACCTTGTATTCTAGTCATCAAGAGTTCTTTTTGACCCCTGTTCATCCTAGAAAACTTAGCTTCTCCTACAAGTTGAGAGTTAATAAAATCAAACTCTGGACTGGTAATATTTCCATCAAAATTCTTAGCTGCGAATATTTCCTCAAAAGCTTCAGGACTTACATCTATTTTATTTTTGTCTCTAGCAATAGCTTTTTTTATTCCTCTTTGTTCATCTTCTCTATAAACTGTATGAGCTTTATCAGATAAAGCTTGATTAAAGTCTTTTGGTTTCAAAAGCTTTTTGACTTCAGGTATTGTGTAATAGCCTTTTCTTTCTATTCCTTTTGCATCTGCTATTTTATATAAATCTTCTAAAATACTTCCTTCGGCTTCTCTAATTACTTCTTGAATAGGTGAAACAATATCGCCATTGTCATAGCGTTCCATGAGGTCTTTTGCTTTTTCAGAGCCAAGCTCTGCAGTAAGTTCTTTTTTAAGTTGTGCTTTGGTTTTTTTTCTGCCATTAGGGTATTTAGGTGGAATAGCATCTAATGGATAAGCAGGTCTATTTAAAGCAATTAATTTTTCTAGTTCTTTTATTTTATTTTCATCAAGCGTACCTTCTCCAGTAAGGTCTCTTATCATTTGAGCATTAAGAACTTTTTCTAAAGCTTCTATTTTATCTATTCTAGCTAACTGTTCTTGCCTTTCTTTGCTAATAGTAGACTCCATAACAGCAACTTTCCTAGCATCTATTTGATAAGATAAAGGGTCATATAAATTTTGTGTTAGTTTTTGAAGTGTTGAATTATCTTTCATCCCAACAATATCTGATATTTGACTACCAGTATCTATTATGAATTTAGTTCTTAACTCATCGGCTACTACTAAAGCATTTTGAGATGCCTCTTCCATTGCACCTAATACATCAGGATTTGTTTCAATTAAATTACCATCTCTATCAAAACCTTCTATAGGTATAAAGTGATTGCTGTATTCTGTTCCTGATACCATGCCAACAACAGAAGAAGAACCATCTTCATTGTTTACAACCTCTACATTTTCTAAGAAAGGAAGTTCTTCTCTTTGTGATGTTGTAGCATCTGACTCTGGTATAGGTTCGCTTTTTATTAAAGGTCCAAGGCTACCATCTTCTCTTTGACTTGCTGCAATAACAACTTCATCTTCTACAAAAGGAACATTGTTATCATATATTGCTTGTTGTTCTGCTTTTTGTTTTGCTCTTATTTCATCTGCTTTTTTTCTAGACAAAGTTTCTTGTTCTAAATCAAAGCTTTGACCAATACGAGAAGGTCCAGCAAACCCTCGTAATACTAAATCAGCAAAAGCACCAACAGCACCACCGGTCACTATGCTATCAAATACAGATTCTCCAATAGGCAGTTCATCACTATATACACCAGCAGCTACTGCATCTTGTAATATTTCAGCTAACCCTTCTTGCAATCCTTCTACAGTACCTGTAGCCATAGCAGATTTAATTCTATCTAAAACATTAAGTTGTGTTGCACCAGCTTTAGTTATTTTTCTTAATAAGAAAGTAGGTGCAAATATTTCTGTAGCACCAATACCTGCACCTAATACTTCAGATAAAATTTCTTGACCTGCACTAACATCTTCGCCTAATGCTTCTGCTTGTTCTATTCTGCGACCTTGTGCAGCTATACCTGAAGGCATGGCTACACTTAAGCCAGTACCAACTTGTACTTTGTTTAATCTTTTAGTGACATCATCTAAACTTTTTGTTAGTTTTTCTGTAAGTTTTGGATTTCTTCCTTGCAATACACTTTGATTTACTAAACCTTGTAAGTTTTTAGCTTTGCCTGCTAACCCAGTAAGTCTTGCTGCAGCACCACCCGGAATAAAAAATGCAGCAAGAGAACCTAAACCTTGTCCAAACTGTGTACTAAATCTTTCTTCGTATCCTTCTGCTGCACCTAAAGCACTTTCATTTATTGCTTGTTGTGCATCTCTTAGAGCATTGCCAACTGCATTATCATTATCGTTATCAAATAAATTAGCTATACCTTCACCAGCAGATAAAAGAGTATTTGCCAATCCTCTTGGTATACCTTTATAAACTTCTGCTAAATCTCCACCAAAAGTAGTTTCAACTGGTTCTGTATAAGGTTCTATAAAATCAGGATACTCTTGAGCTAAAGTATTTTGTAATCTAATAAGGTATTGCCTGTCAGGATTATCAGGAACATTTATAAATCTACCATCTGGTAAATTATATCTAGTAGACATTAACTCTCCGTAGGTATTAGTAATTCAGACAAAGCAGATATTCCTTGTGTATTAGTATTACCGCCAGATAATTTTGCAATAATACTATCTAAGGCTCTTTCAGCAGCTTTATATCTTGACGAATTTGTATCTAATGTGCCTGATAAAACATCAGCTAGTGCATTTATAGCAGCAACATCATTAGCATCTCCTTTTAATTTAGCTTGCTCTGTAGCTTGGTCTAGTTTTTTCAAATTAATTTCTATATTAAGTTTTGCTAAAGCATCTGCTCTTCTAGTATCTTCAAAGTCTTTAACTTCTTTTCTTTGCTCTCTTCTAGTTGCTGAAAGCTGTGCAGGTAATCCAGATAATTTGGAGAATATTTCTGAGGGTGTAGCAGAACTACCAATAGCAGTACCTAAAGTCATAAGAACATCTGCGTTTAGTTGTTGTTTCATTTGTGCTTCAGTTCTAGGCTTTTGTGTTCTTTCAGGTAAGTCCAAATCCATATTAGCAAATTTCTTTTTTTCTGCTTCTTCTGTAGCAAGTCTTGCTGCTTCTGCTACTTCTGCTGCTTCTTTATCTTCTTGCACTTTGATTGCTGTTGCTAAAGCTTCTGTTTCTTGCCCAACACTTTCTTTTAAAAGATTTTGTGTATCAAGGACAAAATTCTTTTTGTTACTTCTAGAGTCTACTTGTTTTTGAAGTCTATCTACTCGTGCTTGTGCTTGGTCAATATAAGAAGTGCCACCGCCAAGTCCGCCTCTATCGCCTCTTTGTTTTTGTACTTTTAAATTTTCTTTAGCTTCTTCTAAAAGTTTTTGTAAATAATTAGAGGTTTTAGATTCTGATATTAAATTTGGACTACCAGTATCTGCTATAAATAATGGTCTATCTTCTGTTTTTTGCATTACAAGTGTTGAGTCCAAATCTGTTTGAGTAGGCATTAATGCACTAATGCCACTCATATCCATATCAAAGTCAGGAGTAGTTGAAAGCATTGGATATGTTGAATTTTTTTGTGCAAGGTAAGATTGTTCTCTTTCATCCATAGTGCTTGTTCTTCTTTTCATGTCTAAATAATCTTTTAAATGATTTTTATAGTTGTCGCCATAAATAAAAGTACCATCTAGTGAAGTTTGATTACCAGTTTGATAACCAGTTAAACCGCCATCAGCCATCATAGAGGAAGGCATATCTCTATTATATACAGTTGGGGGGAGGATACCTGTAGCATCCTGAGACATACCTTCCAAGCCTTGCCTACTAGGCATAGCAAATTCTTGAACCATTTCTTGTGCAACTGTAGTTTTAGGCATTGGCTCAGATGCTCTACTTCTCATATCAGTTCTTCTTTTTATCTCTGATATAACTACAAAAGGTGGAAAGCGAGGGTCACTTCCATTAGCTAATTCTATTAGTTGTTCATCAGGAACATATTCTAAATCTTTTGCTATCTCTACTAAGTTGCTCATGCTTGTCCTCCACCACTCGGTTGTAAAGCTCTATATATGCCAAGTCCTGTAAGACCTGCACCTGTGGCTTGCTGTAATAATCCGGGTTGCCTTTGAAATGTTGATACTGTTTGGTCTGGTTTAATAGGAATACCTTGAAGTACATTACTTAAAAATCCTAATTGGTCTTTATCAAAGTCTCTTTGTCTTACAAAATCATCATAACCTATATCAAGACCAGCTTGTCTCATTGCTCTTTCTTGTTCTCCAATCCTGCCTAAAGCACCAATTCTACTTAAAGCATCTTGCTGTATTAATGAACCAATATCTGCAAGTGAACGACTGCCTTGTATTCCAAGTCTATCCCCAGCTTGTCTTAGCTGTTCTTCCTGCAAGCCTACTTGTCTCTCTCTAGCTAGTTGTTGCATAGCCATATTAAATGCTCTGTCTTGTCCTTTAGCTTGTATATCATCTAATCTTTGTCCTAAGTTTCTTTCTCTTTCAGATTGCATAATAGCTTCACGATAACCGCCCAAACCTCCAGACTGTGCAGCTTTAGAAGCTATTTGGTCAGCTTGCATCTCAGAACCTCTCATAGCTTCTCTTTTAGCTATGTCAATTACATTTTGTTGATATGGGTTCATAAACTGACTTATGCCATCTTCAAAAGATAATCTTTCATATGGATTTATATTTGGTCTGCTTGAAGCTATTTGTCCAAGATTTTCAGAAGCTTGAGTAAATTCATCAGGCGTACCTGCAGTACCGAAACCTCTAGTCATAGCTTGTGATAAAGCTTCATCAGGTCCAAAGTCTGCAAGTCTTATTCCGCCATATGGAGTATATTGTTGTAAACTTGATGACTCAGTTCTTTGCAAAAGCCTATCAAAATAAGGCTGTGCAAATGCTGGAAGTTTTGTAGAAAAAACTTCTTGTTTCTGCGGAGTTCCTCCTCCACCTTTATATCTTCTCATCTTTTACCTCAAAGTTATATTCAAAAAAAACTGCTAGTTTTTTCCAATCTTTATCTTTAATCCAGTTCCAAAATCCTGCACGACCTATACCTTCTATGCCATCGCACCCATCTTTTTTGCCAACTACTTCTAACTCTTCTATAAGAGTTTCAACCCAGTCCTCCATATTATTTCCAGTAATATGTTCAAGACTTAACATAGCTTTGCCTGTTGGATATATTACTTTTTGTGTGACTACTATTCCTTTTATATCAAATGAGCCAGTATCAAATACTATCCAAAGTCTATGACTACCATTTAAACAATCATAAAAAATATCTTCAGGTCTAATACGACCATTAGAACGCTTACAAGATTTTTCTAAATATTTTTTAGCACCTTCCCAAACTAAAACTAACTCGTCATTATTAACTATAGAAAAATTATATTCTCCAGTAGCCTCATTTTTTAATGCAACATCATTCATCTTGGCAATACCTTACTGCTGTCTATAGGTTTAGCTTGTTCTTTAGTTCCATACTTTTCTGTGCGAACTCTATCCATCATGTCATAAAGTTCTTTTGCACCAGCATCAGAACTACCATCGCCTAACATAGACACTACATCTGCAGGAACTATAAATTCATCTTGTGATACAGCTATAGTTTCTTTTCCTCCAATGTTTCCTCGAAGGTCATCATCCATACCGCCATTGCCTTTACCTGCAATTAATCCTTCTGTTTGTGCATTAGGTATTAAAGACTGTAAAACCTCTTCTCTTAAAGCTAAGTAAGCATCTGTTCCATATTTTTCTACAAACTTTTGTACAATGCTGTCATCTTCTGTTTCTCCCATAATAAAAGATTTTGCTTCTTTTATTAGTGGGTCAATAGATGTTTCGCCACCTTTATTAAATAAAGAAGCCTTTGCATCTGCTGTAGCTACTTCTCCTCCAGAATCTATATAATCTTTCAACATTCCTTTAGGTTGTAATCCCATACCCATGCTTATAGAAGCAAGAACTGGCATAGGAATTCCGTTATAAGTAGCTGGTATATCATCCAAAGGGTCATCTTGTGCTGGCAAAGGCATAGTCTCTAATGGTTTCATGTTTATTTCAGGACTAGGTATAGCTGATTTTTGTAGATAAGCTGGCGGTGCAACACCTGTATATTTTTGATAAGGGTCTATAGATGTTTGAGTTGGAACAGTTTTATAATCTACATCAAATCCACCTTTGCTAAAGTTGTCGTAAAAATCTGGCGATATTGGATTTTGTTGTACAGTTCTATTTACATCAGTACCATCTTCCATAATAGTCATTGCTGCAGGGTTCATAGTAGCTGGATTAAAATATAAAACTTCAGGATTTATGCCCGGCATATAATCTGTGTTAATTGCATAAGGTCTTTTTTGTCTAGAAATAACTTGTGGTTTTGTATCGCCACCTTCGTTAAATTGTGTAAGACCTCCTGTAGCTGAATACAATATAGGCTCAGGTCTCATCATAGCTTCGTACTCTCTTTGCAATAAGTCTTGCCTTTGACCTTCTGCTAAATCTTCTTCATATTGTTCTTGTGCTTGCATCATGCCTAAACCACTACCACCTATACCAATAGGTATATAGGCTGATGGTTGTGCAGCACCTGAAGCTAAGTTATCAAATACAGAAGTAAACTTACCAAAACCTTCTGTTCCAGTTGTTGGAGTAAAAGCATCTTTAGCAGATGTGAGTAAACTTGTTGGAGGATTATCTAAAGCAAATTGTCTTGCAACATCTCCTGCTTGTATACCAGCCTCTTTAGCAGCTTGCGATACAACTTCTTCAGTACCAGCTTTAGCTACTTCTTCTCCAGCAGCTTTGGCTACTTCTTCTGTTGCAGCTTTAGCTACCTCTTCAGTACCTGCTTTAGCAGCTTCTTCAGCAGCTAATTTTGCAGCTTCTTCTGCAGCAACTTCTCCTGTTGCTTTTGCTGCAGCTTCTGCACCTTTAGCAGCAGCACCAGCACCCTGTAATATAGAACCAAAACCATACGAAGTTAGACCAGCTAATAAACCTTTCTTTAAGTCTCCTTCTAATAAACCTGTTGCTAAACCTGAACCAAGACCAGCACCTACTGGTCCACCAAATACACCACCTACAATACTTGCAGCAATAGGGATTGCATCACGCAAGCCAAAAGCTTCAGGCAATCCTGTTTCTGGATTGACAGTCATTTGACCCATTTGTGCTAACCCACTTAATTCAGTTGGGTTCATATGTACAAGAGTAGAGTCTCCATATCTTCCTCTAGAAGCTATGTTTTTAACTTGGCTTTGGATATTATTCATATTATTCCTCAGATGTTTCACAGCCAAATGCGTTTACACTAAGATTAGCAGTAGACGCATATGCCCTTATTTTATCAGTTTCATTAAGAGTAATGCCAATCACTAATGTATCAGTTGTATTACCGCTTAATGCTTTGTCGAAAATTAAATAGTCTTTTGTTCCAGTTGCTGAACCTGCTGTAGATACAGACAATCTGTAAGTTGCTGCACCTGAATCTCTATTAGCTATTACTATTGAACTAACAGTAGTTTGTGTAGCTGCAGGTACTGTATATAAATCTGTTTCTGTAGTAGCTGCTGGTGCTATTTGTCCTAATACTTTTAAACTATCAGACATTTCCTTTAGTACCCATTAATAAAAATTGATGACGCTTTATTGCCTTAGATAATGAAGCAGTTCTTAAAGTATCTACATTAGCTAAGTCATTAAATATATCTTGTATTATTTGCTCTATAGTTCTTCTAGTTACAAATTCATTTTCTAATTGATACTCTGTTTCTGGTAATGGTAAAGGTGGTGATGATTTAGCTGCCATTATTTTCTCCCATCAGAACGAATATCAAATCTAGAATCACCTAGTCGCCAGCGAAAATCTCCAGTATTGTTTTCAATACGAACAGAAACTTGTCTTGTTCTACCTCTTGTATTTGTAAACTGTGTACTTGGTGTTAAAGAAATAGTAGATAAAGTTGAGCGACTTTCTGCTGGATACCTTCTACCCTTCAAAGTTAAATTAACAGTATCATTAGAATTGCTAGATTCTAAAAACTCTATGTCTGGAATTACTTTGCTAATAAACATAAATGATTCTCCATCTGGGTCTAAATCAATATCTGCTGATTCTATATAGGCACTAAAATCAGAACCATCTGCAGTATTACCAGTTTCATGATTGTAAAGATAATTATTTTGTGTGTTATCTAATTTGCCTGTAGCTAATGGAAAGTCTAACAAAGGTGCTGGATTCCATGCAGTTCTTGTATAGCCATCTGAAGTAGTTCCAACAGTCCAAACTTTTTCCGCATAGTTATAAGTCACATACTTATCTATCTCGGTACTACTTGCAGAAGGATAAAACCAAATAACTTCATTGTGAACTTGATTGTGTCCTGCAAAAATTTTAAATCTTTGTGATTTATTTATGTCGCTAAAAACATGGTCTAGCACAGTACAAGGTATTCTTTCTATATTACCTGTAGCTCTGTAAAAAGCACCATCATCCATAAAGTAAACTTGACCGCCTACTGCGACTCCTGCTTTAGGTGCAATCATTCCTATTCCTCTAGCTATTTCATTAAAAGAAAAATAAAAAGGACTACCAACAAATCTCATAGAAAAAATACTTGTATCAGTAAAAACTAATGTTTCTTGTCTTGTTTGTATAGCACCAATAATTTGACTACCTGATGATAGCTTTACTCCACCTGCTGAGTTTGTAGCTGATGGTGTCCAATCAACCATATTCTCTGAGTCAGACCATCTTACAAACAAAGGGTCTACTGTACTGCTTCCAATAGGATTACAACCCAAAGCTATTAAATGTCTATCTACATCAGAAGTCATAACTTGAAAAGCAGATATAGGACAATTACTTGCACCAGCTAAAGAACTTGCTAAGACTCCTCTAGTACCTAAACCATTTGCTTTTTGCCAGATGAATAAAGGACCACCCCTAGGTACAGCTACTAAATCTTCTCCAAAATTATCTATACTCCATAATCTTAATTGACTAAAAACAGCAACAGGACTTGTACTACCCCAAGTGCTTTCACCCCATTGACCTGCACCCCAACCTGTTCCTGCAACAAATACATCTAGACCTGAACCATATAAATATGTTCCAACTGTGTTTGAACCACCACCACTACCAGTATGGTCTGAAGCCTGAGCTAAAGTAACTGTATAAGTATTAGTTGTTGTAGTTTGTATTTGATATTCTTGGTTTAAAACATCAGCAGTAACATTACCACCTACAGCTACCGCACCAGAAAAAATTACAAAATCTCCGGGATTTGCATTATGTGCTGTGTCATTTACTGTTAAAGATGTAGAACCATTTGCTGCTGTAAAAGTCACATCACCTGCAGCAGTTGTATTATCAACAGGTGTAATATCATAAAAAGTATTACCTTCTTGAATGTACCATTTAAAATGTGTGCCTAATGAATTGTAAGAAGCAAGAGTAGAAGTTTTATATGTATGCAATGCTCTGCAAGTTCCTAAAAAACTATTAGTTGAATTTTTAGACCAGCCTCCTATTTTTTCAGGTTTGCCAAATCTAAATCTAATTTTATCAGAGTCGCTCCAGCCACCTTCATTTGCATATGAAGTTAGCTCTTTATTTATTCCGGGTCTGAATTGATATTTAACTAATGCCATTTATACTTCGTGCCAAGGCTCTCCTTGAAAAAGTAAAGCTTCTGCTTCTCTTCTTCTAACTAATCCTTGTAATACTTCTCCTCCTGCTTTGTTCCATCTTTTCATTTGATATGGAACTTCTTCGTACATCTCTTTATTTAAAACTTTTAGCATTGTAGAGCTAGCTAAATTTGTTGGTCCTAAGTTATATGTCCAACAAACTAAAGCATCAAACTGACATTGTTCTAGTTCTACATCTACTAAATCTTCGACATAACTTTCAAACTCCTCAAGCTCTATTTCTAGAAACGCTTCTGCTTCTTCTTTAGAAATTTCCATTCCCTCAAATACATCTTTAGTGTGACCCCAACCTATAGTCCAAACTCCAACACTATCTTGATAGGCTGTAAGTTCTAAACCCTCAAACTTTTTAATAAGGGCAATACCCTCTTTAGATATTTTCATTTTCTTATTCCTCATTGGTAGTGACTTTTCTATAGTAGACCACCACTTCTTTAAGCTCATTTATATACCTCTTAAGTTCTTGCATATTGTAAGCCATCAACTCATAGTCAGGAATTGACATAGCTACAAATACTATACGACCTTCTTCTTTTTTTACTCTTTCTAAAAACTCATCAACATTAAGCTCTGACACTACAAACCAATAGGGTTCGTTTAAATCTATCTCTCTAGGCATAACTGGTTGAGCTATGGTTCTTTTGAGAGGTTTGCTTATTACATCTACTTGTTTAGGAATCAGGCTGCAACTGTAAGCCATCATCGAGACCATCAATAATACGACTATCTGCTTCAATGCCATCAAATACTTCTTTAGTTCCATTGTTCACCCTCTTTTCTATCAACCCCGGTTTAGCTGCTGCTAGCTTGCTAAGATTGTGTCTTTTAAAAATATCAAGATACCTATTCATCTCTAGTTGGATTTCTTGATTTCTTGATTGAAGTTCTACTAATCCTCGTGTTTGCATTTCAAAATCTTGCTGCATACTTTCTATTGCTTCTTTTTGTTCTTGGTCTCTTAACTCATATGCTCTGTTTAAAGATTGAAGAGAAGAATTTTGCCAATACAAAAATCCACATATAGAAACTAAAACTGCTATAACTCCTAAAAGTATTTTGCTCATTGACCACACACCACAAAGATTCCATCAACTACTTGACAGTTATCATTCTTATCTACAGTTATTGTTCCTGCAGTTGCTTTGCCTTGCTTCATAATAAAATTATTTGTAGCTTCATCATAAGCTACGATTGTTTCTGTACAACCTAATAAAAATGCAAATGTAATTATTGTTAATAATATTTTTCTCATTGACTTTGTCTTATTACTATTACTGATGACCCTCCACCATTTACTTTAACTTGATTCATTACTCCATCTTGTTCTAATACAACTAAATAACTTTCACCACTATCTATTTGTATAGATGTTGATTGTGCAACTTCTCTTGTAAGTTTTATTTCTTGACCTGAAACTACTGTTGTTATCTGTGTTTTTTGGTCTTGACCTATATTAGTTCCTTCTATATTTACAGCAGATATTGTTTGAGTAAGTTCTTCTTCATTATCTAAAACATCAAGCTCTGTAATTATATCAAGTAAATCTTCTAAAAAATTTACATTCAAAGCATCATAATCTAGTTCTGTAAATTCTAATTCGTCTTTATCTAAAGAGTCATCAGCTAAATAATCAATATCTAACTCTCCAAAATCTAACAAGTTATTATCTTGCTTGCTTTCTGATTGCTCTTCTTCTTGTTCTTTATCTTCTTCTGGTGGTGCAATCAACAACATATTATTTATAAAATCTAAAGACAAATCTAAAATGACTGGTTTACTTGGCATTGCTTCATAAACTCTAGTCGTTGTTGCTTGATATGGCTTGTTTAATATAACTGTTCCAATAGCAGTTGTGACTGATATTTCTCCAGAAGGATTTCCATTTTCATCTGGCAATAATATAAATAAACTCTTACCAGTATCAGGTTCTACTGTAATAGTAAAATCTGTACCTCGTATACCAACTACTGCAGAATTAGTTTTTAACTTAATATTTTTTTTTGATATTGCATTGGTTAAGCTTGAAGTAAATCTAGCTGTACCTTTTACAAAATTCAAAGCTAACTTTGAGTTATCAGGGTTTGGGTCAAAAACAAATTCATCTATAACAACCATAGAGTGTTCTGTAATTCTTATAGTTGTATCATCTACAAACCTTATGCCCATACGACCTGCTTCAGTTTGTGCTTTGTCGTAAGACTGAATCCCAAAGTCAGTCACTACATCATAGTTCTTATCTCTTTCTATCCGAGCATATCCTGATACTTGTTCTACTGTTCCTATATCAACAACTTGTGCTAGTGCCTTGGTCGTTTTGATTGACACAGAAAGTACCATTAGAACCAGAAGAAGTAATCTTGAGCCAATCATTATCAAGTGTACTTTGTTGTGTGACATTTATAGTTCTAGAGCCTCCAGTATGAGTCAGATGAAAATATGCACCTTGGTAGCCATCTCCATCAAAAGTGACTGTATTATCAGAGCCACTAATATTCATATAGTTTGTAGCTAAATCTTGGTCAATAGAAGATGTTATGCTGTTGTTTGAACCATTGATAGTCCAATCTAAATCTAGTGTAGATGCCATTGCATTAGTAGCTTGGTTTAAAGTAAAAGCATTTGAAGAGCCTGATACTTGTACATTTACATTTGAGCTATCAGCACCATAAGTATTGTTTGGGTCTGTTTGCATAGCAAATGTATTAGAGTCTCCTGTAAATTCAAAAAACCCTGTATAGCTGTCTGCATATATATCGCCTCTAAATAAATTAGAACTACCTAATTGGTTAATATCTAAAGTCATCGTTGCACCATCTAAATCCAAGGCTGTCATAGAACCAGCAGTTGCAGTTGAGCCACCAATTAAGTTTCCAGAACCTAATTGCTCTATATCTAAATTAGCTGTAGCTCCAGTTTGGTCAATAGATATTTCATTGTCTGCAACAAAAATATTTATTGATAACAAAAATATAACTGGTAATAGTTTTATCATTCCTTATAACTCCAAAAATTTTTTTGAATTCCTTTTTCTATAGTAGCTAATATTGCTTCTTCTATAGCAGACTGCAATGCTATCGTGACGCTTTCATTTTCTACATCACCATTTTCTATTTCAATTAGCTCTGTTCTGTTTTCTATAAACCTAAATCCGTCTTGATTTGTGCCAACACTTAAAATGCTTTTTGTTATTGAAACTTCTATCAATACTCTGCCTGTTAATACAGATACAGTTCTTAAAGATAAAGTCACAGTATCTTGTTTATATTCTTTAGAAGCACCTATACCTAATAGCCTTGCACCTCTACCTCCGCTTCTAGTATTAGTCTCATAGCCTATTATTGCACCTTCCATTATCAAACCCGCAAACATTAAAGGCTTAAGTTTTTGTGGGTCATCAAAAGATTCTCTTGTGCTTCTTATAAGCTGTCTTTCTTTTGTAAGGTTATCTAAACCCACTCTTTCTACTACTTCAAAAAACTCTCCGCCTGAAACTTCTTTCAATGTTTTTATAAGTAAAACATAAGGTGCTTGTGTGACTGCTGTACTAAATGTAGCAAAGCTATTATTGCTTCTCCTTTGTCCAGTTTGGTCTGTAAATGAAGTTGGATATACAGCTACTATAGGTTTTTTTTCTGCAGGTAGTGTTTCAGTAATAGCTTTATTTATTACTCCAACTCTTTCAGGATACTTAGAAATCTCTTGATTAGGCAAAGCATCATCATAAAAAACAGTACAACTAGAAAGTAAAACTATTGAGAGGAAAAGTAATAACTGTCTGTTTGTTATCTTCATTCGTGACTGTCAATGTAATGTTTGTAGTATCTACTTTATAATCAATAGTGTTCCCCTCTAACTCTATTGTTCCATTATCTTGTGGAGTCTCTCCAAATAATTTTTCTACAAGTTGTTGCGAAAGTTTGGCATAAACTCTAGTTTCAAAGTTTCTTATAAATCTAGCTGTAGTAGTATTTTGTTGGTCTCTTTCTGCTTGCTCTACTAAAGCTTCTATTTCTTCTTGTATAGTTTTGTATCTAGTATGTTCTTGATTTTCTATTGTTAAATAATGTTGAGATGTATTAACTCCTGAAAAGCTTGGCGACTTAAACTTGAAAGTCATTTCACTAGCTAGTGCAAGGTTTACACAAAAAGCTATAACAATAAACAAACCAACATACATACAAATAATTAAAGCTAAATCTTTTTGCTCTGCTTTTTTTCTAGCAGCTACTTCTGCATTAGAAGGTCTGCCTCTTTTTCTTTTAATCTTTTCTTTGGTCATCTCTATCTGCCTTTGCTATTTTATCTTTCTGTACTAATTGTGGCACACCCAACATAGTCTTTAACAAAGTATCTTGTCTTATTATTTCATTATCCACACTTCTTACTCGGTCTATAAGTGATACAAGAATACCTTGTTGTGCATCTAACTTCTGTTGCAATCTACCTTCCATAGCTTTTAGTTGTTCATTTACTTTATCATCAACTACATCTATTTTAGATTCCATGCCATCTATGATTCTATTTATAAGCTTCCAAACAAAAATACCAAGTCCTAATGCTGCAGCAACAGGAAATCCTAACTCAGTTATAAGTCTTACAATATCATCCATCTACTGGCTCAAAGAGACCCATTTCAATTAGCTTGGTTCTATTAGCTTGATGTACAGCTTCTATTGCTGCTTTATTCTGTCCAAAGTATTTTGCTGCTAAGTGTGCATCTATCATTGCTTCGTTTACATCTTCTCCATCACAAACAACTGTACCCAATACTCTGCCAAACTTACCTTTTGAATCTCTTAATTTAGTTCTTATTACAACTGTATCTGCACCTTCAACAGCCATCTTTAAAAAAGCTGCAGACATTTTACCTCTAGCTTTTTCGTCTTTATTTCTAGTTCTTGATTCAGGCGTATCGATTCCAAAAAGTCTTACTCTTGTTTTATGAAGAACAGAAAAACCTAAATCTAGCGTGACATCTATAGTGTCACCATCAACAACTCTATCTACTGTACATTTGTATTCATACATCGTATTTCCTATTTTCTTTTAAATATTTCAAATAAGCTTTCATATTTCTTTCTACTCTTCTATCTGCCCATATTTTTAAACTAATAAGACCTGATAAAAATAAAAGATTAATACCTATGCCTATGACAAGGTCGTAGTCCATTAGTGCATAGAAACTTCTATGTTGTCATCTTCTATTGCAAGAAGCGAATCAAGTTCTCCAATAACTGTGACTCCTTTTCTCTTAGCAGTTTTTTCTGCTATCTCTCTGCTTTCTGCAATTATATCTGGACCATCATGAGTCTCTCCTTTGTAAGTAAACTCTGTTAAAAATATTCTCATATTACCCTCGCTAAAACTTCTATAGATGCCATTGTTGCGTATAGACCTACAATCAAAAGCTCTATACGAACAAATCTTTTATTACCTTCATCAAGTCGTTTTTCTATATTTTCGTATCTAATAGAACATTCTCTTTCGTGTGAATGTATCTTATTAAGTGCTTCATTACTCATTATTTATTGTCATCTATTGTTGTTCGTGCTTCTGCTCTTTTTGTAGAAATCTCAGAAGGAATATCTTTTCCTGTGTCTGCTTTTCTAACAACATACCAATCAGTATCTTTCAAATATTTTTGTGCAGTACCTACAGCATCTGATTTGTCTTGAGCCACTTTGTTAGTTTTAGTATCACTAGACATTGCTTTAAATTTGTTTATTGAATTTGTACTTGCAGCTTCATCAACATCAAAAACCTTTTGCAAACATTCGCCTAAGTTAGCAAAACCAAACTCAGTTTCTTTACCTGAGATTACAACACCATCAGAATCAATTATTTCTTGTTCTTCAAGTGCAACACAATGTTCAATTAAATTTATTTCTTGTTCTGTTAAACCTGTTCTATCTATCATTAGTACATTCTCCAAGCTGATAAGTAAGCATTAGAAAAATATTGAGTAGAATTTTGACTACTTACATATCTATATCTAACTTCTTCTCCTGCATAAAATCTAATTCCAATATAATAAGTACCACTTAAAGTAATTTGCCCTTCTGCTATAAATGTAGTTGTACTCCAATCTCCAATAGCACTACCCATACCATCTACTAAATGACTGTTAGCATTTCCTGAGTGAGCTAAAAACATATAAGTTGTATCTGCAGTATCACTTGCATACCTGCCTAAAGAAGCAGAGCCTCTTATATACCATGTGCCTGTGCCTAATGTTATATAGTTTCCTGTGACACTTGTTCCGTTATAACCATACCTAACTGTTGTTCCCAATGGATGCCAAAAGTATCCTGAAGCTGCTGTGCCTAATCCTGATGGCGGAGTTGAGTAATCTCGTTTTAAAACATCAGGTGCTCTGTTTACAGCACCTGAGCTTGAAGATAAAAAGCCTGATGAACTGTTATGTCTTAAATCTCCTGTAATTGTGCTTGATGCAGTAACTGTTGTAACACTTGGAGTTGATGAAAGAGCCAAAGTTGGAGTACCAGAAGTGCCACCTCCTGTTAAATTACTACCTGCAGTTACTCCTGTAATATCTCCCTTTGAGTCTAGTTGAGATTGAATATTAGAAGAAACTCCATTCAAATGTAAAAACTCAGCATTACTAATAGTTCCATCTGCAATTTTTGCAGCATCTATATCTGCTCCAGACTTTATATTAGAATCATCTATATTAGTTAAGCTATTACCTGTTCCATCTGCATCAAAAGTTTTATTAAGAAATGTTGTGGTACTGTCTGCACTAATAGGAGTGACTCCGCCTATAGTTGCATTAGAAGATAAGCTTACATAATCTAAACAATCTATAACTGCAGCACCAGAACCTGCTCCATCAAGTATAACCATTTTTGTCATACCATTTGGAATAGTGACTGTTGCACCTGAGCCTTGTTTAATTATTATTGATTGATTTCCTGATGTTCCATTTCTTATCAACATCATTTTAGAAATCGTGGTTGGATTTATAGTTAAGGTTCTTGTTGCACTTAATGAAGGAGTAGAAGTGACTAAGATAAACATTCTTCTATATAAGTGCGAAGCTTGATTTACTGTGACAGTTTGGTCAGCATCACTTCCAAAAGTTGCACCTGTGCCATAAGAGAAAGCTTCTCCTATTAGCTCTAAATTTACATTAGTAGTATCACCCCATGTACCACTACCTTCACCAGTAGCTAGTTCGGTTAATACTAAATCGTTATCATAACTTGGCATAATTTACCTCTTTGATTATGCGACCTCATTCCAATCTGGACTTTGAGAATCATTTACTGTACTCCAAGAAGGAGTTTGTGAATCACTAACTGGTGTAAAGTTTGAACTTTGGTCATCATCAACTCTACTCCAAATTCTTACATTACCTATTGAAACCGAAGCTGTAACACCGCTAACTTCTACAACTGCTTTTGCAATTATTGTTTCACTTCCTATAGCAGATGTTGCTGATACACCTGTAGGTACAATATTGTTTTCTGTAATTAAAGATTCATTACCTAAAGCTGTAGTAGCAGATACACTCCCTATTTGTGCTGCAGTCACATTACAATCTGCAGTTATTGTTTCATCTCCTAGTGCAGATACTTTGGCATCAGAAGAAACTCCTTGAACTGCACCACCAAATACAACTGCGTTTCCTACTGCTGTTGTTCCTGTAATAGTATCGGTATCAAATGTATTTGCTACGCTTACAACTGCACCTGCAGTATTTTGTAAATTACCAACAGAACCTGTTGCTGATACTCCTGTTATAGGCGGTGTCGTAGTAGCTGTAAATGTAGTAGTTCCTACTGAAGTTGTTGCTTGTAATCCAGAAATATCTTCATGTATTCTTGCACCTGCACTTGCTACAACTGTGCCTACAGACATTACTCCTACATTTGTTGCAACAGCTATTACTACATTAGGACCTATTGCTGTTCCTAAAGATGCAAAAGGTGCTTGTGCAAATGCACTTAATCCAAACATCTAAATTAATTGAACTCCAAAAATATAATAAAGAACAGGTCCATATTTAATGTTGGTCAAAAATAAATAATTTATTAAATAAATAAATCCATTGATAACTACAACTTTAAATCCAATTACTATAGCAATTACATATGCTATGGATTCCAATAAACCTTTTTCTTTATATACTGATTTTATTTTCTTAATTGCTGCTTGAGCAATAGGAAAGTTCCATCTTAAATTGATTCTGCTTTGTGCCATATTAAATCCTTTTCATATTTTGGGTGTATGCAATCGCCTCTAAAAATGTCTGGGTGTTTTTTTGACCATTTTAAAAATTCAATAGGAACACCTATATCAAATTCTTCTCTTACCTCTTCTATATCTCTTTCTAATAAAGATAAAGGACTACGACAAATTAAATCTTTTTTATCGGCTGCCTTACCTAACTTACCCGCTTCTTTGAAAGCTTTAAAAGGCATTAATGATTTAGTACGCCAAGCAACTTTAAGTGTCACTATAAAAGCTACATAAGTTGGTGCCCAACTAGGTACAGCTTGACAAGTGACTTTCTGTACTAATGCTTCTCCAAAAATAGAGGTATCGTATCTAAATAAAATATGAATCATATCGTGCCACAAAAATAAATGTCTTGAGGTGTTAGACCTTATTTCTGTGCCAAGACTGCCTTTAAGAAAAGATTCTTCATTTTCTTCATTTGAAAGGTATCTTTTGTCATACAGTTCTTCTATCGACCAATTTTTAAATAAATTTCCTAAATGACCACCAACAGTATTTGGTGGTAGAGATTGTAAGTATTCTACATCTGATAACTTTGTAACTACTTCTTCTTTTACAAAACTTTCTTCATTGTAGTCAATACCCATTAAAATCTTTCTTCTTTCTTTTGAACTTTTAACAAACTTAATTAGCATTTTTAAATTTGAAGGAAAACCAAATTCCCTATACATTCCTTGAAGGACATCTAATCTTTTTTCACCAGAGTCATCTTCTACAAGAATTGCTCCATGGTCTGCTTCAAATACATCTCTGCTGTATTTATATATTTTCTTTAAATTCCATGCCATATTTATTACCTCCTATATACCATGATTCTTGCAGTAGCTTCTGATTCATTTTTAATATCTACCGAAGAACTATTTAATCTTTTAATATCATACTGATTTATTTGTGTACCATTTATAGAACAATTTTCTGAAAAAAATAAATACATTAAATTATCAGATTTATTAATCGTTTTAGTTTCGCCAACGCCTATATCTAGAATACTGCCATAATATCCTTCGACTATAGGTTGAAAACAAATTAATCTAGTATTATCTTGGGTTGCTTTTACTTCTCCATATTTAGCATACAATCCCCAAGAAAAACCTTTCTCTTGCAAAGTTTCATAATTGTTACCAAAAGTATAATTTGCTTTATACTTTTTATTAGCCATAGCTTCTTCAACACTTGTTTCTGAAAAAGAGCCATTTTTTAAATAATCATTTTCAGTTAATTCGTTTAGTCTTTGTATATCAGACTCAGTAATGTCATCATCTTCCCAACTTACAGAAACTTCTATGCTGCCTCTTATGAGAGAAAATGCACTTGGAGTTTTAAGTATGTTTGAACTTTCAGTATCAAAAGTTTGTTTTCCTATTTCATTTATTTCTGATTTTTCTGTTCTAGAAACTACATCTCCCTGATTGCCTTCAACTACTACTATTTGAAATTCACCATCAATTACTTTAAGAGTATCTGGCACTACAACAAAATCATATCGGACTGTCATTATATTTCCTCACTTGTATTTTTTTCAGCGTGTTTACTTATATCATAAACAGTTTCGTCTATTTCTGTATTTATATGTCCAAAAAATACTTGTTGAATATCAGATTCTTTCATGCCATCAAACATAGATTTTATCTTGCGAATAGCAATGCCTTTATAATCACAACGATAAACAACAGTACCATCAGTTATAGTTTCTTCGTAATAAATAATATCTTCTGCTTTTTCAACCATTAGCGTTGAATAGTTAAAGTCCATGTTCCAGACATAGTTATTGTTGTACTAAAATTACTACTCCATAAATATCTTGTGACAGCACCAATAGTTGGGTAAGTATCATGTATGCAAGAACCTTTAGCTGTATTAGCACCATTATTACTTTGATTATCTGAGCCATACCATCTAGTAGCAGGTATTCCATTTTTAGCAGCAGAGTCTATCCAACGAAAAGGAACATTAGTCCAGTTATTGCCTACAGTACCACTCGTTCCATAATGACCCTGAATCCAACAAAAAAAAAGGGCGTTTCCAAATGTACCCGTTGAACTTGACTGATAAAGTCCAAATCCATAACTAAGTAAATTACTTGATGAGCCAGAACTAGTGCCTCTAAAATGATTCATTTGTATAGCTCCAGAAGAAGGTATTGCTCCTGCATTACCTGATACATCTCTGCCTGTTGTAGTTGTCCATGTTGCAGAAGCTGACCCCATTGCACCCGGAATATAATTAAGTGCGTACTGACTCTTAAAGCCACTTGTTCTTTCAGTTAGTACATAAGCAGGAACATATTTTGACCCCGGAACATTCGTTGAATTGGTAAGGGTTGCTACAGTAGGACTAACACTACTAGAGGTGCTACCACTAGGTAAACTTCCTGAATAGTATTCATTCATGCTAATAGGATTACTACCACCCCATTCGCTTTGTATTGTACTTAAAGATACTGAGCCACTTGCGGGTATCGCCATTATCTATCCTCTAGCTCTTTTACTTTAGCTGTAAGATTTTCTATTTGCTCTTGTTGTTCTTTAATAGCTTCTACTAATAAACCTACTGTGTTGCCATAACGAATAGCTAAGTGTTCTTCTTCTGTTTCTAAATCTTTTTCTGTATAAACAGCTTCTGGTA
>Ga0115012_10000321_pt1 | contig 27301 bp, 20 predicted proteins | sample TroAtlMetagenome_FD_88706 | JGI IMG/M metagenome (GOLD analysis project Ga0115012, IMG submission 88706) | Marine eukaryotic phytoplankton communities from Atlantic Ocean - Tropical Atlantic ANT10 Metagenome | ecosystem: Environmental > Aquatic > Marine > Oceanic | place: Tropical Atlantic...
CGGTGGACGACGAGGAAGATAAAAAGGTCGTGAACGTCAAGATGACTCTGACAGCGCCTGGTTGCGGCATGGGCCCCGCTATTGCTGCCGACGCTCAAGCACGCATCATGACCGTTGAGGAGATTGAAGATGCCCGGGTTGAGCTCGTATGGGATCCGCCCTGGAACCAGGATATGATCACGGAGGAAGGTAAGATGAAGCTCGGAATGATCTAATTCGCAGGCTCTTGAGGCCCAATTGGACTTCCCCCTTGCCAAATTTGGGAATTCAAACTAGCGTCCCGCCCCCCATTCAGGGTCTGATTCCATGTCCAAGCATAACAGCCTCAAAACCAGCGGTGGAACCACCGGCAATCGCTCCGTCCTGAAACGCTTCGAGCGCGTCAAGATTCTCAAGGAGCGCGGACAGTGGAAAGAGGGACAAAGCCCGGTTGGCCTGCCCAAGACCAAGTCTGAGGGCTAGGAACCTCTCCTTGCTCTCTCTTCAGGTCATCATTTTTCAAAAGGGCGGGACCAGAAGGTTCCGCCTTATCTGTCACAAAGTCGTCTCATGCTTGAGGGCACTCGCCTGAACAAGTTCCTTGCCTCCTGCGGATTAGGATCTCGCCGCGCGTGCGACGCACTGGTCCAACGTGGTGGCGTTACTCTTAACGGAGAGGCCTGCACTAACCCAGCCACCCGCATACAGGAGGGCGACATCCTACGGGTCGAAGGCAAAAGAGTTTCTCCGAAGAAAACCACAACGATCCTCCTGAAAAAACCACGGGGGTATGTGTGCTCGAAACACGATGAGCTGGAAAGAGCAACGATCTATGAATTGCTGCCCCCAAAGTTTTCCCATTTGAACCATGTTGGCCGGCTTGACCGGGATTCGGAAGGCCTTTTAGTTCTGACCAATGACGGGGACCTCGCTAACCGACTGACCCATCCAAGCAACAAGGTTGAGAAGGAATATCGCGTCACTCTGACAAGCTCAATCGATTACCCGATCCTGAAGAAGCTCGTAGCAGGAGTTCAAACCCCGGAGGGATATGCGCGGGCGAAAGCTACCAAAAGGCTGTCCCCTCGCCGCGTCTCCATCATACTGGAAACCGGCCTCAAGCGACAGATCCGCGAAATGTTCAAAACTCTTGGATATGAGGTTGAGAAGCTTTTCCGGATAAGAATTGGCCGTCTTACCGACCCGGAGCTGCGCCCCGGCCGTTGGCGACATCTTGAGCACCACGAGGTCGAGCTGCTCAGCCTTGATCCGCCGGCCGAGGCCTGATCCAGCTCCCTGCCTTGCAACTGGTCATCCTGTTGGGTAAACACCTTGGGACGGCAACTTTCCAGTCAGGCACATGAGTAAGAAGATTGAGAGCCACCTCTCCGAAAACCGCGTTTTCAAACCCTCCCGGGAATTCTCGAAGAAGGCCCGAATCTCCAGCATGGCCCAATATAGGCGGATGTATCGGGAATCGATCGAAAAGCCGGCCTCTTTCTGGGCCCGCGAAGCCAAAGAGCTCCACTGGCAGAAACGCTGGAAAAAGGTCCTCGATTGGAATCCTCCATTCGCTAAGTGGTTCACCGGAGCGCGCCTCAATGTTGCTGAAAATTGCGTGGACCGTCACCTTACTAACGGCCGCAAAAACAAGGCTGCTATCATCTGGGAAGGTGAACCGGGAGACCAAAGAGTTCTCACATACCACCAGCTTCATCAGGAAGTGTGCCGCTTTGCCAATATCCTCGAGGCCAATGGAGTCAAGGCGAAGGATCGGGTCCTGATCTATATGCCCATGGTTCCTGAAGCCGCGATTGCCATGTTGGCCTGCGCCCGGATCGGCGCTGTTCACTCCGTGGTATTCGGGGGCTTCTCCGCTGAATCCATCGTAGATCGCCTGGAAGACTCTGGCGCCACTGCCGTAGTTACCGCCGATGGAGGATACCGACGCGGTAAGATCGTCGAACTCAAGAAGAGCGTCGATGAAGCACTCCAGAAATACAAAGGGGTCAAGCGCTGTATCGTCTACCAGAGAACCGGAGAAAAAATAAACATGCGGCGGGGACGGGATGTCTGGTGGCACAAGGAAGCCGAAAAAGTATCGCCCTCTCACACCCCAAAGGGGTTCGACAGCGAACACCCTCTCTTTATCCTGTATACCTCCGGATCGACCGGGAAACCGAAGGGAATCCTGCATTCCAGTGGGGGATATCTGGTCGGTAGTTATACTTCCTGTAAATATATCTTCGATATGCAGGATGACGACGTCTACTGGTGCACTGCAGACGTTGGATGGATCACCGGACATTCCTATATAGTCTTCGGACCTCTCGCCAATGGGGTAACGCAGGTCATGTATGAGGGAGCTCCGAACCACCCGGATTTCGGTCGTTTCTGGAATATTATCGAGAAATATGGCGTCACCACATTCTACACCGCACCCACAGCGATAAGAGCCTTTATCAAGGCAGGGGACAAGTTTCCTGACCGCCACGATCTTTCCTCTCTGCGTCTTCTGGGAACGGTTGGAGAACCCATCAACCCTGAGGCTTGGATGTGGTATTATGAAAAAATCGGATCGAAGCGCTGTCCAATAGTTGACACATGGTGGCAGACCGAGACCGGGTCCATCATGATATCACCACTCCCCGGCTGCACCCCAACCAAGCCGGGCACAGCCACCCTTCCCTTCTTCGGAGTAGACGCTGCAATTCTTGATGACGAGGGCAATGAGTGCGGCCCTGATGAGGGTGGACGACTGGTCATTCGTAAGCCGTGGCCTTCCATGCTCCGGACGATTTACGGCGACAGGAGCCGCTACCGTAAAACCTACTGGAACGACTTTAAAGGGATCTACACCGCTGGAGACGGGGCCCGGACCGACAAGGATGGGAACTTCTGGATTGTGGGAAGACTCGACGACGTTCTGAATGTATCTGGGCATCGACTCGGAACGGCCGAGGTGGAAAGCGCTCTCGTATCCCATCCAGACGTTGCGGAAGCTGCAGTAGTGGGGCGCCCTCACGAGATCAAGGGCCAGGGAGTCGTTGCTTTCGTAACGCTTAAGGAGGGAGTTCGTGCAATAAAAACAACCGAGAAGACTCTTAAGGGACATGTCGCCAAAGCTATCGGAGCGATCGCTCGCCCAGACGAAATTCACCTCACCCCGGCCTTACCTAAAACGCGCTCCGGAAAAATTATGCGTCGTATTCTCAAGGAGCTGGTCGCCACTGGTGGAGTGACAGGAAATATTACTACCCTCGAAGATTTCAGCGTAGTGAGCAACCTGCAGAAAAACCTCAAGAAGTAGCCCCCTCTCTCCATTGCATGGGGTATCCCTGCCCCCTGTGAGTATTGGAAAACAATGACCCAGTCTCGCTACTTCATCTGGCGCATCGCGCAGACGTTCGGCATCTCGATGCGGAGGCGCCACGCAACCCAAGCAGCAACAGAATTCCATCTTTTTCGGGAAGCGGAAGAGGTTCTTGGCCAGCTTACCTGGGCAGAAACAGAGCACGTCGAAGAACTTTCCGCGGAATACTGGAACCTGCGGCGCATGTCCATGAAGCACAAGGAACTCGTCAGCGAAATCGAAGTCGCTAATGGAGACCTGCAAAAGTCACAGGATCAACGGGAAGAATTGCTTGGGATGGTCGTTGACAGCACCAAGTCCCTTGTCGAGGAGAGGGAAAAAATGAAAGAGTCTGGTGAGCGGCTCCGATCTGAACATGAGGTTATCATATCCGAGGCCAGATCCATTCGAAGGCAGCACGAGGGCATCAAGGCCAAGCTCGAAGTTCTCATTGCGGAAGGGTCCGGGGACACTCCAGAAATAGCTGCCTCAAAAGAAGAGCTTCTCCATCTTAAGAATAAGTTCAAGAGTCTGCGGGAGCGCCGCGATGCGGTCCTCACCGAAATCGAGGCTGCTGAGCGCTCCCTCAAGGATCTTGAACTCCAGATCGAAACCAAGCGCACGTCAATTCGCGGAGAGACCCTCGGCAGCTATCAAAATCTAGGCAAGGCGAATCGTGACTTGTCTCACAACCGCTTGGAACTGAACTCACTGGAGGGCCAAATGAACGGTTTCTTCGCGGAAATTGGTCGTTACATTCTGGCGAGATACCGCGACCCCGCTCTTGCTGAGGTCGCTTCCAGGCATCACGGGCTCATCAAGCAGATATCTGCACTTGGTCTCTCTATCCGGCTCAACAGGAGACTCGCGGGTGAAAAAGATGACCTCTCTATCTGAAACGGGGTCGAGAGTGTCGCCTGCAACCTCTCCCGTGACCTCAAGACGACCCTCCGGTTGTTCCTCTAATGTCTCTCTCCCAGCGTTGAGAGCAGGATTTCATGTAGCCCGCCGAATCCTCCATTGCTGAGAACCGCGACAACGTCGTCCTCTTCGGCGTGCATCGCAACATACCTCGCAATCTCACCCACACTGGGAATATAAACTGCCTCCCCACCGAGGGATACTACATCCCGAACAAGCTGCTCTGGATCAAGCCTTTCAGCCTCTGCAAATTTACCCGGATCGGCGATGGCTGGCACCACCGCGCGATCAGCACCTGCCAATGCCTCCGCAAGCTCCTTCTGGAAAATATTGCGCCTGGTCGTATTGGACCGGGGCTCGAATATGGCCCAAATCCGGGAATCCGGATACTGCTGCCGGAAGGCTTTGATGGCGAGCCTGATAGCCGTCGGGTGGTGAGCAAAATCATCGATTATCCTCACTCCCCGGACCTCCCCACGTAGCTGCTGGCGGCGAGCAATTCCCTTGAAGCTCGTAAAGGCTTTTCGGATTTGATCCGGCCTCAAACCGGCGAATATCCCCCCTGCTACTGCCATCGCCGCATTACGGACATTGAATTCTCCTACCATGGGGATGAAGTAGTCTTCCCCAGCAAGATGAAAACTGCTTCCCTCTGTTTGATAGACAGGATTCTCAATCCTCCATTCACAGCCCTCGCTCATGCCTATGGTCCGCACTGGACAAGGCGATTGCTCGGCCACATCGATCACATTGGGGTCGTCTCCATTGACGACGGCCAAGCCTCCCCCGGGCACAATGTTGAGAAGCCTTCGGAAGCTCAGCTTGATCTCTTCAAGCGACCCATAAATATCCGCATGATCGAATTCAATATTATTGATCACTGCAAGCTCCGGAAGGTAATGAAGAAACTTTGATCGTTTGTCGAAAAACGCAGTGTCGTATTCGTCGCCCTCCAGCACGTTAAATTCAGAATCTGTAAAAGAGGCTCCCTGACCAAGATTGGCAGGAATTCCCCCTATCATATACCCCGGGTCACGGTCTCCTTCTTTAAGCACCCACGCAAGCATGGCCGCGGTTGTCGTCTTGCCGTGTGTGCCTGCCACCACAAAATTCCGTTTTCCCCTCAGAAACTGCTCCTTCAGCACCTCCGGCAGGCTTTGGTAAAGAAGTCTCCGGTTCAGGACCTCTTCAGCCTCCTCATTACCCCGGCTGATTGTATTCCCAATCACAATCACGTCTGCACTTTCAGGCACATTCGAGGCTCGGTAACCCTCGAAGATCTCCACTCCACTGTTCTCAAGGAAGGTCGACATGGGCGGATATACCTTCTCATCCGATCCCGTCACTTTAACTCCTCTGGCCTTCATGGCAGAGGCGACAGCCCCCATTGCTGTGCCGCAAACGCCAATGAAATGGTAGTGCTCTCTATCAGCCATCCTTCAGTAATGAGCCTCTGCTCGCATGATGTTTATACCGATGTTGCAGATATTAAAGCAGGTTAAAACCCGGGCGCAGCAACGGTAGCATTATCTCTTTCTTCCCTGCGACGCTCCATAATCCGGTCTGCTGTCTCACTTACCATTCCCTCAAGAAGATTCCGAAGGTGGCTCCCCTTACGATAGTCCGCAGGGGCGATGTGCTTCACCCGGTCAGCATAAGTGCACAACTGATAGCACTTCTGGAAACTTCGCCCGCTTGTATCCTGCGCATTATAAACAGCAATGGAATGCCCTCCATTCCTCTTCATAACTGTAAAGCAGGGAACGTCAGTCGGCCCATCCCCTATGTAGATCATGTTTTCAAAAGGAATCGGTCGCAACTCAGGTGGCATGTGATCATTCACATCATCCCCATGCTTGAGCATTCCCTTGTTGATTCTAAACAGAAACTGCGTCTTCGTGGTATGGGAGACCGTCCGCTTTGGAAAGCTGATCTTTCCCTCATGATCTTCCCCGAACTCACAGCCGAATATCGCGGTCATATGTTTCGCCAGACTGCTGCCCTCAAGCAGAGCCCGGAGACCCGAGGAAATAATGAAATGTTCAACTTTCACTCCTACCGCATGATGCTCGGGCCGCAGGACGACTGACCGGATTTCATCGAAGAGCTCAGGCACACCCGGATAATAGGTCAGTCCGCGCCCTAGCTCCACAAGCCGGGCATTGGTCACCCCGTCCATCTGCAGATAGTCGAGAAGGCACTTCATATAAGCCAATTCGCCGTCCCATTGGTTTTCTTTCACGAGCGAGTTACACCGGCTCCAGAACTGCGCGGGATCGATGCCAAACTCTGGGAAGAGCACCTCATCCTGCATGTAGCTGGGGCTCAGGGTCTGATCGTAATCATAGATCAGGGCTATGGTGCTTTGGGGAACCGCCATGACACGAGGTTATAGAGCAGAATGCAGCGCAGAAGTAACGAAACAAGGACAACTTCCGCCAAACCCAATGGGGAGTGCCTATTGTTTGAATTGCCCCCACAGGGAGGGGCTCCCCCAATGGCGCGCCTGACTCGAGAGCACCCGGAGACCAACCTAAGATAGCATCTGCGATTCCAAGGCAACCGGCTTTTCTCCAGAATACGGGAGGTGACAACCAATGCGCTTCCCCTGCCGTAATCAGTCCATTTCCACGACAATTTGATTGTTTCAAGCCCTCTAATGAGAGTCCATCAGACCATGCCCTCGCGTCATGGGACAGGCTGGAGCCAGCAAAACACCAATCTTCTGCCGACGCGGATGGTTACTCTCCTTTCCTGTAGCCTTCTGGCGGTCTCCTCCCCGTCTGGCATTTCTCAAGAGATTGATCCACCCCCGACGGGAGCTGAATTGTTCTCGATCCCGGGGGGAAACAGCCGAGAGAAGCCTCCCGAGCCCCTTGGAGCAGCCCCCTCCATTCCTCAAAATTTTCGGGTGACTGGCGAAGACTATGAAACCCGATGGGACGCTCCCGGCGGGCGCATTTTCTATGAAGGAAACATGCAGTGTCGCACTGATGATGGAATCCAGCTTTTTGCGGACCGCATCGTGATCGACCTGAACAATAAGGTCGTCAGATTTTCTGGAAACGTAACGATTTATCAGGGCTCTGTCCTCCAGCGCGGAAAGGCAGCGTCCTTCTGGTATGAGGAGGAGAGGTTGGAGGGCGACGGACTTCGAGTGGGTATGGACCCAATGCTTCTCGAGGCTGACAAATTCCGGATGGTCGAGAGAAACGGACGCACCGTATTTCTCGGTGAGGACGCAGGTGTCACTACTCACGACGTTGAAGATCCGGACTTCTGGCTTAGAGCTGCCAAAACGACCGTGATTCCGGGAGACAAGGTCATTTTCCGTGATGTCAAACTCTACGCGGGGGATAAGCCTGTGTTCTGGCTTCCCTACCTCTCCCAGACCCTGGACGTGGGCCTCGGCTACCGATTCGTGCCGGGCGCCCGCTCCCATTGGGGGCCTTACCTTCTTAATCGCTATGGCTTCATGCTGGGTGGGGACAAGGACCATGTGACTGGAGAGAACGACAACGCCTGGCTGCTATCACAATGGCACCTCGACATACTATCGAAACGGGGAGTAGGAACTGGCCTGGACCTCACTGACACCCGAATGGAAGAAAATCCGAACCTCGGGTGGCTGAAACTTTATCACATTCATGATTTTGACCCGACTTTAGACCGCAGTGGAATTCCACGTGATAAGGTCACAGAGAATCGCTTCAGGGCACAGCTGCGTCATCGGGTTGAACTTGGGAACCTCGTCACGGGAGGGAACAGCTACCTCGACGCAGACCTGACCTACCTAAGCGACCGATTTTACCTTGAGGACTATGACTCGGAGGCGTTTCTGGTAGAGCCAACCCCGGACAACATTCTCGCTTTCACGCACCAGAGGGGCCGGAATCTCATGACGCTCTGGGGCAGGGTCCGGCCAAATCCCTTCTACCAGACTGATACTCGCCTCCCCGAGTTTGCTCTCGACCAGATCCGTCAGCCCTTTCTCGACTCTCCGTTACTCCACGAGGGGCAATTTATCGCCGGACTCTACAATGAAGTGCTACCCGACTTTACACGTCGTGAGCTCACTGCGGAGGCAACGACTCTTGATCCCGGTGACCCTCGGAGCGACGAGATCACTACCATCCTTGCCGAGCGCGGCTACACTCGCTTCCACCTCTGGCAGGAGGCATCCCTGCCAATGAGCCTTGATAGCCGTATCAATCTGGTTCCTCGAGCCGGCTTGGGCACTACGGTTTACAGCAGCGTTGACGGTCTCGGCGAAAGCGAAAAGAGGAGACACCTTTACCTCGGAATTGATGCCTCTGCGAAATTTTCTCAGCATTTCCCGGAAGTTCAGAGCAAAACACTTGGCCTCGATAACCTCCTCCACGTCATCCAACCCTACGTAGGAGCCTCATGGATCGCCACTGACGAATTGGACTCGAGTTTCCCCCGAATTGATCGTCTCACTGCGAGCACCCGCCCGCGCCCCCTCGGAGTTGGTCGTTTTACTGCCATTGATGACCTTGCAGACTGGACCATCCTGCGCCTTGGGGTCCGAAATCAATTCCTCACAAGAAGAGACGGTGGATCTCATGAATGGTTATCCATCAACTCCTACCTCGACTGGTTTCAGGAAGACCCGGAATTTGATCGCGAATTTTCAAACCTTTACAATGAGATCTACTTTCACCCGGTTCCCTGGCTTGAGATGGGACTTGAGACCCAATTCCCACTGCTAAGCAAGGTCGGTGACTTTACCGAGATCGTCGGCTCCTTTCGCTACATGCCCAGTGAAAATCTTGAGCTAACGCTGAGGCACCGCTTTCTGAATGACCACCCTATATTACAGGACTCAATCCGCTTTGAGTATGGAGCCTTCAATAGATTCAATGAGAAATGGAGTGCCGGATTCAAGCACCGGTGGGAATTTGATGACAAGGTTCTCGAGTATCAGCAATATTCTGTCCATCGCACCTTCGACAACTGGGTTGTCTCGCTCGGACTGTTCCACCGTGACAACCGATATGAAGACGAATTCGGCGCCCTGATCGGACTAACTCTTCGCGAGTTCCCATCGATAAGCCTGCCTCTCAGGGCGGGAATCGAATAAGGTCCCCAGTCGAAACCTCAGACCTCCTCTAAAGGGTGCCAGGAACAGGATTCACTTGCGAGGAGCCATTGCCTTCCTCAGCGCTCTCTGGCGCGAGGGGGGGCAACTCGTTCCTTTCAACAGCCTTACTCCGGTAGAGCGGGAAGATTGTCCTGATCTCCTTGAGAATCGCAAACGCTCTTTCCTGCTTTCTGTCACGGTAAAGCACCCGGATCCGACTCCCGATCCTCTCTTCCTTCACAATCAGCTTTTTCCTCATATGGGCCAAGGCCTCTGCTTCCGAAGCCATTCCCCAGTCATCGACAAGATTCAGGCTGACTATCACTTTTTTCAAGATCGCTTCACTCTCCAGGAGTTTCTCTTCATTCAACACGACTGACTGCATACTCATCCCATCCACCTTCTCCACCTTGTAGGACAGCAATGCCACCCGGTCCTTATTAAAGAACATCCACCCAAGAACCCCACCTCCCGACAACCCGAGAACAAAAACCACCGTGATGACGGCTAGAACAGGTCTGGACATGGTCCCTTCTAGCAAATCGCCTTCCCTCGCCAAGGGAATTTGCTAAACCTGTGCTATCGGCGGGTATCCGGCAGAGATCCCCGTTGACCTTCTTCTCGCGGGCAGCAACAACCCCCAGCACCCACGCAAGCAGCATGCAATTTCCAGCAACCAACGCCTCCCTCCAGACTCTTTCATGCGGTCTTCCCGTCATCATGCAGGTGGATTCTAACGCTCCGGTAGTATCCGCTCAGTGCTGGATCTCAACCGGCAGCCAGCACGAGAACCAATTTGTTGGAAGTGGAATCTCACATCTCCTCGAACACATGGTCTTCAAGGGCACTACCTCTTTCACCGGAGCGGAACTGGCCACCGAGGTGAATGCCAAAGGAGGGCAATGGAACGCCTATACCTCCTTCGACAGAACAGTATATTATATTGATGGTCCCAGTGTGTCCTGCGAGACCTTTATCCGTGTTCTCTTCGAACTAGTCTTCCAGCCCCGTTTTCCAGTAGATGACTTCGAAACAGAGAGGGATGTCATACGGCGGGAAATCGACATGGGCAAAGACGATCCCGACTCGGTAGCGAGTGAGCTGCTCTTTCGAACGTTTTTCCAGCATGACCCCCGGCGACATCCCGTAATCGGGCACCGCAGCTATTTTGATGCTCTGACCTATGAGGATATGTTGGGGTATCATCGCGGGCGCTACTGTCCCTCTAACTGTTGTTTTGTTTTATCGGGTGATTTCGACCCCGCTAAGGCATTTGCAGATCTCGAGGAGATGAGCGGGGCTCTACCGTTTAAACCACTACAACAGACTATTGTACCCGGCGAACCACGCCAGATTGGACAGCGCGAGGCACGGATGCAGTTTCAGATCCCGGTAAGCAAAACGACCCTCGCCTGGAAAACTCCGGGACTCGATCACCCTGACTCTCCCGCTCTTGAATTACTCGCTGGCGTCCTTGGAGGGGGGCGCTCATCACACCTCTATCGACGATTTCACGAAAAAGAGGGCATCGCCCATCACCTGGGGGCATGGGCATGGAGTCCGGTTACCGGTCCAGGCATGTTCAGCATTTCTGCGGAAGTCGATTTTGAAAAGCGTGACCAACTCGAGAATGCTGTTCTCGAGGACCTTACCCCCAACCTGGGCAGCGAACTCCAATCCGCACTGGATAAAGCCCGCCGGCAGGTTTTTGCACAGCAGTTCAAAACCTTGGGAACGGCCTCAGGGCGAGCCACTGACCTGGCCTCAAACTGGCACGAGGCACGGAACCTCAATTTCACCCGCGACTACTTGGTCAACCTCGACCAAGTTACCCCTGAAGATCTGCACCGAGTTTCCCAGCACTATCTCTCCCCGGATCAGGCAACCATCACCTCACTGGATCCGGAAAGAACATCGCCAGTTATCAGCACAGTTCGATCGGCTGGGCAAAAGTCCGAGATCTCAACACACGTACTGGAGAACGGCCTTACTCTTCTTCTCAGGCCAGATCCGCGAGTTCCCACAGTGAGTTTTCAGGGCGTATTTAATACGGGACGGCATGCCGAAAATCCGGAGAATTGCGGTATCAATATCCTCCATGCCTCCCTCCTGACAAAGGGCACCCAAAACCACTCGGAGGGAGAATTTGCCGATAGAATAGAATCGCTGGGCGCCAATATTCGCGCCAGCGCCGGCAATAATACCAGTATCATCTCCTCCTTCTGTCTCCAGCCGGATCTGTTGACCGTTCTTGGCCTGAGCGGAGAAGCTCTCTGCTCGCCCACCTTTGAAGAGGGCCCCATTGGAAGAGAAAAGGAGATTCAGCGGGCAGATCTTCTTGAAAGCCTCGAGGACCCTTTAAAGACCTCCTTCCGACTCCTCCGCGAAAATCTATTTGGTTACCGGGACTATGGGTTGCCTCGTCTCGGGACGGAGGAATCGATCGACAATATCGATCGAGAAATGCTGGAGAGGCACCACCAACAGTTCATCACTCATCATAATGGCGTGCTTGCGGTCTTCGGAGACATCAACCCTGAAGTAACAATAGAATGGTGCAACCAAGCCTTCGCCGATCTCCCCCGCGGACGAAAGCACGACGCACCTGAAGCCGAACTACCTGAACCGATCTCTACAGAAATAACCCATTACCTGGACAAGGAGCAAACCGTCATTGCGATCGGATATCCAGGAGCCCATATCACCTCCGGGGACATTCCCGCCCTCGAGGTGATTCACGAATATTGCTCAAATATGGCCGGACCACTTTTCACCCGGATGCGGGAAGAGCTGGGCCTCGCATATTACGTGAATGCCACGCAGTTTCTTGGGTTGGGAAAAGGCCTGTTCGCTTTTTATGTCGGCACCGCTCCAGACAAGGCGGCCCTCGCCCGGAAGGAGCTTCTCGCTCAGATCGAAAAACTCACTCAGGAAGGCATCCCTGACGCGGCACTGGCTCATGCGAAGACCAGCGTCCTCGCAGGAGATGCCCTCGAGAACCAGAGTAACCAATCCATGGCTCAGATGTGCGCTCTGAATACTCTTTTCGGCCTAGGGTCCCTTCATCACCTTGCCCATGCCGAAAAAATTCAGTCCCTGAGTCGCGAAGATGTTATCAATACGGCTCAAAAATACTTTGGCCGGAAGCCGGTGGTTGTCAGCGTGGGTCCGGAAACCAAATCGGATCAGGTCTAAAAGAAGCTTCTCAGGGGCCTATGTCACATCGGTAACAACTCGCATTCGGGGACAGAAAAGGTAACCATCTTTCCTATCCGATATGGAAAATGACCAACGCTTCGCTGATTTCGTGATCCTGCAAGCTCAGAATGCAGGGATGTTCCTCGGGAAAGTTCCAAACCCCGTCAGTGGAACGTTGGAGGTTAACGCCAAGGCGGCTCGCTCCGTGCTCGATTCGCTTGAGATGCTGGAGCTGAAAACAACTGGCAATAGAACTCCGCAAGAGGACAAATTACTTCAAACTGCCTTACTCAACATCCGGACTCTCTATTCCGAGGTCGAGACGCAGGAGAGCAATGATCCCAGCCAGCCTTAGCGGACACAAAATCCCGGGATTGAATCGAAAGCCTCTTTACGACATTCTGCAGACTCCACACTTATGGTAAACTCCTTCAAAATACAGAATGTTGAAGTTGGTGGCGGGACTCCATTCTTCATCCTTGGGCCCTGTGGTCTCGAAAACGAGGAATTCGCCTGGGACATGGCGCAGAGCTTGAAGAAGATCTGCGAGAGACTGGATCTTCCTTTTATTTTCAAGGCTTCCTACGATAAGGCCAACCGGACATCCGTTGATTCCTTCAGAGGGCCGGGCGTCGAAGCTGGGTGTCGCATCCTTGGGGCCATCGGGAAGGAGTTGGGCATTCCTGTGACAACCGACATTCATACCGCTGGAGAGGCGGAGATTGCCGCAGAGTTTATTGATCTCCTGCAAGTTCCTGCCTTTCTTTGTCGGCAAACAGATATCCTCGAGGCCTGCGCTGCAACAGGACGAGTGGTGAATGTGAAAAAGGGCCAATTTCTTGCTCCTGCCGACTGCGTCAACATCGCGGAGAAATTAAAGTCTTTTGACTGCGACAAATTTCTCATCACAGAGCGGGGAACGACATTCGGTTACAATAATCTTGTTGCCGATATGCGCTCTCTTTACTGGATCCGCGAGGAGGGAATCCCAGTTATTTTTGATGCTACTCACTCTGTGCAACGCCCTGGCGGCATGGGAGCCACCACGGGCGGTGATGGAGAACTGGCACCAGTTCTCGCCCGCGCGGCAATAGCCACTGGAGTCGATGGAATCTTCATGGAAACGCACCGTAAACCCGCGCAGGCGCTTTCAGACGGACCCAATCAGGTGCCCCTCGAGCAGATCGAGAGTGTCCTGCTTTCTCTTCTCAAGATTCATCGCGCGCTCAATGCATGAGAAGACTCGCAAAGGCAGACCATAATCGGGGGTTCATGCGTTCCTCTTTTCTTTTTCTGGCAGCCCTTTTACTGGGAGTGGGCATCCATCATGCCTCTGCCCAAGGGGTTCTCGGAGCCAAAAACCAGGAGCTCCCCTATGAGAAGCTTGGCCCCATGATGAACAACCTTCCCGCTGGAAGCATGCTGCGGGACGTCCGCATTCCAATCTTTGATAAGAGGCTCGAGCGGATGGCCCTTCTTCAGTCCAGCTTTCTCAAGGTTATTACCAAGCGAGATTTGGTCGCGGAGAACATCACTCTTCGCTACTTCCAGGATGACTCCATCCTGCTACGGATGAAAATGAAATCCGCGGACTTTTCGCTTACAACCGGAGTGCTTAAGGCGCATCAGGCGGTCAACCTCGACACTGAAAAATTGAAAGGCTTGGGCACAGGTGGGGTATTCCATCTTGAGTCTCGTTCCGGCTTTATTCGCGGACCCGCATTAACCCGACTCACCTCGGAAAGTCTGAAGCGGCCCGATCGGGAAGGCGAACCGGGCTCTATCGAACGCTCCTCACCGGCTGAACTCAGTGCACTCGCAACCGCCTTCACCGGACCCGAAGGCCTCACGGGGGGAGAGCGCCGCATTATCGACAGCCTCCTGGAGTCACGGACAAAGTCCGTCATAGCCAATCGTGCTCCAACACGAAACTTTATGACACAAAGCCGCCAGTTCATTGGTCGAGCTGACACCGACCTGCGCAGCTTTTCCAAGATCGTCGAGATTCCTGAAGCAAGACTCCTTGGAGGGGAGCCCAATTCTCCACCTGAACCGCTCCTTCCAGAATTAAAACATGGAGAACTCATGATCACTGCGGAAGGCGGCATTTTCCTCAATCCGCAGCGCGGTCACATCTCCTATCTTCGCAATATCCAGATCCATGACCCACGCTTTACCCTTTCAGGAGGAGGACACCTCAAGGTCTTCTTTCCTCCCCAGGAACTCACCAAGGCCATCAAGGAAGCGAATCAACAACCTGCCGCAGGTGAGACAGATCCGGAACGAGGCGAAGGCGAAGCGCCGAGAAAAACCTTTTCCGAACTCGTAGATCCATATCTCTTTGTGGTTTCAGGCGGAGTCCGGTTAGAACTCGATGATCCTTCCGGGATAAATTCTCCACTGGTAGCTACCGGCGAAACTGTCGTCATTGATCGGCGCACCGGGGATATCGTTCTTCAGGGAGGAACTCCCTCTATAAAGCGGGGGTTAGACTCGCTTACCGCGAAGGACCCAGACCTCTATCTCAGGATCTACGAAAACGGAGACATCTATGCGGAGGAGGGGCCATGGACAACGATTGGCAACCTTGCTCAAGATAGCACGCCTCCGGCAAACACCCCCTCTCCCACTGGCAATGCCTCTGCAGAAGGAGAGAACTCTGAAACATTGGTGACAGTCTCCTGTCATGGCGGCCTCTACCTTGACGCGAGCGAAGGAGAGATTGTCTACCTGAAGGGCATTCAGGTTGTTCATCCAAAATTCCGGGTTGAGGCCGAGGATGAGATGAAGGTCTTCCTCGGGAAAAGATCAGGGAAAACCTCTGGCGCGGAGGCCTTCTCGGACATTGAATATATCGTGGCCAGCGGTAGAGTTCGATTGGTTCAGCAGGGCCCAGCCGAAGGAGGCGATCCTGTTACGGCAACAGCCGAACATATTATTGTTGATGTAAAGGGAGCCAATATTCTTTTGAAGGGGGGAGCTCCTTTCCTGGGAATTGGCGATAACTTCCTGCGCGCCGGCACACCAGACCTCTACATGCGTATTTACCAAAACGGCAGCCTCTTCGCAGAGCCGGGACCATGGACGACAACTGGAAACCTCTCAAAATCGGATGGAGAGGAAGAAGAGGCGGAGAATCAGACGGAATATATTACCGTAACATGCGAGGGAGGACTCTCCTTCGATGCACTCAAGGGACAAATCATGTACTTCGGTGAAATTGTCGCGGAGGAACCTCGATTTCGTCTCCGTTGTGATAGGAGCATGCGTATCACTCTGAGCCAGAGAGACGGGCCTGATGGCAGATCCCCTGAAGGCCCGGAGGCCTTCTCAGAAGTTGACAAGATTGTTGCACTCGGAAATGTCATGATATCACGGATCCCTGAGATTGGCGCCGAGCCAGTGGTCGCAAGATCTGCGGCCGTAACCTACGAGGCATCCAGCGGAACTCTCGCTCTCCGCGGTGGACGACCGGCCATTCGTCAGGGCAAGAGCTATTTCGAAGCGCAGGAAGATGGCCTTTATATTCTCTTCTATCCCAATGGGAGCTTTGAACTCTCCCGCGGAGCATGGGAACAATTCTTTGATCTTCAGGATAAAAAATTTGAGAAACTCCGCCAGCGAGCAGATGATCGATAATCCGACGCGACGTGGAACATGAATCCAACCATACTGCGGTGACGCCTGAACCCTCTGAAACAGGCAATCACGTTCTGCAAGCTGAAGGCCTCCGTAAAGTCTACAGTGGCCGCCCCGTGGTGGAGAGCGTCAGCCTCACCGTTTCACCCGGCGAGGTAGTTGGTCTCCTTGGCCCGAACGGAGCTGGCAAGACTACCACGTTCTACATGATCGCCGGCCTCGTCCCTCCGGATGCCGGCCAGGTTCGGATGGGAGATCGTAATGTGACCCGAATGCCAATGCATAAGCGTGCCCGCCACGGACTCGGCTATCTTCCTCAGGAGGAATCTATATTTCGAAAGCTCAGCGTAGAACAGAACCTCCTTGCTGTTCTCGAGACCAGACGCGACCTCAGCCGGAAAGAGCGCCGGGAGCGCTGCGAGGAACTACTCGAGCAGTTCGGCATTACTGAAGTCCGTAGCGCCTCCGCACTTACTCTCTCCGGCGGCGAAAAAAGGCGCCTCTCCATAGCGCGGTCCCTCTGCACGGATCCCAGCCTCTTGATGCTGGACGAACCGTTCAGTGGTGTCGACCCCATAGCGGTTCTCGACATCCAGGAAATCATCCAGAGGCTGCGCAGTGATTACGGCATTTCCCTGCTGATTACCGATCATAACGTCCGGGAGACCCTCCAGATCGTAGATCGAGCTTATCTCCTCCTAGAGGGGCGTGTGGTCCTTGAGGGGGCTTCCGAAAAACTCGCTGATGACCCTGTTGCCCGGCGTCATTACCTCGGCGAAAACTTTTCCATGTAGGCCTCCGCAAAGTCTCGGAATCAAGCCAGAAGGAGAGAGCAGAAGGATTCAGGCCCGTCCAGAACCGCGGTGGAGACGCAAAGCTCTGAACGGGCTTCCTCTGCGAACGCATTCACACGGAGGTGAAAAGGAGTCCAAATAGCGTTTTGTGAACTACCCTGAGCGATCAGATACAGGATTCCCCCCTCCCCCATGAGCCGGCTTAGCTCTCTCCACATTGCTATTTAAAGCGGGAAACCGTGAGTTCCCTCCTGATTTTTAAAAATGAGATGTAGAATTCTGTTGGAGGCATTAGCCTGTCGGCATGGCATCCCGGGTGAAAAAGATCACCTCTATCAGCGTTCGGCGTTTTTATGAGCGGCACCACGAAGCCCTCAAGCTCGGCTTGGTAGGTGAATCGGAAACAGGATTCGAAAGAGCCATCCGCGAACCAGCCCCCAACCGTCCGGGACTGGCCCTTGCTGGGTTCTTCACATATTTCGCCAACAAACGAATCCAGGTAGTCGGTAACTCAGAGGTCTCATATCTTAAGAAACTGGCTCCCGACGTGCGTTCCAAACGCTTTCGTCAACTTTGTGAAAAGCGGATTCCATGCATTGTCACTTCGAGAAATCATGTCCTACCCGATGACCTTCTGGCTATCGCCGCGGAATACGAACTCACCATTTTCCGGACACCAATGGTGACCATGCAGTTCCTGAACATGGCCTCTATCCTTCTTGAGCAGGAGTTTTCTGAATCAATCTCCATGCATGGCTGTATGGTCGACTACCGTGGAGTTGGCATCCTGATTATTGGAAGTAGTGGTTCTGGCAAGAGTGAGACTGCGATAGGACTTCTCGAACGCGGAGGCGCTCTCGTAGCTGATGATATGGTGCGGTTTCAGCGTCATGGCGACGAGCTCATTGCTTCCTGCCCCGATTTAGCGAGAGGATACCTTGAGATGCGTGGTATCGGCATTATCAATGCTGCCAACCTTTTCGGACTTTCCGCCATTCGCCCCGAAAAACGCCTCGATCTCGTTGTCACCCTCAAGGGAGAAAGCGATCTGAACAAGGTGGACCGGGTCGGACTGCACCGTGAAGGTCACGAGATTCTCGGGCAATCCGTTCCCCATGTTGAAATTCCCGTTGCAGCCGGCAGAGATACTGCCCGGCTTGTCGCGGTCGCAGCCCTCGACCTGCAGTTACGCCGCCTTGGCTACGACATGGCTGATGAATTCAATCAGCGCCTACTGGCCAAAATGCAGGGAAATGACCCTGTGATCTGACGCGAAACCGGCGGTCATCAATTTACTCCTCGGGCCTGTGTCAGCACGCTCACTGAGCGAATCAATCAAGGAGGACTTCATACTACGCGGGAAATTTACCTTCCCACCACGCCACTAGGCCTCCTACACTACCTCCACGGACGTTTTCCCATGGTGAGTAAAGAAGTAACAGTTTCCAATAAACTCGGAATTCACGCCCGACCAGCAGCTCAATTCGTCAAAACTGCCAGTCAGTTCGAAGCTGAGATACGTGTGGAAAAGGATGGAGAGGAGATCAACGGCAAGAGCATCATGGGTTTGATGATGCTGGCGGCAGGGCACGGATCAGTCCTCAAACTTATTGCAGAAGGGCCTGATGCCGAAGAGGCCTTGCAATCGCTCGAAGATTTAGTTGTTCGTAATTTTGGAGAATCCTGAAGGTTTTATCCTGAATACAATCAACTTAAGGCGAGGCATTGACCACCTCCAACGCTCTGGCCAAACTAAGGCCGATGAGCGGAGCAGCGAAGGAAACGATCTACGTGGGGACACCTGTCTCACGCGGCATTGTTTTCGGGCCCGTTCACGTGATCGCGCGGGGATTTGCGGCTCCCGAGGTCTACCCGATTGCAAATACAGCTCGGGAAACAGAGCGATTCAAGGACGCACTTGCTCGCACTCGCAAGCAACTTGAGGAGCTGCGGAAGCATATGGAGTCCCTATCGGGTAATGAAGAGGGCCGCATCTTTGAAGCCCATATGCTGGTTCTGGAAGATCCAGTAGTTCTCACCGGCGTCCCCAAGGCGATTGAGGAACGAGGTCAGAATGCGGAGTATTGCTTCTACGCAGTGATGCAGAACCAGCTCGAGTCAATGCGTCGTATTCCGGATCCATTTTTTCGTGATCGAACTACGGATATCGAGGACGTCTGCCAGCGAGTTCTCCGAAATTTCGATGCGGAGCACGAGGAGCCTGCTCCAGACGAGCCCGACCATCAGCACCTGCTCGTCGCCTACGATCTCACTCCCTCAGCCACTGCTGCGATGGACCGTCACCAGGTCCTTGGCTTTGCCACTGAGCAAGGTAGTCTCACCTCTCACACTGCAATTCTGGCTCGTTCACTGGGAATTCCAGCGGTGGTCGGCCTCAAAAATGCTGTATTTAATTTACGTGCTCTCGCCCCCTGCATTCTCGACGGTTACGAGGGAAAACTCATCTCCAACCCTGCTCCGGAGACCGTTGCGAAATACCGCGAGCTGGAAGAGCAACACCAGCGCCGACGCAAGGAGCTGGACAAGTTACGAGACCTCGAAGCCTCCACCGTTGATGGGCATACCATCACGCTTTCAGCCAATATTGAGTTTGAGCATGAAGTTGATTTGGTGACTCGATCCGGAGCAGAGGGCGTGGGTCTTTTCCGGACAGAGTTTTTCCTGCTCGAGCATGAGGAGTGTCCTGACGAGGAGGAGCAGGCCGCGCTCTACTCCAGAGTAGCTGCACGGATTGCACCTAATGAGGTGATTTTTCGAACCCTCGATGCCGGCGGAGACAAGGTCCCCGGAGAACCGTTAAGTGAGCCTGAGCCAAACCCATTTCTCGGATGGCGGGGCATCCGGTTTTCGCTCGACCGGAAAGATCTCTTCAAAGAGCAGTTACGCGCCATCCTGCGCGCTGGAACTTCCGGGCGAGTGGGTGTTATGTTCCCCCTGATTTCAGGGGTTGGCGAGGTGCGCCAGGCGAAGAGCCTTCTGGCCGAGTGTATCGATGAGCTGAAGGAGCGAGGTGTCGACTTTAATCCGGACATTGCGATTGGCGCAATGATTGAGGTCCCGTCGGCCGCAATGGTTGCCGCCGAAATCGCCGCCGAAGTTGATTTCCTCTCCATTGGCACAAATGACCTGGTGCAATACACCGTAGCGGTTGACCGCGTAAATCCACGGGTAGCAAAACTTTACCGTTCCGCGCACCCGGGCATTATCCGGTTAATCAAACACGTCGTCGAGGGAGCGTCACAACACAAGATCTGGACCGGGGTCTGTGGAGAAATGGCTGGCGACCTGACCTTGTTACCTCTGCTCATAGGGCTTGGAATCGATGAACTGTCAGTGGGTGCACCGCTGGTTCCGCTTGTCAAACAGGCTGTCCGTATGCTCGATTTGGCCGAGTGCTCAGAACTGGCCCAGAAGTGCCTTCTCGCCTCGGAGACTCAGCATGTTGTGGATCTTTGCAGGGAATTTGCCACCAGAATCTACCCTGATCTGATGCAGGAGGAAAGCCGGGGGCCTAGCGCACCTTCTTTCGCTTCCCGCCCTGCATGACGATAGTAAAATGGCCATCGGTTCTCTTAGCGAGATCCTCCATGGAGGCATGAGCCTTGGGCTGCATCATGGCGACGCAGTTAATTTTGATACCCTTGCTTTTCGCCTTAGCACCGATCTCCCTCGCCCACCTGTCAGAGCCCTTGGCTGACCCGTCGGTCATGAAATAAATCACCTGGGGTGGCGGCTCCATATCGAGTGCCATCTCCAGTGGATTATCCCAGCGCGTTCCCCAGACCAGCCGTGTTTCCTTTATGGTTTTACGCGACTTTGAGAGCTGTCCCTGCGTAGCACTCAGCCATTCTACCGGCTGCTTTTTTCCCACCTGCTTCCACTCATGAGCCGTTCCCGGAGATTTCCATTCATACTTACGGCGGCCCTTCCCGATAACCGTAGCCTCTCCCTTGGTCCAATCTACTTCATCTCCCGCCACCCAGGCAGGGCCGGCAAAAAATATCAGGGCATAGTTGGTTTTAGGGGCAATCCCATCTACCGACTTTGTCAATTCCTTCCGCATAAGATCCTCTCGCCCCCCTGAACGCATGGAAGCGGAATAGTCGATCACATATGCGATCCGCTCAGCCTTGGAGGTTACTCCAAAGAAGCTGGTCCCACCACCGAAACCGGACCCAGAGCCCTGACCCCACCCTTCTCCGAAGTCATCACCATCACCGAATTCAATCGACTGGTCCGGAGTATCGGTATCCGGAACAGGCACAGCTGTCGGTGTTGGCACGGATGTGGCGATGACCTTAGCCACGGCAGAGCTTGGCGCCGCTGGCTGGCGTTGGACCTGCGGGGTAACCTCAGGACGATCTACAACCTCCTCCGCCTGCATCTCCGCCGAGTAGGCAACGATTGGCGCCACCTCCATCCGTAATGACGGCAGTAGCAAAAACGCCAGCAAGACAGCGACCTGAACCACAACGAGGATCGCGATCACCAGACTCGCAATACTCGCTATTCGACGTTGGCGCCTTAAGGCCGCTTGAGCCTCAGGAGTTGCGTAGCTACTAACTATACTCATGGACCTGACAGTTCTTGGTAGCGGCCGAACCACCTACCCAGGTATCCAGCTTGGATCTCATCGCGACAGCTCACAAGGAGGAAATCTACCTTTACCTTGCCCCAAGTCGCCCAGAACGCTAAGCGCTGGCGTATGAGCAAATCTCCCTACGAATCTCTCTGCGAACTAGCCCGGGAACGCGCCCTCATTGCAACCACGTCCTCAGTCCTTGGTTGGGATCAGGAAACCTTTCTCCCCACCAAGGCGGTAGATTACAGAGCAAGACAACTGGGCTGGCTGTCAGGAAAAGCCCACGAGCTGGCCACTTCTTCAGAATGGGAGAAAGCCCTCCAAGAGGCCGAGTCAGAGGGCAGTAATGACCCGCTCGAGTCCGCGAACCTCAGAGAGTTCCGCCACCATTACGACCGATCTGCAAGACTCTCGCGGGAATTGGTGGAGCTCGAAACCAGAACTTCCTCTCGCGCAAAAGCTGCATGGATGCAGGCCCGCAAGGAATCCAATTTTTCGGTCTTTGCACCAGCCTTGGAAACCCTTCTCGATATTGCCCGCCAGAAAGCAGATCTTTGGGGATTTCAAGAAGAGCCTTATGACGCTTTGCTGGAAGAGTATGAGCGTGGTTCAACCACAGCCGAGGTTGCTGATCTCTTCGACAGTTGCCGGGACACAATCATTGAGATCGCTCGAGAGGCCGTTGAAAATTCCAGCGCCACTCCTGCCAATCTTCTCGAGGGAGACTACCCCGTTGAGAAGCAGAAATTATTAAATCAGGAAATTGCCGAGAGTCTCGGTTTCGATTTCGAGGCCGGACGTATAAATACCGTCACGCACCCGTTCTGCACACATCTCGGCCCCGAGGATACCCGCCTGACAACCCGCTATGACGAGAAGGATTTTCTTTCCTCTCTTTTCGGGGTGATGCACGAGGCAGGACATGGCCTCTACGATCAGGGCCTGCCCAGCAGCCAACATGGAATGCCTTCAGGGCAGGCGGTCTCGCTGGGGATCCATGAATCTCAATCGAGACTCTGGGAGAATCACGTAGGCCGTTCGAGACCCTTCTGGGAGAAGTGGCTCCCTCGGGCATCGGATATTTTCCCTGACCTTCGTCGTTTTTCTCTGGATGAATTTCTCCAAGGTGTAAATCGTGCAAATTATTCCTGTATTCGGGTCGAGGCTGACGAGGCAACTTACGACTTACATATCCTTCTGAGGTTCTCGATAGAGCGACGCCTGCTGAACCGGGACTTGGAAATAGCGGAAGTTCCAGAGGCATGGAACGAGGAATTCAGGTCCCTCTTCGGCTTTCTACCCCCGGATGACGCCAGTGGCTGCCTCCAGGATATTCACTGGTCAATGGGTGGCCTTGGTTACTTTTCGACCTACAGTATAGGTAATCTCAACAGCGCTCAGCTCTTTCGAGCCGCCATCTCCAATGAGGAAGTCTCTACTGAATGCAGTAAGGCAAACTACCTGCCTCTTCTTGGCTGGATGAGAGAAAATATTCATTCGGCAGGTTCTACCATGCTCCCTCAGGAGCTTATGCTGTCTGCCACCGGGGAACACACAAATCCCTCACATTACCTAGAACATCTGCGGAACCGGTTCTGTCCAGGAACCTGATTACTCAAGTAGATTCTCTACCTCCAGGATTTAGAAAATCTGTGTCAGGTTAGCGAATTTCCATTCCCGTCTTCGCGTAGATCCACTTGACCACTTTTCCTTTCTGGATCAACGCCTTGGCTTGGACCGTTTTTTCTCCAAAAATTGTCTGCGCCTTATAGGCCGCGAGTCCCGTCTGGTACATCTCGCCATCCACATTTTCCTCTTCACCCGCTTTCCATCCCTCGACCTGTTCAAACTTAAACTCTTTGATTCCTCCCCCTTTGACGCTCTCCTGCATGGCCGCGACAATCTGCTCTGGATTCAGATTAGCAGGTTCCGGCTCAGGCTCAGGCTCAGGCTCAGGAGTTGGAGCAGGTTCGGGAGCCGGCTTTGGCTCCGGCGTAGCATTCGGAGCCGCGGGAGAGGGAGCCTTCGCGGGGTCATTTGCAACTACATCTGGCAAGGTAGGCGGAGGCACTGGTGCGGGCTTCTCATTCTGCGCGACAGCAGTGCTCGCGCCGAAATGACGACGAGCCCGGTAAGCTATGACCTGCTGAGCAAAGTCCGTCTCCACGATTGGGACAATTCCCTCCAGAGGCCCCCCGGGGGAAACCTTGAGGATGTAACTCTCTCCGTCCAAATCGCGTACTTCAACCGTCGTTCCTTTTTCCAGGGCAGTTTGCTGATCATTATCGCCCGTGGACACATAGACTCTCTTGGACAGCTTGACGGTCTTTGGCCACTCGTTCGGATTGATCGTTCCCAGATTAATCTTGATCCGAAGCTCATTACCACCAGCTCCAAATTTTACCTCCTGCATGGACTGGGGCAGCGCCACCGAGGACGTACCCTTGGCCAGCAGGGAGCCGCTAAGGGGCAGATACATGATGCGCCCTGCGAAGAAGCTGAGAATGATGGCGCCAGCCCAGATTGCGTATTTGTTCATGGAGTGAAAAAGTCTGCTTTGGATAAAGCGCTATTTTAGGCGATTTGTCAAATTAGGGGAAACCGTTGACCTCGGCACCTCAGACCGGGATCCTCTGGAATGCAACGGCTCTTCCTGCTTGACGGTATGGCACTGGCATATCGGGCGCATTTCGCCCTTATCCGGAGTCCCATCTATACCTCTAAAGGGGTAAACAGCTCCGCTCTTTACGGTTTTACGAATACGATCCTTACCATTCTTGAGAGCGAAAAACCCACGCATCTGGCCGTTGCTTTTGACACACGGGCACCAACGCCCCGCCACCAGATCTATCCTGCATACAAGGCCAACAGGGAGGAAATGCCCGAAGATCTTGCAGCGGCCCTTCCCAGCATCAAACGCCTCTGTAAGGCCTTCAGAATCCCCATTCTGGAACTCGACGGTTACGAGGCCGATGACATCATCGGAACCCTCACCAGCCAGGCGGAGAAAGAGGGCTGCTTCGAAACATTCATGGTCACTCCGGACAAGGACTTCGGCCAGCTCGTTTCGGAGCACTGCGTCATGTGGAAGCCTGGGAGAAAGGGTAAGGAGCGGGAGATCGTAGACCTCCCCGCGCTGAAAGAACTCTGGCAAATTGAACATCCCGACCAGGTGATCGACATCCTTGGTCTCATGGGAGATGCCTCTGACAACATTCCCGGCGTTCCGGGAGTCGGAGAGAAGACCGCCAAAAAACTTATCGCTGAATGGGGGTCCGTAGATCGAATTCTGGAAAATACGGATTCTCTTAAAGGCAAGCTCCAGGAGCGCATCATTGAGAACGCTGACCAAGCAAGACTCTCCCGCAAGCTTGCCACCATCATAAGAGACGTCCCGATTGAGTCCTCTATTGAGGATCTTGCTTTGCAAGGGCGGGACGATGAGGAAGTCCAATCCCTCTTCACTGAGTTTGAATTCAATTCCCTTGGCAAGCGCCTCTTCGGAAAGGAATTCGTCACCGGACGCGGCCATTCATCAGTCACGGTCGGAGAAAAGGGAGGCCCAACCTTAACCGCAAATCTCAAGACGATTGAGGACCTTGACCCGGAATACACTCTTGTTTCGACAGAGAGTGAACGCCGCGAACTGGCTGCAAATCTCGCGCAACAGAAAACTTTCTGCTTCGACATTGAAACCACCTCCCTCGATCGCTTCAGCGCCATCATTCTTGGCATTTCATTCAGCTGGAAAGAAGGCTCCGCTTTTTACGCAACTCTCCCCGACAAGGAAGCCTTGGAAATCTTCCGCCCAGTCCTGACCGGATCCGCAGAGAAAATTGGTCATAACCTGAAATACGATCTGGCCGTTTTGCTCAATCATGGAGTCGAGGTCAACGGGCCTCTCTTCGACACCCTGATCGCCCACACCCTTCTGCATCCGGACCAGCGCCATTCCATGGACTATCTCGCAGAGTCTCTCCTCGGTTATAGTCCCATAAAGCTGAGTGACCTGACCGGCAGTGACACCTCTGAACCGGGAAAGGGCAACAGACAGAGAGACCTTTTTGCCGAAAAAGACATTATGGATGTCGCCTCAATCCCTGTGCAAAAAATGGCCCGCTATGCGGCAGAGGATGCCGATGTGACACTTCAACTTGCCAACCTTCTGCGTCCTGACTTGGAGGAGAAAGGGCAGCACCGTGTGTTCTATGAGATCGAAGCCCGGGTTCTCCCAGTTCTGGTGGCGATGGAAGATGAAGGAATCGCCTTAGACCTCGATGTCCTGGCCTCCTGCGGGGAAACCATGCAGAAGCGTATCGATATTCTCTCAGCGTCGCTGGTCGAACAGGCTGGAAGGGATTTCAACCTGAATTCTCCAAAACAGCTGGGAGAGATCCTCTTCGGCGAAATGAAGCTTGTGGAAAAGCCACGTAAAACAGCAACCGGCCAATACCGAACTGACGAGCAGACCTTGACCGCTCTGGCGGTGAACCACCCCTTTGTTGCGGACATCCTATCCTACCGTCAGGCTAGCAAACTGAAGTCAACATATGTCGACCGTCTCCCTGACTGGGTGGCAGAGAAAGATAGCCGGGTGCATACTCAATTCCACCAACTAGTAGCAGCAACCGGCCGGCTAGCCTCCAGCGATCCCAATCTCCAAAACATTCCTATTCGGTCGGATCTTGGTCGTGAGATCCGAACTGCCTTCGTTCCCAGAAAAGGACATTTCGTTCTTTTTGCCGCGGACTATTCACAGGTCGAGCTTCGCATCATGGCTGCCATGTCCGGGGATCCAGGAATGATCGAAGCCTTCGAGCAGGAAGTTGATATTCACTCGGCGACCGCCGCCCGGGTGAATGGGGTCAGCCTCGAGGAGGTAGAGCCCGCGATGCGTAGTGCCGCAAAAATGGTCAACTTCGGCATCATTTACGGGATCTCCGCCTTTGGCCTCGGACAGAGGCTCGGAATTCCCAGAGCCGATGCAGGTGAGATTATTAACACCTACTTCGAACAGTATCCCGGAGTGAAGAGCTATATGGATGCGACCGTGGAAGAGGCCAAGAGTTCCGGCTTTGTCGAAACCCTCACCGGAAGGAGGCGCTATCTTCGGGATATCAATTCCGCAAATGCCACCGTTCGCGGTAACGCAGAGAGAGCGGCCATCAACACCCCCATTCAGGGTAGCGCAGCCGACATGATCAAAATAGCCATGATCCGCGTTCAGGACATTCTCGAAAGCGGCGAATATCGGAGCCGGATGCTTTTGCAGGTTCACGACGAACTCGTCTTCGATCTACACGAGGAGGAGCTGGACATTTTGACGCCCAAGATTACCGAAGCCATGCAAAACGCCCTACCCCTTCCGCACGGTGTTCCGGTTAGAGTCGATACTGGGACGGGGAAAAACTGGCTGGAAGCCCATTAAGGTTACACAACAACCAAACCCATTGGCATTCTTGAATCGTTGCAACGGAGTAAGAATGCCGGATTCTAATTCGAGATCCATTACTTTAGAGAGGCGGACTGATTTCTAGCCATCGCTTCAACCTCAGTTACGATAGGACCATCAAGATGAGTGCTGTTCAGGGAAAAGATCAGGCCAATGGCTCCGATCCAGAACCGGGAAGACCTCCCGAATCCAGCAGCCGACCTGCTCGAAAAAAACTTGGCTCACGCCGATTCCTGCTGCGCCTGACAGCTTTCACCTC
>Ga0115012_10000322_pt1 | contig 27301 bp, 22 predicted proteins | sample TroAtlMetagenome_FD_88706 | JGI IMG/M metagenome (GOLD analysis project Ga0115012, IMG submission 88706) | Marine eukaryotic phytoplankton communities from Atlantic Ocean - Tropical Atlantic ANT10 Metagenome | ecosystem: Environmental > Aquatic > Marine > Oceanic | place: Tropical Atlantic...
CATAGCGGTTGCCGTTACCAAATTTGGCAGAGATATTTTCAAACAAGGGTGCAGAACCAAACTGCATGGTGATATTGGCGGTGGTAATCAAAACAGGTATCCAGCGGGTAAATCAGAAGAAAAAAGATAGCTTGTCGTTACACCCAAAATAGAGGTGTTACACGAGTAAGCTTTGGGCGCGCACTATAAGGAATTAAGGCTACTATGTCGAGGAAATTTTGAGCTATTAGGCTTATCTTCACATAAATGTAGTGAACAGTGTGTTTAAGGTTGACGATATCTATACGCCTTTGACGGTAACCTCAGTTCTGTCGATAGCCAAAGCGGCGTTATGCAACAGCGAGAGAAAACCTATGAGTAGGCGTTGCAGATCGTTTGCTATTGGTAAACTGCACCCTGTTAGCCGGTCTTCATTGAAGCCACTTATGTACCACTTTTCGCGCCCTGAAATATCGGCAAATGCGCCAGCATTCCGTAATTTATAATAATCGTAAGCTAGCACTAGTGCAGGTTGTGAAGTAATTTCAACAGGCAAGTCCTTTGTTAAATCGGGACACGGTGATTGGTTGATCACATCGCCAATTGTATGGTTTTTAATATAAGTGGAAAGCGCGTTTGGCCATTCATTCTCTACGTAACGCTGGCGCACGACCTCTTTTAAATGGTGCTCGGTAAAATCGAGATAGTGGGGCGACGTGAGTATATCTTTGTTCCATAGCGTTTGCCCGCCACGTTGTCGATACTGCCACTCTCTGTAATAAATAGGGAATAAACGGTCAAAATCTTCGACTTCGCGCTGAATAATAGTTTCTACCTTAGCGTGTTGGTCAGGTAATAAGGTTACTACACTGTAGCCAGGCTGATACGCTGCTAGCGATGGCACTTGAATGTTTACCAACCCCGTAGGATTCTCAGGTGGTGCAACATCATAAAGATGCATGTGGCCTGCCATGTGAAGTTTCAGGCCCGTCTCGTCTAGTGCTTCAGTGGTGGTGGGAAGCGGCATTCGTTTAAGCTGATTTGAGCTTTTACCAAACAGGCTTTCCAATTGTGATTGGGTGTTGTCGTAAAAGTCTGCCATGGGAAAATGGCTAAAGGCGATAAGTCTTTTATTGTTTGCTTTTGCCCGTTTAACGATGGTTGTTATCCACCGCAGTAACGCTGGTTTATAGGTCAATAAGGCGTTATAACCAGCGTTGCCAGAGCCCTTAAAATTTCCATCAGCGTACTGCCCCTTCGGAATATACACATTGGCATCGATAGCCAATAACCACACGTCTTTAATTGGCTCTACTAAGTAACTGGCGTCAGGCATAAAAATACACGATGCTTCATCGCACCACTGCCAACCTCGTTTTTCGTATTCAATACTGTCGAAGGGCGTTTCGTACAGCAAATCCTGTGTGTTCGCAGAAAAACCATGATTTTTAAGCGTTTGCATAATCTCTCGATAGCCCCACTCACGAATGTCATCCATACAGTGCCACGCACGGTTATTAATACAACGAATGTGATCGGGGCTATAAATAGCTGCTTCATTGCCTTTTGCTGTCAGAAAATCTGGTTTACCTCCTGGTCGTGTAAAAGGTCGCACAGGGTCGTGGTTACCGGTAATCGCAAAAAAACGCATGCCATAGCGCGTGTGGTATTCGTCTAAAATACGCGCAAGCGCTTTCACATTTGCTGGCTGCCCATCGTCAGAAAAGTCGCCGGGCAGGGCTACCAGTTTAATTCCGCGGTCGGCAATATCATCTAGTGCTGCACGAAACGCAAAATAGTTCTCATTGAATAAACGCGTAGACGTCAACTGTGACTGCATGCTGCGCATGAGCAACGGTGCTTGTGTCTCTGGGTCTTTTGGGAACTGGTTTGCTGACCCGGATTTTTGGCTACTCATACCTGAAGTGTTAGCGTCGAAAGAGGTTACATCTTGTGAACCATGGCCGAAAGCCAGTGTTGCTGGCGCAGCGTAAATGTCGTGTAAGTGCACATCGGCGATAAATGCGACCTCTGTGTTCGCGGCCTGTTTAAGTGCATTCTGCACGAGATTAGCGTCCAAATGCTCCTGCGCAGTTGCCTTACTGTAATTTATCAGCAAACACGCCATTACCAGCATGCCACAGGTACAGGTTTTGACTACGTGGTTCATTAAGCCGAATAACCCTATTCGCCATAGATGATATTGGTTCATATACACCTCATTTTTTATATCAATTAGATAAAGACGCAGCAGACAAATAAATGGGGACAGGTTGATGTTCAATGTCACAAAAGATTCATCGATAGTATGACATTTTTATTAAAATTAGGGGGTTAGCAGTTTTTTCATGTCCCCGCTCTTTCGTTATTTCCTTCTACCTCACATTGAAATTCAAGAGCACAGAAAAATGTTGTTTTGGTTGTTACTTTGGTTGAGCACAGGTTTTGCCAGCGCAGCTGATTTTGATGAGAACGTACCCTTAAATCACTATCAATGGATAGGCTCGCATAACAGCTATAAGCGAGCGCTTCCCGATAGTGTTTATCAGCTTCTTAGTTTGAAAAATACGAACAAGGCCAACCAACTTAACTATGCCCACCTTTCGCTGAATGAGCAGTTATCTCTCGGTCTGCGTCAGCTAGAAATTGATGTGGTTAATGATCCCAGCGGTAATCAATATCAGCAGGTTGAGCTCGCATCCCGTCTAAATGAAAACTGGTTGTCTGCTCATGAGGTTAAACAGTTAGCAAAACCTGGTTTTAAAGTAATGCATATACCGCATGTCGATGTGATGACGCATTGCGCGACATTAAAAGTATGCTTGAAGCAGCTAAATGCTTGGTCTGCCTTCCACCCAGAACATTTTCCTATTGTCGTTATGATGAATGCGAAAGAAACGCAGCCCGATTTTTTGAAAAGTAACAAGCCGGTTCTTTTTGATGAAGCTGCCTTCGCTAGTTTAGATGAAGCTATACGCAGTGGTTTACCAGGTCGACTTGTTACCCCAGACGACATTCGAGGGAATGCAAAATCATTACAAAGTGTTATTACGAATAACGGTTGGCCCAGCGTTAAAGCGTTGCGTGGAAAATTCATATTTTTGTTCGATGGCAATGAAAAGCAGCTTGATAGATACACCCAAGGTCAAAATAACCTGAAGGGAAGAAGCATGTTTGCATCGTTTGAACCCGGACATCCGTCAGCGGCCATTATGATCCGCAACAACCCCATTAACCAACAACAAGACATTCGCCAGTTGGTGGAGTCTGGCTATTTGGTTCGTACCCGCGCGGATGCCAATTTATCGGCTTCTAATGAACAAAAAGCACTGCAACGAGATGCGGCATTTCAAAGCGGGGCACAACTTATCTCTACCGACTTTTATTCCCAGTCTCCCCAAGCAAAGCGCACCCAATACTCAGTGCATTTTGAACAAGGAAGATTGATGCGCACCAATCCAATTAACTACTAAAAATCGACATAATTTAAATCACTATTTTAAAAGGAATACACAATGCAAGCTTCATTCAAAAAGCACACTTTAGCACTGGCTGTGTTAAGTAGCGTAGGCGCGCTATCTTTTCCCACTTTTGCGCAAGAAGTACCACAAACTAATACCGCTGAAGACGATATTATTGAGCAAATCGTAGTGAGCGGTTTTCGTAGCTCTTTAATAAAAGCTAAAGATCTTAAGCGTGATGCGCTAGGGTCGCAAGATTCGATTGTGGCTGAGGATATTGCTGACTTCCCCGATTTGAACTTAGCAGAATCGTTGCAACGTATCCCAGGTGTAACAATTACGCGTGAGGCTGGTGAAGGGCGCCAAATTTCACTTCGTGGTCTGAATGCTGATTTCACTCAAGTACAGCTTAACGGTATGGAAGCGTTAGGTACGTCTTCATCTGCCATGGACAGCCGAGGTACCACCAACACCTCACGCTCGTTCGATTTTAATATTTTTGCGTCTGAGTTATTTAACCAAATTGATGTGAAAAAGTCGTACTCTGCTGACATGGACGAAGGGGGAATTGGTGGTACGGTAGCACTGCATACCGCAAAACCTTTTGATTACGAAGGTTTCAAAGGTGCACTTAGTGTACAGGCCGGACAAAATTCACTGACTGAAGATACGAGTCCCCGCGTGGCGGCGTTAGTATCAAATACCTGGGACAAGTTTGGGGCATTATTCTCTATTGCTTACAGCAAACGTGATACCAGTGAGCAAGGTTATAACACCTACCGTTGGCGGCCACGAACAGACCAAGGTTCAGATATTTCGGGCTTGTCAGAAGCCGACCAAGCGGCTGTAGAAAGTGGTGAGCTACGCTTCTCTCGCGGTAGTCGCTACTCGCAGTTTAATAGCGACCAAACACGGGTAGGCGCAACCGTGGCCTTACAGTATCGTCCAAGTAACGATTTATCATTCGGTCTTGATGCACTTTATGGAAAACTGGAGAGTGACAGGAAGGAGTATCATCTTCAAAGCCGAGGTTCTAGCTCTACGGCATTAGGGTGTACTGGCCCAGATTATAACGACGGAGCACGTTACTTCTGTTCAGAACTCGTAGATTTAGACTATAACGAAAACAACGAAGTTATATACTCGCAGTGGGCTAATGCAGCCTTGCATTCTGAAAGCCGCAGTCAAATAGCTGAGACAGAAATTACACAGGTTGTTTTAAATGCTGATTGGGTGGTGAGCTCTGATTTATCGCTTTCTGGTTTAATCGGCACAATGAGCAGTGATTACACCAGTAATAGCGCCAAAGTTTACTTAGAGTCTTTTGCTGACATGACAATTGATTATCGCGATGATCGTTTTTACGGTACTAACTCATATATTGGCGACTACGATCCGACAGACATTAACGAATTTCGCTATCACGAAATTGATCTTGCAGAAAACGAAGTTAATAACAGCTTCGATGTGGCTAAATTAGATGCCGATTATGCGTTAAATGATCAAAGCAGTTTGAAATTTGGTGTGTCAATGAAGCAGTTCGAACATGAAAGTGGCGATGTTCAAACGGCAAATGTATTGCGCAGCGAATGGCAAAGTGGTGAGATTTCAGACGTGGTTGATGCGAGCTATACGTTCATCAATGATAACCACGAGAAGCAAAATTGGTTAAGTGTTGATGTAGACGGTGTACTAGGCAGTTTTAGCGTTAACCGCGATTTAGCTGCATCGCAAACGCCAGATAAAGTAGAAGAAGAAACGCAAGCTGCTTATGCCGTGTATGAATTGGACATGCTACTGGGCGACAGCGAACTTCGTGCTAACGTAGGACTTCGTTATTACAATACGGAAATTAACTCTTCCGGCCTGGTCAATGGTACTGAGTACGTTACTGTAACACGAGAGTACGACGGTATATTGCCTGCGATGAATGTGGCGTGGTATGCCACAGATAATTTAGTCGTGCGTGCTAGTGCTGGTAAAAACCTAACGCGCCCTACATTGGGGAGTTTGTCAGTAAGCGGTACCGTAAACACAGATCCACTATCGGGTTCAAGTGGCCTTAATATTGGCGCTGGTAATCCCGCATTAGAGCCTTTTGAAACATTAAATATGGAAGTGGGACTAGAGTACTACTTCGATGAAGTAGGCTATGTTTCTGTTTCACACTTTCGTAAAGACATCGAGAACTTTATAGCGTCTACCACAGTAAGCATTCCTTATGGCGATACGGGCTACCCATTGGCGTTAATCGAAGGTGCGATTGATGAAGATGGCAACCCTCAAACCGCAGCAACCTTGTACAACTTCTCGCAACCGCAAAACCTTGATGATAGTGACTTTTCTGGATGGGAGTTTGGTGTTCAACGGGATTTTGATTTCCTGCCTGCGCCATTTGATAACTTTGGTGCTATTGCTAATTATACGTACGCCGATGGCGAATCGCTTCACAATATATTGGTTGATGGTGAAACAGTTCAGGTTTCGCGTCCTTTCTATGGGCTATCTGAGCATACTTACAACTTCACACTTTATTTTGAAACGGAAACTTGGGGAGCGCGAGTGTCTACCGCATACCGCGATGATTATTTAGTGACGGTTGAAACTTCAAGCTCCGATCAAGATGAAGCGGGCTTTCACGGCTCAACTTACTGGGACTTTTCGACATTTTACAATGTGAATGACGCATTAAAAGTGACACTGGAAGGGGTAAACCTAACTAATGAGCGGGAAGAGCAGTATTCAGACTCAGATGATCGTCTTTACAATACCACGGTAAGCGGAAGAACCTTTTACCTAGGCTTTACTTACGCGATGTAATTGTAAGCATAGTCATGCTGAGAAAGTATTAAAGGGCACCTTAGGGTGCCTTTTTCATACAGTGAGAGATGTTAACTAATGGCGGTAAGTCACACCAAGATAAACATTTCTTCCACTGAATGTGGTGTTGTAAGCACGATGTGTAGAATCAGAATACTGTTCTTCACGTTCGTTAGTCAGATTCGTCGCTTCGGCGCGCAATTCCCAATGTTCTCCTAAGTGGTAGGCGATAACGGCATCTAAATACATGCTTTTTTCAAACCCAGTTTCGTCTTCATCAATGATGGTTTCGTCACCGATGCGGGCTAAATAACTATCGCGGTAGGTCGCGGATAGCCTAGCACTCAATGCGTAACTTTCCCAATATGCGGTAACGTTGGCAAGCCAAGGTGATAAATAGGGAAGTGAGGTATACTGCAGCTTTTCGCCAGTGACGGAACTAAAATATTGTACGTGTCCTTGGGTGTAGCTTAGGTTGCTTATCACACCTATCTTGTATTCAGGGTGCGTAGGCCATGACGTTTCTAGCTGGTAACTGCCCTCCAATCCATACAACCACGCGTGCTGTGTGTTAGATGCGGTAATGCGTTTTACTAGTGTATCTGCATTTATGGTGTCGCCGGTCCAGTTTGTGTATTCAGGTGTGTTTGAAAACCGCATTGTTTCAGAGGTGTAAGCAATGTAGTTATCTAAATATTTGCTAAATGCTGATAGTGAAAACTGACTGACCCCATTTGTGTATTTTTCTAATGCAATGTCTAGGTTGTAAGAGGTATAAGGACGCAAGTTTTGGTTAAAACCATACAGAGAGTTAGTCTCAGGCAAATATTCTACAGGGCGCGTAATATCATTGAGTTGGGGCCGCCCCATGGTTCGGCTCAATGCCATTCTATATAGCGTATCTTGCTGCAACTCATAGGTAATATTCAATGATGGCAGCCAGTTAATGTAGTGTATATTGGGGATGCTACTTAACAGAGCATTTTCATTGTTAACGCGTGTGTGCTCATACTCTACTCGTAACCCACTGTTAACATGCCAACGGCCGACGTCATGCTGCCATTGCGTAAATAGGGCAATGCGGGACTCGGTAACGCTACTTTGGTAGTGTGAAGGGGGTTCATGAGTAATATGGTTTATATTTTGAAGCGCTTGGGTATTGGTAGGCAGATTGAAATAACGAAATACCTTGTTGGTATCAAGGGTTAACCAGTTTAATTTAGGATGTGTGGTAAGCGCTGTACCAAGGAACGCGGGAACCGTGCTATTAATGCTAGTTACATCATCGCTAGTGGTTTCTCCGGCTGGTATGTCGTTAAAGTGCGCTTCCCACTCTTTATCTAAAAAGTTTTGAATGTTAAGCAACTCTGATTTGTTTTCAAACCTGACGGCGTCCACTCCCCATTGCCATGTACTTGTTACTGATGGCTCGAAACTCAGCGTGTATTTGGCATTTATAAACTGGGTAGAGGTAAAGTATTGCTCACTATCCAACTCTTTCATTCGCCAAAAAGAGGGGGCGGTTAAATCGTCTGAGTAGGTTATATTGGCGAAGCGGCTATCTTGACGGTAGTCAATGACGACGTCGGTAACACCTTGCATATAGGCTTTATTGCTGGTGGGGATGTCGTAAGATGCCCCTTCCAAGCCAAGTAATAGATGGCCTTTCCAAGCACTGCTAATATCATGATGTGAGTTTAATACCCATTGGTTGTAGGTTGTGGAAACGTGTTGAAAACGACTTTCTGTGCCAACTTGGGCATGTTCGTACGCCGCATAGATCAATTCGTTTTTTTCGTTCACGTCGGCAGCAGTAATAACCGTTTCGCCCGCTACAATGGGAGTGGAATTTTTGCCTCTAGGGTAAAGGTGGTACTCAAAACGGTTTCCACTTAAGCTGCCATAGAGCCAGTCGAAGGTGGTGTGCTGATGGACCGTTTTGTATTCTATCGAGGCGCCTACACCGAGCCGTTTCATATCACTTTGCCATACCGAATAGCGATTTCCCCGTGGTACGCGATATTCGCCATTATTCCAAGCAGCAGTGAAATCTGGGTCCAGCTTAGAGGTATCAGCGCCATCGGGGGGGATTTCCCGCCAGCGGAAGGTATTTGCGCCCATTTCTTGTGATTCACGAAGCCCGTAACTTATTGAGAAAAGGGCTCCCCACTTATCGTTGGTTGAAGATACCATTGCCGAAAGCTTTTTCGACAAATGATCGCTAAATTGATTATTACCTAATTGTTGAGTAACACTCCAGTTTAATCCCGGATTGTCGAATGGATGTGCCGTTTCTAGCGCTGCAATACCCGCCATGCCACCAGAAGCTTGATTCGCCGAATAACTCTTAAGAACCTGTATTTCACTAAATAAATCAGTGGAAAACAAATTCAAATCAAAGGTTCTGTCTTGTTGTTTTTGTTGCCGACTGTCCATGGGAGAATCGTTGTTTGCCAACACTGGCATGCCATTTAATGTAACTAAGGTGAAATCGGGGTTGAGCCCGCGCAGCATTATTTGACGTCCTTCACCGGCCTCTCTGGTTATCGAAATACCGGATATACGCTGCATCGATTCGGCCAAATTACGATCGGGGTAGGTGGCAATGTCGTTAGACGCAATAACGTCAGATATGACTCGATTTTCCCGTTTTCGTTTGCCAGATATATTTAACGAGGCGCGTATACCGGTTACGGCTATTTCTTCAATTGCGATATCTGCAACAGGCGTTTCACGCTCTTGAATCAGCGTGAAACCGTGTGGTTGAATTAGGTAAGCATAGCCCGTGTCATGTAACAATAACGTTAGCGACGCCGCAAGAGTGTAGTGCCCTTCAATCTTTGGCGCCTCAATATTGGCAATATCTTGTTGATTAACCGCGAAAGGGCGATTGAATTGTGTAGCAAGTGCTTGCAGGCTTAGTACGAGCGGCTGGGGCTCAAGATATACCGGTTTTGTTTCTTCATTGGTTTGCGCTGCCCGCAAAGCGAAACTTGTTATGAAAAGTGCAGGTAAGCAGAGGCACCAGCATACAACGCTCATCCGTAATAGAGAGAAATATACCGTTGAAGCGTTATTCGCTCTCATCATCTATCAGTAAAACATTAGCGAGCAGTTTCGATTAAAACAAAGCGGTCCTGGTGCTCTTCTAAGATTAATCCTTGTGCGCTAGCTAACAATTTTAGTGCTGCTTCAGGTTCGGCTACGTTGAACCGTCCGGTTAGCAAAGCGTCTTTGTTAGCAGTGATTTCTACCGGTTTTTGTAAGTAGCGAGAAAAGCGCTCTACCGCAAGGTAGAGGGGTTCATTGAAAATATCTAGCCAGCCACTTCGCCATGCCGGTAATTGATCATCCACTAATCTAAAGGTTTGGCTCCAAAGGTTGTTCTCTAGCACAATACCTTCACCTTTAGTGAGGGTATGGGTTTTGTCTGCAATAATTTTCACAATACCATCATATACACGAATAACGGTCTTATCAGAGAGTTTGTCTATGTCAAAAGCAGTACCTACTACTTCTACTTTGACTTTGTCTACGCTGACGATAAACGGCCTAGATGGCTCGTGTGCTACATCAAAATAGGCCTGCCCTTTACGTAAGCTCACTTCACGTAAAGTGGCACTATGGTTAACATTTAAATGTGAGTCACCATTTAAGTACACCGCAGAACCGTCTTTAAGCACTTGAGAAATACGCTGAGCTTTGGGGGAAGATAGCTGCATGGTTTCTGATAATAGTGCCACGGTATCATCGGCGATGTTGTGTGAGGGTGTTGGCTGGTTTAATTTTAAAAACGCGACAAGAACGGCAACCACCACAATACTTGCAGCCATGGCCCAATAGTGAGTATGGGATGTGTGAGGTTTTTTGTTCAGTGCGCTATTGCGCTTCAGGTTAGACTGTTCGCGAAGATTAGCGGCAACGTTTATTGCTGCCATTGCAACTTCAGGCTGTCCGAATGCTTGTGCAATTCGTTGAAATGCAAGTTGATGCTGCTTGTCACTTAACCACACTGATAAGGCAATTTTGCCTTTTTCGTCTAATTCGTCGAAGCGATCAAACCAATCAGCTGCCTGGTCTAAATGCTCTTGTTGTTCCATCTATGCCTCTGTTACCCGTCTACTTATTAGTAGAGTGTTTGCCGCCTAAAGTGGGGACATTAATGAGTGGGTTAGTGATTGTTTTTTTCCCAACCTGCTGCTTCTAACTTTAACGTAAGTTCTACCATGGCGCGGGTGAGGTGTTTTTTAACGGCTTCTACACTTAAATTCAATGTGCAGGCTATTTCATCTCGGCTTAGGCCATCTACTCTTCGTAGTATAAACACTTCGCGTCGCAGTGGTGTCATATCCGCGAGTACTGTCTCGATAAAGGCGAGCTTTTGTGCATTGTGGTAGCTCTTTTCGGGGCTGTCATTTGCGGCTTCAAGTTCTTCGGTTTGCCAATCTACCGACGAAGGGAGTTTTTTGCGTTGGTGATCGTAAAGGACTGACTTCGACACCGTAATCATATAAGCAAGCGGATTGTCCAGTTCGGCGTATTGCGCGCTTTTGCTAGTTCTAAGCAGAGTTTCTTGCAGTACATCGTCAGCAACGATATTGTCGTTGGTTAGCCCACGAATAAATGCCCTCAACGCGTTGTACCGCTCGAGGCCTTCGTCTGCCGATAATATTTGCCAGTCTAATGTGTTGGGTGGTTGAGTCACAAAGCAACGTATTTACACAAATAATTTAACTAAGTGTATTGCACATATATTTCATTGATGTGACGACCTTTAAGTTACCTAAATACTAGATTTAGTGTGTCTTATCCATTGCGAATATCTCTAATCCGAATTAAGCAGACAGTTTGTGATGCTCACTTTGCGGTATTGCAGTGGTACTAGGTAATACGCTGGCTATATCAGATAATTTACTTTTCACATCGATATTAAGCGGCGTAGGCTTGGACGCTAATTGTTGCATTAAGTAACTTTTCCCAGCCGCTACACCCACCTTATAATCGTGGCGAAGATCACTATCCGCGCTACCGAGTAATTTGCTCTGTAATTTAGTGCCTGCGAAAATTTGAACAATCTCGGCATCCGCTGGAGGGTTAGCAATAAAGGCTAACTCTTGCTGATAAGCTTGTTCATGTTGAACTAAATAGTTAATCGTTTTTGGGCAGTGACCTGTTGCGCAAACTAATGATTTAAGCTTGTGTAACCATGCCGATTGCGCTTGAAAATTCACATCACCAGTACGAATAACCACAATTTTTCTAGCCCCGCGTTCATAAGCCTCACGCACAGGTAAAGGCGCACCTAAACCACCATCTAAATAGTAGTCGGATTCAGGTTGTGCCTGAGGAAGCTCTGTTGTTACGCTTTCATTAACCGACACCGCGTTATAGTCAGTAGTCAGCTTTACACCTTGTTTGTATAAGAAGGGCAGTGCACTCGAGGCTTTCAACAGTTCACGCCATTGATTACCATTGCCTTTCGGGCTTAAAAAGTATGGCTTACGATCACGAGAGTTTGTGGCGGTAATGAATAGCTCACGATCTCCTAGGCTTTCTTTTGCGGCCTTGAAATCTAAAATTCGGTTGGCTTCTTTCGTTTTGTCAAAATACCAATCTAAATCGACAATATGTTTGCCCACCAGTCCGCGACCTAACTGGAAGAAACGTTTGTGTCGAGATAAACCTCGAATTAATCGTTTGGCATAGCCTTTTTGCCGGGCTAAAAAGCTTGTTAAGTTCTGTGACCCTGCTGACGTTCCAATGAACATATCGAAAGGATCGTACCCTTCTTCTAGCCAGGCATCTAACACGCCAGCTGTGAAAATCCCTCGCTGCCCACCACCTTCAGCGATGAGTGCAAGTTTCGTGCGCTCGGTGGCATAAAGAGGAAAGGACGTGGGCGCAGCAGAGGAATTCATTTCATTACCTGTTTATTAAATCTGTTTAGTTGATTTAACTAATGTAACGAAAGGTGCAGCTGTTCGAAAATTGAAAGAATGAATCGGTGTGATAGGAAAAAACCTACAGGATGTTAGCTACCTGTTGCTGTATTGCTCGCTCGATTATCAGCTTCGAATTTACAGGAAGGTATTTTGTGTGTGCCTCGATAAAAATTGGCTTTGTATAAATATTTTTTATCGCCGCGTTTACTTTCTCAATAAAGGCCAGTGCTTCTGGCGTTTTACCGCATATCACGTGGCCAGATACGAACTTTGGGTTGTTCGCAATAGCGTAACTTCTCATTTCAACGGGCTGGGTATTGCCAAATGATCTATTTAGTGATGCAGGGAATATAAGTGCAAAATCAGCTTTACCTGCTGAAATAATCTTTATAAAACGGCTAAAGAATGTAGGGTTGCTCAAAGCTATTATCTGACTCTCATCAATGTTGCTTAAGTCATTATCTACCCGCTCACCATAAGAATAGGTTTCTGGCAGCACAATAGCTGATGCGTTAAATGCATTTAAAGCCTTGTGAATGCTGACTACTTCGCCATTCTCGTTTAGTAATTCTGGAGCCAAAGGCGGAAGTGAGGCGAGCTGATACAGTTGTTGCGTTTGAAAGAAGTTTAGCGGCAAAGAAAAAGTATACTTCTTTTCTCGCTCGGCTGATTTTATCTTGTTGATCACACAAACAGATTCGCCATTATCTATCTGTTGGAATGAACGTTTAAGTGAGACTTCTAAAATAGGCTTGTCGTAGCCTATGGCATGAACCAATAATTGCGCGGTGTCTACACTGGCCGAAAAAGGGGAGTGTGGTTGATTAATTCTGCTTGTTAAATTGTGATCGTCAGTATGAAGCGTTATTGAAGATGTATTAATAACGTTTCCACTCACCAACCCTGAAATAAATAAGCTGAAAAAGAAAGTGGCCAAAAAGGCGAAAAAGCGCATAGAGAGAAAAGTTGGTTACTCTTAATTACTATGCGTGAAGGGTAAACCTATTTCACTATTTTTAAAATACTTGATAGTAAAGATATGGGGTTTATATACACCTAACTCCCCATCACATTAAATAAGGCCAAGCCGTTATTTTTCGAAATATGAACCGAAACTACCTGTTATATGTACGAAATGTAATGTTGTAGATTGTAAAAAGACAAAGGAAGCCTTATGAATTGTATGTCTAAATTATTGGTTGGCGCCGCGGCCGCTATCGTTGTTACCACGGGAACGGTGCAAGCTGAAGCAGTATCTTCTCACAATGTAATGCAGGCGCAAGCTCACGCGTACAACAAACAGCAACTTCTTGAAATGGTCAACCGTGCTGATGTGCAGGAAAAATTGGTAAGCTTAGGTGTATCACAGGGCGATGCTGTTTCTCGTATAAATGGTATGACTAACAGTGAAATAGCGCAGCTTAACAGCCAACTGAATGATGCACCTGCAGGTGGTGTAGTGGGTGCAGTAATGACGGTGCTAGCCATTATCGCAATTTTGGATTTAGTAGGTGTAACCGACGTATATCCCTTTATTCGTCCAATAAATAGTTAACATGAATTTTGATGTATTCTTCAAGGCCTGCTTTTTTGCAGGCTTTTTAATACTAAGCGGGTGCCAGGGAACGCCGCAGGCCGATCGTATCGCGCTACACCAACCTACTGGTGTGCCATTACGCCACACTATTGATAGGGTTCCGTTTTATGCTCAAGAACAGTTTTACTGTGGCCCCACCACATTATCTGAAGTATTCGAGTATTACGGCCACAGTGTCAGTGCGAATGACTTAGCGCCCCAAATATTTATTCCTGATAAAGAAGGCAGCTTACAGCTAGAAATGATTGCGGCAACGCGCCAGTATAATTTTTTACCTTATACCGAACGGGGTACGCTGACTAAATTAATGCAGTTAGTGAGTAGTGATATACCTGTCATTGTATTTCAAAACTTATCTATTCAACTGCTACCCCAATGGCACTACGCGGTAGTGACAGGTTTCGATTTAACCACACGCACTATTACCTTGCATACAGGCGTTACTCCCAACCACATGATGTCCTTCGAACTATTTGAAAAAACATGGGGTAGAGGAAATTATTGGCTACTTGCGCCCGTTCCTTTGAATAAAACCAGCGGTAGCATGAACCCGTTTACTTATGTCAGTGCTGCGTACGATATGCTAGAAGTGGGTAAAGGCGAGCAAGCTGCGGCTTTTTTACAAACTGCTACCAAGCAGTGGCCTAATCAATGGTTAGCCTATTTCTTATTAGGTAATTACTATTTAGAAGAACAGCCAGAGAAAGCGGTAGAATGGTTTAAGCAGGGGTATCAGGTAGGTCAAAATCAAGCAGCCTACATGAACAATTATGCTTACGCCCTGGCCAGAAGTGACAATCTAACGCGTGCGCTAACAGTCATTAATGAAGCCTTGTTGCGGTTTCCTGACGATGACAATGTAAAGAAAACCGCGTTAACCATAAAAGCAGATGAGTGACTACTGCCAGTAGTTGATTGTTATCTTTGGCTGATAATTAATTGCAAAGCGCACATGTTTTTAAACTCAAGCTTTTAAATCAGGCCCTAATGCATAATTGACCCAATAGCAGGTGATTCTTTGACTTTTGCTGCGCTATTGAGGTTACCTAATTCGCTAGCTTCTTCAACTAGTGCGGTCATCGCGTTAATGATATCAAGAAAATTGGAAAGCTGGTCATGAGACAAATCCTTAGATAGCGTTTCAATTTTACTAACAAGCTGTTTAGTGGGTAAGCGCATAGTGTCAAAATCTCGTTGTTTAGTGCGTATTACGCAGTTATTTGGTCAATACCTGCCCTTGAACTTTCAATTAGCTTGCCAACTTTTTTTGACGCAACCCTTACGATAAAAAGTGCATAGTTAATACAAAAAAGAAAAGCCAGCTGAATAGCAGCTGGCTTTATAGATGGGAACGCTAAGCTTAATAATTAGAAACTATATCTAACGCCTACTTTTATTCTCCAAGTCGACTGCTCTTCATCAAACGAATTATAGTTGCTGGTGTCAGTACCACCATAGGCTTCTGAGTAAACATACTGGCCCGCATCATTAATGTCATAATCGAACAATATTTGTTGTGGGTAGCTTAAATCATATACCTTACCCCAATCACTATTTAGCAGGTTGGCGAAGTTATCGATGTTCAGATAAATGCGCCCTTTATGGCCCTCAACAAAACCAGGGATTTCTTGCGAAATCGCCAAATCTACTGTGGTTATCCATGGTTGGGTCGATGAATATTTACTTACATAACCGCCAGCACTGCCGGCTACACCTGCTTGCTCAGCAATAGCCATGATTTCGTCGTAACTAAGGCCACTGGAGAAATCAATTGCTGCGTCGTTAGCACCCGATGGAATGTAAGGTAAATAAACGTCTGAATCGTCAAATTCAGACTGGTCACCCAACCCCCCGTCTTGGTATGCACCTAGTACCCAAGAGAAAGGCTGACCAGAACGGCGTTCAAAGAATAAATTAACGTTAGTGTTGTAGCCTTCAAAAAACTGGTGGGTGTAACCAAGATTCACTAGAAAACGGTGTTTGATTTCGTAATAAGCCGTGCCCACTAAAGGGTCGTTACGATTAACTGTAACTTCATACTGATAGTTGGATTCCGCCGTTGAACTTGTACCAGGGTTCACCTCAGTAATATCTTGATGAGTATAAGAGGTATTGAGGCTTAAACCGTTATCCCATTGCTTAGCCAGCGCAGTGGTAAATATAATGCTGCGGCCGCCATCGTCAGAATTGGTCAGCTGTATATCGTAGTTATCTTCATATTCAGTACCATCATAAACGTTGTCCCAAATAATACGGCCATCTGGGGTACTGTTACCATTATCGATACGAGACAAGTCTTCCCAGTAAGCCGCATTTTGGCGGTCAACGTAAGTTAATTCAGTCGTCCACGCAAAGTTATCTCCTAGGGTAGGGATGTCGAAAGTGTAGTCTGCAGCAATCTGATAACGCCAGTCAGAAGGCAGTTCAAAATCAGGATCGATTGAGTTAGTGCTTCCCGCTCCTTGCATTAACGCACTTTGTGCTTCAGTAGGAACTGAAGTGAAGTCTACCGAACTTGCGTCAAGGCTAGAAAAGGATACTGAGTCATTGGTTACACCATCGGTGGTGTATGCGTTAGAGATCCACACCAGTGGCATACCACCATAGAAACGGCCGGCACCACCTCGTAGAGTTAAGTCGTCATTGATATCCCAGTTAAAACTTACCCGAGGAAGGAAAATATCGAAGCCATCAAGATTTTCGGTATTAGTAAAGCCGTAAGTGTTGCTGAAGTTATCGTTTAGCTGAGGAGAATCTTCTACGGTAAGGTATTCGTATCGCAAGCCTGCCGTAACAGTAAAGTCGTCGAATAACTCATACGTGGCATCGCCATAAAGCGAGTAAACAGTACTTTCAACATTATAGGCAAGATCTTCAACATCGTTGGTATACGCATTAGCGTATTCGAAATAAGAAATTTCCTGATTAGCGAATGCCTCAGTATCATCAAAATACCACGTACCTAAAGAGTCTCGGCCGTAAAGATTGTAGTTCCATGTGTTTTCTATTTCGGTACCGAATTTGTACTCAATATCTCCCGCTAAATAAGTCGCGTGGAAGGCGAAGTTCCACACTTCATTTGCGAGGACATTGGCATGACGGTTCTCATCCGCCCCACCAACTATGCTGTAGCCACTGTCTGAACCCGCGGCAGTGTCGATATTGATTTCACCCCAATCAGAAGCTGTAACAGAAGCTTGCTCAAATTCTTTGTATGAAAGACTTACTTCTGTTTGAAGGTTATTTGACCAATCTGAATAAACGTGGGCAGTGTAATATGTATTTTTCTGCGCTAAGGTCCAAGCACTTGATGATAATAGGATAGTTTCTGAATCGTCGTTATAGTTTTGTGCTGCGGTATTTTCTTGATAGCTATAGGTAAAATCAGCACGGTGGTCGTTGTTAATATTCCAATCTAGTTTGATGAGATATTTTTCGTCTTCGTCTGCATCGGGTGCGCCTGCAATCGAATCTTCAAGGCCGTAAGTGTCACTGAGGGCAGAAATCACTTCTTCAGCCGCACTGACAAGTTCCGTAGGGTATGCAGAAGCGTTAAAGCCAGTATCAATTTCTTCTTCCCATTTTTCATAAGAACCAAAGAAGAAAAGCTTATCTTTTATTAACGGGCCACCTAATGTAAAGCCGTAAGACGATTCGTCGTTATCAACATCATAGTCGGTGTTGTAAAGTTTTGTGTCTTTTGCAGTACCAGAAAAAGGGACTTCTTCATAGAAAGCGGTACCATGAAATTCGTTGGTACCAGACTTGGTGACCACATTCACATTACCGCCACCAAACTTACCTGCACGAGCGCTGAAAGGCGTAAATTCGACAGAGACTTGGCTGATGGCGTCTAAGGATACCGGAGGACGTGACGTAGGATAGCCATTGCTCTGCAGGCCAAAGGTGTCGTTTACCCCTACACCATCAACAGTGAATGTGTTGTATTTAGGATTCGAGCCCGCAATACTTAACTCTTCACCATCAGCACTAACAACAGCTAGTGGGTTGGAACGAACAATATCTTTGATGTCGCGGTTAAAGGTGGGCATGTTTTCAATGGCAGATTCGCCAAACACTGAATTCGACCCGTTATTTGAGAAGAAGTCGCGAGTACCGGTAACCGTAACACGCTCTATATCTGAGACAGATTGAAGTGCTGCATCTAGTTCAAATGTGTCGTTTAGTTCTAAATACACACCTTCAATAACACGACTTTGGAACTTTTCTGACTCGACTACAATCATATAAGGACCACCAACACGTAAACCACGTGCTGAGAATGTTCCTTCTTCATTAACGGTTATCTCTTTTACCGTACCTGAGGGCTGGTGAATGATGGTAATAGCGCTGCCTACCGCGGGGTTACCTTGAGGACCCAATATGGTTCCTCGCATAGACGATGATTGACCAGTGGCTGCAACGGCTGTAGTTGCAATGCCTATAGACAATGCCACAGCCATCGCGACGCGATTAAACTGAATCTTATTATTCATGTGTGTCTCGTTATAGATCAAGGTTGGGTTTTGTGCTCAGCTAGCCACGCATGCTTACTAAGCACGTCTTATTTACTGTTGCCTTAGGTAGCGCAATTGTTGGCTATTTTTATTTCATCTTTATTTCATTTGTGTAAATGCAAATTTGCATAACAATATGAAATAAAAGGTTATTTGAGCTTTTTGGGAGGGTTTGGGTCAATCGCTTTTACGTGTTTTTACATGCTTTACATGTATTTACTCAATGGCTAGGTTGAATTGCGTTAAACCTACAATACATGAGAGGAAATACGTGCTAACTAGTAAAGCCAGCTAATCGGTTGAAATCCGACTTCATTGCTTTTGGCATGAAGTCAAAAAGTGCTTTCACCCTAGCGGCGTTTTCTAGATCTTTGTGGGTCATCATCCAGAGGTCGGTACTTTGATGATTTACTTCGATGTTTACTCTTTGCAATTTTTCAGTTCCTTCTCCCATAAAACAGGGAAGGTAGGCAAGACCCATCTTGTTTTCAGCGGCTATCAACAAAGGCTCAAAAGAGTCGGCTTTCATGACTACCTTTTCTTTTGAGATGAGTTCTGATATTCGAATAGAAGCATTGCCTTGAAGCATCACTAACCAAGATGCAGATTCAAGAGGATGTTTACCTTGGAGGCTATCGATATAATCAGGAGCTCCGTAAACTCCAAATGCAATTTTGCATAACTTCGTGCCGACTAAGGGGGAAGGTATTTCACTTGCTGTACGAATGGCAACGTCTGCATCCAAATGTGAAATATCAATTTGTCGAGATGTCAGGTTTAGATCCAACTGTATTTTCGGATAACGTTCATGAAAAGTAGCTAAATGAGTACCTAAAACTAACCGAGACAATGCGTCTGTTGTGGTCAATCGCAATGTACCTTCGAGCTTCATTTCTTGTCCGAAAATTTTATGCTCCAGCTCTTTCACTGTATTTTCTACAGCAAGTGCAGAAGCAAGTAACTTTTGCCCCTCTACGGTCAATTTATAGCCAGTTGATAGCTTGTGAAAAACTTGTAGCTTATGGCGGTACTCAAAAGCATCCAGTCTTCGCAGTACCGTACTGTGGTTTACCCCAAGCGATCGAGCGGCAGCTGACAGAGACCCTTCATTAGCCACGGCCAATACATACTGCAGATCGCCCCATCTTATGCTGTGCATTTTTGCATGCCAAATGTGTTTAATTAGCGTATTTACCAAAAATTTAGCACAGGTATAGTTTTCTCACCAACACATTGAACTTTAAAATTAATAATCAGGAGCAAAAAATGTTTAGGAAAAGTCTATTAATCAGTCTCGCAAGTTTACTCGCTTTTTTCCAGCTAGCGTCCGCTTTGGCACAAGAAACACAGTTTGTTGACTCAGCTAAGACGTTAGAAACTGCGGAAGCGTTTCTTTGGGCAGCAGGCTCTGGAGATATGGAAAAACTTCAGGTACTTATGGCAGATGACTTCGTTTGGCACAACGAAGGTGACGCGAGTATTCCTTGGATTGGAAAGTGGGACTCAAAGGGTAAGGTACTAGATACTTTTCTTCCTCGTTTCAGCGCAGGTTTGAAAGTAACAAGTTGGTCTACAGATTATAGTTTCGTAAATGGGGAACAAGCGGTATTTATGGGCACCATGAGTGCAATACTGAATGAATCTAGCGTGGATACAGGCACATTCAGTTGGGCCGTACGCGTTCACGTTGAAGATGGTAAAGTGAAGAGCTGGAACTGGTTTGAAGACAGCTTTGCAGTATCTAAAGCCTATCACGCTAAGCAATAACTAGTGTAAAACAGCTCTTTTCTAATAGCTTGATATGCTAAGTGGCGTGTTGAGCTAATTGCTTTGCGTCACGTTAATTGGTTTTTACAAGAAAAAATGGTGGCCCCACCCTGACTTGAACAGGGGACCTGCCGATTATGAGACTCAAACCGAGCGTTTACCGATAGTTACTTTATTTACCTGTTAATTACTTATTGTTTCATATAAATCAGTAAGTTATTGAGGTTTTGTTATCTCTGTTGCTTAATTTTTTAAGCAATTCAGCGCACTAGATTTTGCGCTCAAAGTAGCACAGAGGTAGCACAGCATGTCAGCAACAAAATTCAGATTTACAGAACAGGCCATTGAGAAACTATCGGGTTTAGATAAACGAGCTCGGTATTATGACTCTCAAATGCCAGGTCTCATCATTGATGTTCTTCCATCAAATAAGAAAACGTTTCGGGTATATAAGAAGCTTCCTGGCACGCAAAAGCCATTGTCGGTGACTATCGGCTCTTTTCCATCCATTGCAGTAGAGCAGGCTCGTAAGCAAGCTAGAAAGGCCATGGCAGATATCGCTGATGGAATGAACCCCAACGATAGCAAACGTCACTTCCGGGCCGCCTCAGTCACATTGGAGACAGTTTACGAGAGCTATAAGCTCTCCAGAAAGCTTAAAGAAACTACCTTACGTGGCTACGAGCAAGTGATGGACTGTTATTTTGATGATTGGGCAAAGAAACGTTTGACTGACCTCACAGAAACCCGCATATATCGAAGGCACTGCGAACTGACTAAGCGCAGCCCTGCACAGGCGGATCTTGCCATGCGGACATTAAGGGCGCTCTTTAATTTTGCAAGAGCTGAGTATAAGTCCTCAAATGGCAGAACTTTGTTTCCTCATAACCCTGTTACTGTTTTGTCGGAAAAACGTTGCTGGAACAATGTGGCCCGTAAACAGACACGACTTCGCCCCTCACAATTAAAGCCATTCCTTGCAGTAGTTAATGAAATGCGTGATGAAGCCATTTCTTACCGACAAGACTTTACTGCAACAGTGTGTGATTTCGTCGAGTTCATGGCGTTTACGGGATTACGTAAAACAGAGCTGCTGGAGCTGGAATGGAAAAACGTGTTTTTAGATGATCATCTTTTTTGCCTGGACGACACCAAAAATGGTCATGGCCTGGAATTGCCAATAACCAAGCCACTTGAAGAGATTTTAAAAAGAAGAGCAGAGTATCGCGTTTCTGGTTTTGTTTTTGGTGCCGACAATCATCATGGCAGAGTGATGGAGCCTAAGAAAATAATTAAACAAATGAACGAAAGGGCTGATGTCTCTTTCACACTGCATGATCTTCGTCGTACTTTTTGTTCTGTTGCTGAAACAATAGGTGTAGGTACCTACACTTTAAAACGACTGCTCAATCACAAGACCAGCCGTAGCGATGTTACAGCGGGGTATACCGTGCTTACGGCTGAAGAGTTAAGGGAGCCAGCAGATAGAATCTGCCAGCGGCTATCTGAATATGCTGGAGTTAGAAGCTGCCGTGATAAAAATTCACTAGAGCGACTTTCAATGCAGCTAGGAAACTTAAGTAAAGAACAGCGTCTTGTGCTGATAGCAGCTTTGATAGATTAATTTTACAACACGCTCCACTTGAACGGATAGTTTCCTGCAATGTAGTCATATATAAGTGGTTACATAATTATGTGGTTGATCAGGATATACCTGTTGACGAAGAAGATCGTATCCCAATATAGGGTAAACACTCTGTGTAGCTGGTGAAGTTTTATCCAGTCCTCGTATGTTCTACCAGATAAACTAGTTATGAGTAGTAAAATCATTTTTAAATGAATAGACTAGATATATTAAAAGCAAGTTGTTGAAGGTTAGTAGTTTAATGAGATGGAAAGTGGTTTTAGGTATATCTGTAGTGTTAATCGGAAGTGCAGATAAGATAATTGATAAGATGTTACCAGATGCTGGAAAGGAAAAAATTAATCAGGCTATTGTATACAAAACGGTGACTTCGGAGGTTGAAAGAGACATCAGGGAACTTCGTGCAGAATTTAGAGAACGACCTGAACTTATCGATTCTATAAATATGAAAGGTGGTCAAAAAATTTCTGAAGATTATTTTGTAAACTCCAATATTTTTGTGAACAAAATTAATGATATGTATATTCGCTTAGATATTGTACATCAACTCACAAAAGAAACCCTTGAGGAAATTTCTTTAAGAACAGAAGAGAAGGATAGAAAAGAGTATGCTGAGCTCATAAATTCTTATCAGAGCTTTAAGGAAAAAAGGTTAGCCTACGATGCATACGTGAATAAACTTAATAGTTTCATGAGCTTAGAGTTACTGCGTTTGCGGGCTGAGGAAGAAGTGTTGAATAAAAAAACAGCATCTTCTTTACAAAGTCAGGATGTTGAAAAAGGTTCAAAGTACGTGTTAAGGCATGAAAAAGTAGATGTTGTCGATTTTGATGCAATTCTCAAGAATGCCATCAGTTATATAAAGAGTGTAAATAATATTATGAATTTATACTCCGATCACATAGCCGAGTTAAATGAGAAGTATAAGTCCGAAAGCGATCGAAAAGATTTTTGGAGTTGGCTTGTTCTTATATTTAGTATTGCTATCGGGATTTTAGTTTTTTTGGAAGGTGAAAGGGGCGAGGGAGTGAACCAGGTTTCGTCCTCAAGTTGAATCGAATTGTAGTATTCAGAGTAGCAGTCAAATTAAGGGTTGGCACACAAGTCTGAATTATAATAAACGATTCTAAATTCTTTTTAATATTCGCGCGAGTTCTTAATGACAAATAATAGAGTTAAGGAACGAATAGGGATCAATAGAGTTACCAATATTGTCGAGGTATTTTGGGAGAGTGGCTGGCAAGATTATGACTCACAAAATGATGATGCGATAGACGGCATAATTCTTATGCGTAGAGGTAGCAAATCTCCTACTGATACTGGTGGAGTAGTATTTGTCCAAGTGAAATGTGGAGGCAATGGATACCGTCGAGATCAGCAACAATTTCCTGACCACATATGCTTAAATTTAGGCAAAGAGTACCTTGATTCACACTTCCCTCGTTGGGACAAAGTACCGGGACCAGCGATACTAGTTTTTGTTGACGATACGGTATGTCGAGCCAATCCTCCAGCATGGTGGGTGAATCTAAGGTCTGATTGCCGATCGCCCACTAACGAAGGTGTTTTATTAATTCCTAAAAAGCAGAGATTTGGCCATCATGCAAAAGGAGACTTTCATAAGCTATGTGGAGCTGGTCCTCAGGACAGGTTACTTCCAACTGTACGCTTGAATAAAGAAGATTTACTAACAATAGGGCTGGGAAAGAATGAGTCTCTTCGAAATGACGCATGGAGTTTCTATAAACAATGGCGCGATAGCCAAGATGATTGTGTACACGACAAGTTGGGTGAAATTCTAGTCAATCGAGTGGGCTGGAAACATATAACCCGAATTGGACGATCTCATGAAAGAATCATTAACTCCTGGATGCTACTACCAGCCGCCAGGCAAATGATAATCCAAAATGCTTCAACAGCTTATTTAGGACATGCACGTGTTCTAGACCTTCCTGCTGGTGAAAAGAAAATCGTCGACTACCTTGGACTGAGAGCTAAAGTAGTATTTCCTCACCGACATCACTCTGTTGTTCAAGTCGTGCTAAAAAGACAAAGAGTTGTCAACAAAAATGATTTGGAGAAGGAAAGCCAAAAAATTTGGTTCTATTCAGTTTACGAGCCAAGAAGAGGTATGGAAGGGTTGTAGGCAACCGTCTGAAACTGGAAAAGACTTGAGCGAAGGATCAGACTAAAAGACTGATACGCCATTACTCTTCAATGGCCCCAGGGTTGCCTTCAACTATGATGGCAAAAGTTGAAGGGTAAGTCTAGTTATCCTTAATCAGACTAGAATTTTAAACCTCATCGAGTTACTAAAAAGCTAGAAAAACCCTTGCGCACTAGTTACTTTCCAGTTCTTTAAAGAAGTCTGGCGTGCTAGGGAATTACCACTAGGTTATCCTCATTTTTCACAGAATTTCCAAAACAACAACAGGAATCTATATGTAAAAACTATATGTGAATATATGGGGAGCACTTGAGCCCAGTTGGCGTAAGGGCTCAGTCAAATTCACGTTTACTTTAGTACACAAGATTGAGTGGTTTCTTACACAGAATATGAATATTTTGATTGTTTTGATACACAAAAACGTTCTTTTTGATCTGTGGATAATTTGGGCTATCCACAGCTCTAAGAGCTCTCTCTAATCTTCGGAACTGAAGCTGCTGACTTATGAATTAGCACGCCATCATTCGATACAGAAATATTTAATTTTGGATAACAAATATTGACCAGTTTAATTGCAGTTTTTAGTCTGTTATTAAAGACAGACGGTCGGTTAACTCGTTCCCACTCGTTAGGAAAGATCAGTTGAAGTTGCTCCCAATTTAAAAATAGTGGATTGCTATAGCTTACTGAGGGAGCTCTGTAAGCTACCCAGCAGTAGAAGTCTATTCCGATTGGCGACCGGTTATGCCATAGAAATTGAAGAGCTCTGGCATCAACAGGGTGTGGTTTTATCAAGCCCGTTAGTTTTATGAACGAATCCGATAGCTCGAAAGTGACTTTTGAGTCAGAGGAAAAGATACTTAGGTCAGATAGCACTGCACGGGCCCTGAGCTCAAATGCTTCATTTTCATCGGTCCTAACCTCCTTGATGTAGAGGTCTGCTGTAATTGTTTGAATGAATATTTGTATGAAAGCGTTAAGTTGCTGCTGACCATTCGGAGCTTGACCTGTAACAGTTGAGTAAAGTTGTCGTCGTGAGGCCGTGATCGTTTTAGGCGTTTTATATCTAACTGCTAACGTTGTCAGGTAACTTAAAGTTTTCCTGGCCATACAGCCACTAGGCAATCCTTCTGGGGAGTTAATGGAAAACGTCCTTATTGGGTTGTCCGCAGACACTTTGACTGCGTCCTTTGCATCTTTAGGAGCGAGAGGGAGTATACTCGGGTCAGTAAACTGCCTTGCGTAATATACAATCGTCCCAGCTTTATCAGCGGGTTCATCTCTGATCCATTGCACAAGCTCCATTGCTTTTATAAGTTCGGGCACAACTTATTTCCCTTTGCCTGCAACAGAGTTCGACACGATTCTTGGTTGAGCATTTACCCATGAATCGAACTCATCTACAGGAAATAGAATGCGACCATTAAGTTTGATGTATGGAGGAACGGGGTAATGAGTGCCATTAACTCTGTTTTGATAAATATGGTTGTATAGTGTGCGTCGACTAGTTAGCAGAAGAGGGGCTATCTCTTCCATACGATAGAACATTTTTTTCATTGTAAGCACCTGCTTGTTACTCAGTGCTTATCTATTTTATGCATGCGTTTACTTTTTTCTCCGAAAAACCAGGGTAACTTTAAGGGGGGTTTTCTTTAGCTAAGAAAAAGTGGTGCTGAAGTGACGTGTTGAGGCGTGGTTTTGGTTAAAAAGTAAACTTTGAATTTGGCATGCCAAATTCAAAAAATGGAAAAGTTAGGCTTGAACAGCTGCTTTAATGCTCTTTATTCGCCTTTAGATGAAATAAACACGCAAAGAAAATTACAACACCCAGAATCAGTGCGCAACCAGCAAGTAAAGGTCCCATAGTTAGCTTCTCCCAGCTTTAATTGCATCAAAAAGATCGTGCTTAAGTTCGTCTTAGCGTCGGGTAGCTCGAATAGCCAAAACCATCAATACCCAAACCTGAAACCATTCATTATGTTGCCATGTCAGCCTCTTACTGATTTAGTGCCTGTTTTTTCATTAGTCAAAAAAGAACGGTCAAAATTAGGCATGCCTAATTATTAGAGATAGGTATCGTAAAGCTCGCCTCGTGCCTGAGCATCCTTAGCTTCTTCACGAGTCATGTGCTCACCATCAGCTATGATACTGCCCATACCATCATCAAGTTTATCTAATTGTTCATTGTCCTTGCTGTTTGCTTCATCACTACCAAAAAAAGCACTTACGACGAATAAAGCGACAACCGCTAAAATCCCTAAAAAACCTTCGAATCCCATTTTTATCTCCACGCTCAATTTGGCATGCCAAATCGATGGCTAAGCATTCCTTAGTATCTAGGTGCTATTAAAGCTAAGAAAATCTTAGTTTTCAATAGCAGATGTCGTACACCAATTGAAAGCAAATGATGGTTCGCCGTTCCCAATACGGTTAAAACAGGCTAGAACAAGGGTAGGTCTATCCCAAAAGCAATTAGGGATTCAGGCAGGGATGGACAACTTTGTAGCGTCTGCGCGCATGAACCAGTACGAGCGCGGTGTTCATACACCAGACTTTAAAACGGTGCTGTCCTTAAGTGCAGTGCTGAACCTGCCCACTGCATTTCTGTTTTGTGTGGAAGATGATTTAGCTGAAGCGATATTGGAGTTTCATCAAAACAGACAATAGCGAAGTATCGTGACTCCAATAATAAGCCTTTTCGTGCTTTCCTATATTTCCATCTTATTTGCCTGATTGCTTGGTAAATTTCGCTAAGAACCCACCCGTAAAACAGAGGCATCATGAGCAATATCCCTCTCTTTTATTTGGGCGCTCCGCCGCCCGCTATGTCGAAGTCGAAAAATCGCCTTCAACATAGCGGGCGTCTGGGTTCTGGCGCTTACACGCAGAAATTTATTTGCAGATTGCATCCTGATTTATATGCAGGTAATCTTTAAACCACTAGCCCGTTCGGGCAACGAAAAAAGTCGGCGCTCTCCAGCTGCCGTTTCCACGTAGTGAGGCACCCTCACGTCCTTCTATATGTCATGCCGCGCCGCATTTTCGGCGTTCAAGTTCGGCGCTTAGTTGCTGCCGTTTCTATCTATTTTGATTTTTAATCCCAGGCGAGATCGGTCCGAGCCTTGCGTTATGCGCTAAACAGGGGCGAATAGGCTTAAGTGTCGCTGAGCTGTTTACAGCCAGTTAATCTTACAACCTAAGGAATGACATAATGTTTAATGAAGTACATGAAGTGTCTCAGCTCAAAGCCGAAACCCGACTAATCGCCAGAAAGCGGCATAAACCGTCGAAGCTAGACAAGTACAGTGTTCACTTGCGTAAACTGTATAAGGAGGGGGCAAGTAAAGCAGAGCTTCAGCGCTGGCTTGTTCGTAATTACGGGCTGTACCATATGACTTGATAATTC
>Ga0115012_10000323_pt1 | contig 27286 bp, 21 predicted proteins | sample TroAtlMetagenome_FD_88706 | JGI IMG/M metagenome (GOLD analysis project Ga0115012, IMG submission 88706) | Marine eukaryotic phytoplankton communities from Atlantic Ocean - Tropical Atlantic ANT10 Metagenome | ecosystem: Environmental > Aquatic > Marine > Oceanic | place: Tropical Atlantic...
CGCGCTCTTCTGCATGATCCTCAGGTCCTCATTATGGATGAGCCCGCCGCAGGCCTTGACCCCCGGGCCCGGGTAGAACTCAAACACCTCATCCGAATTCTGGCTGAAGAAGGGAAGACCATCTTTATCTCTTCTCACATTCTCTCAGAGCTAGGAGAAATGTGCGACTCACTCCTCTTCGTCAATGCGGGACGCATCGTACACCATGGGGATGCGGATTCCCTTCGCTACGGTTCTGATGCGACTGGCGGAGTCTTCTACGACGTGCAGGTCCACGGCAACCCGGATTCGGTCGCGGACTGGGTTATCCTGAATCATGGAGTGGAAGTAATCGAAACACGAAAGCAGGGCGCGAGATTGCGGCTCCCTGATACTGATCCAGCAAGAGCAGCTGAAGTCCTCAAAGGAATGGTCAGAGATGGGGTCCCGGTCATTGAATTCCATCGAGAGGAGAGAAACCTTGAAGATGCCTTCATTGATATTCTAGGACAGCTGGAACAGGGAGGCGCAGGGCTGACGGCTCCACCCGACTTATCCACACCTGATGCCCGCTCCGCCAAGGACCCCAACATCTCTGAAGCCACGCCTCCCGGGCCCTAACTCATTCCATCGACAGCATGGCAGAGCAGAGCTCATCGCAGATACCTCCCGACCTACCCGCTCTTCCATTCGAACGGGTGAACGAATTCCCGGATCGTTTGAGCCCCATGCTTGTCAAGGAGCTCAGGCAGGGGATGCGGACGAGCTCCTTCGTCATACTTTTCGTTCTGTTACAGGCAATTCTCACCATCGTTCTTCTGATTGCCTCCTTGCTCGGACTGAGTGATATAACCTCGGACACCTCATCCACCGGAAGATTCGTCACGGGTTTTATTCTGTTATTTTACAGTCTGGGCGTGCTCGTCTTCCAGCCCTTGCGAGGGATATCGGCGATCGCGACTGAGGTGCGGGAAAATACCATCGACCTCATGACTCTCACCAGTCTCACAGCGTGGCGTATCGTTTTCGGGAAGTGGCTCTCGATCGTAAGCCAATCTGCTCTGATTGCTGGAGCAGTGCTCCCTTACCTCATAATTTCATATTTCTTCGGCGGCATGCAGATGTTCCCCGAGCTCACCCTGTGGCTCGCTCTTTTCGTCGTTTCCGGTGCCCTGACTGCCATTACGGTAGGAATCTCAGCCGTTGGCAACGCTATGGTCCGAGGCCTTTTGGTAGTGGGAGGAGCTGCTCTGATCATGGGCTACCTCCTCTTTACCTTCATACCCCACATTCCCCACCTCATAGAAATGCTCACCTTTACCCGTGGTGACCAGACCCTCTCGGTAATCGCCTTTCTCGTCGCCGCCTGCTATATCTGCTACTTTTTTCTCGAACTTGGCACCACCGCAATCGCGCCCTCCAGTGAAAACAGGGCCACCCGTAAAAGGCTTATCGGCTTGGGAGTTCTCGCTCTCTGCTACCTTCTTCTCCGTCCCACCGGAGAGAGTATCGCTTTGTTCACAGCACTGGGAATCGCTGGCTGCATTGCACTCGACCTCTTCAGTGAACGAGTCAATTTTCCTCCGATTGTTTGCTGGAAATTTCTTCGTCTTGGAGTTCTTGGCCGGATTGCGGGACGCTTTCTCTACCCAGGATGGGGCACAGGATCCCTGTTCTTCCTCGCTCTGACGGTGGTTCTCTGCATGCTCATTTACCTGAGCAATTCAAATCCCAGAGACTACACCATAGCTCTGCTCGGCATTGGAACTCTTGCTTTCCCTGCAGTGATCATCCAAGTCTTCGCCCGGAACTCCACAAACCGCTTTAGCAGCTATTTCTTTATCCTACTGACTACCTTAATTCTCAGCCGAATCCTCGGTTTCCTTTATGAGAGCCTCTCTGCGGAACTACTTCTCTGGATCTTCAGCTTCATCCCCGCGGCGTTGCTTCCTCTCGCCTCTCAATCAGCATCCACAGCAGAGCCACTTCCCCTTCTCTTTGCCGCAATCGGAATCACCAGTATTTACCTCCTTGTCATTCTAGCAAGGTCCCTGCCACAATTGGTTCACCTTTCTACTCTGGAATCAGAGGCCCAGCGGGGCCTCGATGACTCGCTCCTCGGGTCTACTGATTCGGAGCGCTGAACACCCCGCTCTTTTATTTTTAGCCTTGGATCTCGAAACTCTACGAAACGCATCAACCGCAGCAGCAGTTTGCGCCGAGAAACTCAGATTACCCCTGCGCTCCCGGGTATGGAGGGGCCAAGCTGGGGAATTTCAGGGTGCTGGTGTAGGCTCTTCTCTTGATTTCCAGGATCACCGCAATTACGCACCTGGCGACGACCCTCGCCACATCAACTGGCAGGCTTTCGCCCGGACGGGCAATTACACCATGAAACTATACCGGGAGGAGGTGCGCCCTGTTGTCGATCTCGTATTCGACGTCTCCGGGTCCATGTTTTTCGAACCATCCAAGGCACGTCGATCCACAGAATTGTTTTATTTTATGGTAGAAAGCGCCATCAGGTCGGGAGCTTCTCTCCAGATTCACCTGGTGGCCGGCAACAATACCCGGGCCCTGCCCCAGGATGCTGTCTACAACCATCACTGGCAGGATGCAGTAGAATCGCTGAGGGACGAACATTCCGAACTGACTCCTGATCTCGCTGGGATTCCTTTTCGAGCCAACGCCTTCCGAGTGTTCCTGTCTGACCTTCTTTTTTCGACTGACCCGGTAGAACTGATTCGCCTCCTCGGCCAACGCCAGGGAAGCCCCGTGATTTTTGCTCCCTTTTCCCGATCCGAGTCTAATCCTGACTGGCAGGGTAATTACGAGTTCATTGACGCTGAGCAACAGACGCGCCATCCCCACAGAATCGAACCCGCAGTCCTGGCGCGCTACAAGCAGGCCTACGTGAATCACTTTGCCGCTTGGAAAGCCTCCACCCGGCGCTACCACGCTATACTCGCAAGAGTCGATGCCGGCGGATCCCTCGAAGCTGGACTTTACAATGAGGCCATTCCAACCGGTGCCCTTGAGGTGTCCAACTGAGTAAGCTCAGGTGCTCAAGGCATGAACTCCGGCATTTAGTTCTCCTTGAGCGTTGCAACGTGGAGACAGAAGGGTGAAATTCCCCAGATGAGGATTACCCTTTATGCTTTCGCTGCAATCGCTATGACCCTCCCTCTGTTCGGGGAAAATCCTGCCAAAGCTGAGGCGGAGAGCCCTCAATTCCTGAACCGTCGAGGAACAGAGCATTTTTTTGCAGGGCGGATCGCCGAATCGCTGAAAGACTGGGACCGGGTAGTCAAAATGGTTCCTCAGCAGGCTCCCCATCATTGGCAACGGGGAATCGCGCTCTATTACGCGGGCAGGTTCAGGGAGGGCGTAGCCCAGTTCGAAATTCACCAGACCGTCAACGGGACCGATGTGGAAAATGCGGTCTGGCACTTCATCTGTGCTGTCCAAGCAGAGGGCGGATCCATCAAAAAGGCTCAGAAGGCGATGTATCCTTATGCTGGAGATCGCAGAATCCCCCTGAAGGAAGTACACGCTCTCTTTAAGGGCAATGGCTCCCCGAAGGAAGTTCTCGCCGCAGCTACCAAAAATCCCGCAGACAAGATCAGCCAGCGCAATCATCTATGTTACGCTCACCTTTATCTTGGCCTCTATCACGAAGCGCTTGGAGACTCAGAAAAAACTGCTCACCACATGAGAAAGGCCGCGATAGATTACAAAATGGATCATTACATGGGCAAGGTTGCCCAGATTCATTACGGACGCCTGCAGAAAGAATCCAAGGAAAAGAGGAGCGATTGAATCCTCTTTTCTTAAGGGATAATCTATCTTCTGCGACAATGCGAACGGATCGGACCCATCAAATATTCGTTGCCCGGGTGAGAGCGCTGAACCTCTCATGAATATCGTTCTGACAAATCCCGCCGGCTTCTTTGCTCTCCTCGGGATTCCGGCGGTGATCCTGATTCACTTTTTGCAACGACAGGCAAAGGTCCTGCCGGTAAGCACCCTGTTTCTTCTTGCCCACACACAGCGTGAGTCTGTTAGCGGACGCCGTTTTGACCGGCTTACTAATTCCGTCCCCTTATGGCTGCAAATCTTGATGATCCTTCTTCTCACATGGCTCCTCGTACTTCCACGCTATATAAAACCTAACTCTACCCAGCAGGTCGCTCTCGTCCTCGATAGCTCCGCATCAATGAGTGTCTTTAAGGATGGCCTGGCGGATCATCTTCGTGCGAAGCTCCCAGATCTCCAAGGCAATGCCTCCCGACTCCAGATCTACATCTTCGAAAGCTTAGAAGATCAGCCCGTCATTTATGCTGGAGAGGACATCGAGGAAGCTCTGGCGTCCTTGGAGAGTTGGAGTCCCTCGAGCGGATTGATTGACCCGGACAGCTCCCTGCGCCTTGCCCGAAGCCGGGTGAACCGGGAAGGCATTCTGATTTACGTCACCGACAGCGCTCCCGGGGATCTTCCCTTTGACGCCAACTCTCTTTCCATAGGAGAACCGAGGAACAATATTGGCTTTACCGGGCTGGCATTTGACACGACCGGGAATGTGGTCCGCTGGAAGGCTCTTCTTCGCAATTACTCGAAAAACCGTCAGACTCGGTCATGGCGCGTGATATTCCCTGATGGAAGCAGAAGCCAACCTCAAGAGATCACCCTGAAGGAGAATTCCATAACGACAATCAGTTCAACTTTCCCCTCTGATGCCACCAGACTGCAGGTCAGGATTACCCCTGATGACTTTCCTCTGGATGACGTGCTCCATATCGTCAAACCTCGCCCCAAGACCCTCCTGTTCTTTCAGGAATTGACAGGCAAGTATAAGCCTATTGGCGAGAAGTTCAGAAGGTTTCGAAATATCGAAGCCACTAGTGACCTCTCACAGGCGGATCTCTCCCTTGTAACCTACGACCCACTGCAACCATCTCTTCCATCCGGGAACGGCGTGATCATGGTGACGGAGGCGACGAGAGGCGGCAATTACCTGCGTGGTCAAATTGTGGCGGAAAAGCACCCACTCATGGACGGAGTCAACTGGCAGCCCCTTCAAGCGCGCGACTCCATCCAGATTCAACTCAACGAAAACGATAGGATTCTCCTCTGGCAGGGAGATCGGCCCATGATTGCACTTCGCACCTCCGTTACTCCCCCAACCGGGGAGAGGGACGAGCCAAAGCGCATTCAACAGCTGATATTCAACTTCGATCTGACCCTCTCGAATGCAGAGCAGCTTGAGTGTACTGCCCTTCTCCTTCACAGGTTTACTGAGGATCTGCGTAAGCTGAAGATAGCCTCAGAGTCCCTGAACACCGAAGTGGGACAGCCAATCCAGATCGCCTTCCGGAGTAACAGCGAGTCGCCTCCGCTAATTCTGACTCGATTCGGCTCCGATCATCAGGCTGCTGGAGAGGGCCCTCTTACTATTCCTGTGGCACAGGCCAGCTTTCTCAAAGCTCCCAGAACCCCAGGATTTTTCAGGATCAACCAGGGGAATGAGCTCCTGCTCGAGTCGGGGTGTCATTTTGCTGACACCCGAGAAGCCGACCTACTGAATTGCATGTCTGAAGAGCGCATCTCAACATTGGGTGGGGAGGCCGTCGATCGAACAACCAACGAGGATCATCTCTGGCGCCTCTGGACGGTCCTTATTATCGTTGCTCTTCTCATTTCATGGCACTTTATAAAAGACCGCCCCAACGACGAGAAGGAACCTGATGCCAGCGCACCCGCACAGCCCTGACGTTACCGGGACGGAAATCAGCTGCCACCTGAAATAATTCTTCTCTCTCACTTATTCCCCTTTTCCTCTTCTTCCCCACCTCATGCCCTTTGATGCTCCAGAATGGTTCCTCTTGCTAGGGGCCTTTCTTCTTGCCGGATGGTTCTGGCCTAATCTCCAGCTATGGCGCCCTCTCAGAGTAATTGCCCTTCTAACCACAACCATCCTCCTCTCAGAGCCACAACTTGACAAGGCAGAGGATAGCCTCGATCTCTGGGTTCTGCTTGACCGCTCCGAGTCAACCGAGGAGCTGGTCGATACAGGCCTCCCTGAATGGCGTGAGCTCCTCGGCAAGTCAAAACCCTCTCGGAAGGATCAGCTCTTCTTTGTGGATTATGCCGCCGAAGTGCTGGAGCAGGGCCGCGGTGATTCCGCAGTTTTCACAGGAAAACGGAATTTAACCCGGACCAATCTGGCCATCCAGAACGTCCTTGCTCTGGCCGATGAGAATCGCCCAAGTAGAATCCTCGCCTTTACTGACGGCTATGCCACAGAGCCCCTTGTCGAGGCTGCCGCAAAGCTCAAAGCGCGCGGCATTCCAATGGATTTTCGCCTTGTGCGTGAGGAGACGATCGATGACTTCCGGATCGCAAAAATCCAGATCCCAATGCGGGTCCAGGCAAGAGAACCGTTTGTCCTCGGGATCACCGTTCGAGGGTTCAGTGATGCTACGATCCCCATGCAGATCATGCGGAATGGAACCGCAATTGCCGAAAATATCATGGTTCCTCTCGAGGGTGGAGTGGGCAGGATCGAGTTTACCGACCGCCTTCCAGAAGTCGGGTCTTACCGATATACCGCCTCCATTTCACCTCCAGATGATGCTCACCCGGGGAACAACAAAGCCGAACGCTGGATTGAGGTAACTGGGGGACCGCGTGTTCTTCTGGTGACCAAATATACAGATGACCCTCTCATCGAAGTTCTCTCTCAACAGGGCTTTACCGTAGAAACCATAAGTAATCCTCTACAACTCGATGTAGGGCTCTTGTCGGGCACGCGCGCTCTTATCATCAATAATGTCCCTGCCTTTGAAATCCCAGGGGACTTTCTCAGCGCGTTGAATTTCTTTGTGAATGAACAGGGCGGAGGCTTACTCATGGCCGGAGGAAAACAGTCCTTTGGTTCGGGAGGATATTTCGAATCCTCGATCGACCCGCTCCTCCCGGTCTCCATGGAGCTGAAGAACGAGCACCGGAAATTAGCGGTAGCCATGGCGATCGTCATGGATAGGTCGGGCTCCATGTCCATGACCGTTGACCAGGCTGGAAAGCCCTTGACCAAAATGCAACTTGCCAACACCGGAGCAGCCAAGGCCATCGAACTTCTCGGATCACAGGACCAGATTTCCATTCATGCGGTTGACAGCGAGCCACACAGCATCATCAAGCTCACCGAGATTGGCAATAAGAAGAGCCAATGGATGAATACGGCACGCAGGATAGAATCCCGGGGAGGAGGAATTTATGTCTATCGGGGCCTCAAGGCAGCTTGGGATGAACTGAAGGAGACAGAACTTGGAACTCGCCATATCATTCTGTTCTCTGATGCAGCGGACTCGGAAGAGCCCGGAGACTACAAGCAGCTTCTCGAAGAGATCACCGCCAATAGTGGAACTGTGTCGGTGATTGGGCTGGGAACGAGGTCCGATCCTGATGCCCCCCTCCTCGAGGATATTGCCACCCGAGGCAATGGGCGTATATTCTTCACTAGTCAACCTCTTGAAATTCCGCAGATATTTGCTCAGGAAACAGTCACGGTAGCGCGCTCATCCTTTATCAAGGACCCGGTTGCAACTTTCGCCACTGGGCAATGGGCGGAGATCTCACCCAAGGGATTTGATTTCCTATCAGAAGTTGACGGTTATAACCTGTCCTATGCCAAGAAACTGGCATCCACGGCCCTCGTCGCTGATGACGATTACCTCGGCCCCCTGATCGCATACTGGAGGCGAGGAATTGGCCGGTGTATGGCGGTCTCCTTTCCACTTGGTGGAGAGCACTCCGACAAAATTCGCTCTTGGAAGAACTACGGAAATTTTGTCCAGACCACCACCCGTTGGCTCATGGGTTCGGAAACCCCCCCGGGCCTCGGGTTACGACATCGACTGGAAGGAACCCGACTGACAGTTGATCTCCTTTACGAGGGAGAGGACTGGAACCAGCGTCTGTCGGAAACTCCACCCCGGATTAAGCTGGTCGAAGGTCAGGGGGGCGGGGAACCCTATGAGATCGCCTGGAGGCGGGTCGCCCCCGGACACTTTTCAGTAACCCGCGATCTTGACGAAGGACAGGTTATCCGGGGAGCTGTTCAGGCTGGATCCCACGCACTTCCTTTTGGCCCAGTGGCAGTGGCCAATTCCGCTGAATGGTCGTTTGACCCTGAGCGCCTGACAGAATTCAGGGAAGTGGCGCGCCTGAGTGGTGGACGAGAACTTGTGGACCTTTCAACGGCTTGGATCCGCCCTCCGTCTACTGCCTCGACCACATTACGAATTCCACTCCTTCTCCTCTTACTTGTTACCGTATTGCTTGATGCCCTCATTACCCGGATGGGATGGCGAATTCCTATTCTCGTTCCGATGGGAACAGCTACCCGAAAGGCCCGGCGCCGCAACAAGGCCATCGCCCGCAGAGATAGCAGGAAGAACCATCTCTCTGAGACCGCTACCGCGGAAGAAACGAATCTAGAAAAACCGTCGAATCTGGATTCCGGGCCTGCCCCCACTGCCCCTCCAACATCCTCAAGGGAAGAGCCCTTGACACCCGCTGGAAAGCGGGAGAGCGAGCGCTCCTCCCGCTTTGACAGGGCGAAACGGCGACAGTGAAAACTTTAAGAATGGCACCACGAGTCCAAACCAGACTCCTATAAGCCCGAGGATTTCAGACTTTCGTCCACCTCTAGACTCTGGTTCATCGCTAGAGCCGGGCTTTCTTCCCTGCTCGCCCCCACAATTTCCGCAGGGACTCCCGCAACGGTGGTGTGAGGCGGAACGTCCCCGAGCACCACACTTCCTGCTCCTATTTTGGCACCCTGCCCAATTTCAACCGGTCCAAGAATTTTCGCACCAGCCCCGATGAGAACACCCGAGCGGACAATAGGGTGACGGGCTCCTACCTCATTACCCGTTCCTCCCAGAGTGACTTCGTGGAGGATGGAAACGTTATCCTCGATGACAGCGGTTTCTCCCACTACAAAACTGGTCGCATGATCAAGAAGGATCCCCGATCCGATGCTGGCTGCAGGATGGATATCCACACCAAAGACCTCACTTCCGAGGCTTTGAAGATAGAGAGCCATGGCACGACGAGAATCATGCCAGAGGTGATTCGCAATCCGGTAAGTCGTAATGGCAAAGAAGCCCTTGTAGTATATCAGGGGCTCCAGAGTCGAGTTGCACGCAGGGTCTCTTTTCAGGATCGCCTCCAGGTCATCACAAGCCCTTTCAACCAGAACCGGGTTCTCCTTGAGGAGACCGGCCAGGAGGGGAACCATATTCTCGAGAGGAGAATCCTGTCGGGCCAGCTTACGCGCTAATCGCACCCCCAGAGCCGCGGACAGGCTTCCCTGATCCAGAATCACCTCCTTAAGCAGAGCCCGCAAACCTGGCTCTGCCTCGGCAATTTTCTCAGCGCGGTTACGCATATCCTTCCAGAGAAGCTCCACCCGCTGCTTCGCCTCTTCCGGGGAGTCTGTGGATTGTGGACTGGTGCCGTTGTCGGACATGTGCTTGGGTTCTAGCGGTGAAAGTTTCCCAGAAACTGGAGTATGCCTGTAGAGCTGCAGTCTGCCTCGCGAGACATTATGACGGAGCTACGGTGGTAAAGCTCGAGGACATTGCCCAGCAGGAAGATATCTCTGCCAGCTTTCTGGTGCAGATTCTTAATGAGTTAAAACGATTCGGGCTGGTTGACAGCAAAAGGGGCAAGGCAGGAGGGTATTTATTGTCCAAATCACCCGCCAAGGTCTCTCTGCGGGAAGTAGTCCAAGCAGCAGAGCCAGGACTACTCGCCACCCCGGACAATAGCTCAGGCACATCCGGTCCGGCCGTCACTGAAATGTGGCACGGGCTGTCCAAGGTCGTGCATGAACGACTGGGAAGCATAACCTTGGAGTCGATGGCCTCGGAAGCTGGCGCGCCGATGTATTTCATCTAACCCCTATATCTCTGAAACCGGCAAAGCGGCTACCTCTTCCCTGACACTTTCCGCCAGCGGTGTGCTGAGGTAGCGCTCGGTAGTACTGGCCGCTATTACGACTACTCTCTTCCCTGCCATTTCATCGCGCTTTGCAATCTGCAGGGCTGCATGAACCGTCGCGCCACTAGATATCCCAGCGGGAAATCCTTCCAGCAAGCAGAGCTGCTGGGCAGTTTCAAAGGCATCTTCATTAGAGACCTGCGCTACCTCATCAACGATATCGATATTTAGATTCCCGGGAATAAAACCGGCTCCAATTCCCTGAATTTTATGTGGCCCGGGGTCACCTCCAGAGAGCACCGGGCTGGCAGAAGGCTCAACTGCCACTGTATGCAGGTCTCGACGAGATTTGATCACCTCGGAAACACCGGTGATAGTGCCTCCCGTTCCCACTCCGGAAACGAACACATCAATTTCACCACCGGTGTCGCGCCAGATCTCTTCGGCAGTAGTCTTCCGGTGAGCCTCAGGATTAGCAGGATTATCGAACTGGCTGGGACCAAAGGCCCCTGGATCTGCTTCAAGGAGCTGCTTCGATTTGGCAATCGCTCCTCCCATTCCCTTCGGGCCGGGGGTGAGGACAATCTCGGCTCCTAGCATTTTTAGTAGCACTCGACGTTCAATCGACATCGTTTCCGGCATGGTTAGGATACACCGGTAGCCCTTGGTCCGCGCCACAAAGGCGAGTGCAATACCGGTGTTGCCTGAAGTCGGTTCGATAATTGTGCCCCCGGGTTTGATGAGACCTTCAGTCTCTGCAGTCTCGATCATGGACTTCCCTATGCGGTCCTTGACACTGAGGAGTGGATTATACCCTTCAGATTTGATGACTACCTCCGCCTTACATCCGTCGGCTATACTGTTCAGTTTGACCATCGGGGTATTCCCGACCATGTCGACCATATTACCTGAAATTGCGCTCATTACTGTAGTGGTTGTGGTTTGTATAGACGCGAGACCTATCTTTCATGTTGTCCCGCTTCAATGAATTATATCTGGAAATCCTGCTGACCTGATTCGAGATGCAAACCGCATTCATACCTCTCCCCTTTGAACCTCGTTGACTCGCGAGAGCTCGAACTTCCGGGGCTGGTTGAATGCCAATCTCCCATCGTAACATAACCTGCCGAAGCAAGAGGGTGCCGCGGAAGATCATGTCCATTGATAAAATGCTCTACCTTCTCACTATTCCAATCGATGATCGGATACACCTTGAGGGTTCTGGCCTGCCGTTCGGCCATGTCTCGTTGGGAGCGCCCTCTTGAATGCTCATGCCTGAGCCCACTGATCCAGGCATCAGCACCTAGATCCTGCAGAGCCCGATTCATAGGCTCCACCTTGTGGATCCGAGCATAATTATTCAGACCCTCTGGGCCGTTCTCCCACTGTTTCCCATGGAGGGCCTCCTGACGTGCTGCTGTTATCCGTGGGGCGTAGACATGGGCCCTGAAATCCAGCTCCTTCTCCAGAAGGGACGCATAGCGGTAGGTCTCGGGGAACAGATATCCCGTATCTATAAAGACCACTGGAATACCGGGTGCATGCTCTCTGAGCAGTTTTAGCATTACCGCAGCCTGCAACCCGAAACTCGTGGTGGCCACAATTCGACCTGCAAACTTTTCCGCTAACAACTGGATCCGCTCCCCGGCCTCGAGAGAACGAAGCTGAGCGTTGAGGACACGCAGGTCATCCTTAGTTTCCGTCTCCGATCGTTGTTCAGCTCTCATGATCCTTTGGCAGTCTCATTGCTCTCCTGCGGCAACATCCTGATGGAAGTCCAACCCATTGGTCGTCGCTTTTACGTAGGCCATCCGGATAACAAAGTCTCCAAAGCTCTCCCTCTCTTTCCGTCTCCCCGCATAGTCCCTGATGATCGGCTCAAGAAGCTCCCTGATGTCCTCGCTCTTTACGCTGGCGCGATAGAGCTTACTGAGTCTCTGTCCGGAGAATCCTCCACCAAGGTAGACATTATATTTGCCTGGGGCTCGACCAACAAAGGCGATCTCTGCGATATAAGGCCTCGCGCAACCATTCGGGCAGCCAGTCATTCGAATGGTGATCGCATCATGCCTCAGCCCGCACTCCTCAATCACCTCTTCCAGTTCGGTCACAACATCCGGGAGATGTCTCTCGGCTTCTGCCAGCGCCAGACCACAGGTCGGCAGAGCAACACAGGCCAGCGAGTGAAGTCGTAATCCCGTATGGTGCTCATGGGAATCGAGACCGTATTCATTGATCAATTGCTTCACTGCAGGACGCTGCTCCTTGGAAATCCTTGCTACGACAAGGTTCTGGTTTCCGGTCAGACGAAATTCACCATCGAGCATTCTGGCAATCGCGAGAAACCCACTTCTCCAACGAGCTTCGTCTGTATCGCACACCCGCCCTCCCGGAACATAAAACGTATAGTTGGCGGTGCCATCCTCGTTTTCCGACCACCCGTAGCGATCTCCATTCTCGGTAAACTCATAGGGCCTCTCGTCTTCCAGTTGATACCCTAGTCGCTGCTCAACGAGTTCGCGGAACCCATCTACGCCGTGATCGTCGACCGTATATTTCAGCCGGGCATGCTTTCGTTCGTAACGATCCCCGTGATCGCGTTGAACCAGGACAATTTTTTCTGCAACATCGACGACCTTGTCAGCCGCCACAAAACCAATCACATCTGCTACCCTGGGATACGTCTCTTCCTGGCCATGGGTCATACCCATCCCCCCTCCTACCGCAACATTGAACCCTTCAAGTCCATTATCGCCCGTAATTGCTATGAAGGAGAGGTCGTTGGCATATACGTCGACATCATTATTGGGTGGCACCGCAACTGCGATCTTGAATTTCCGGGGCAGGTAGTGCTTTCCGTAAATGGGCTCTTCCTGATGCATGCTCGACTCCACCTTTTCTCCATCGAGCCATATTTCATGATAGGCACCAGTAGCAGGGGTAAGGTGATCGCTGAGCTCCTTTGACACCTGCAGGATTTCTGCGTGAAGCGCAGAGACATCAGGATTCGCATTGCACATCACATTGCGATTCACGTCACCACATGCCGCAATGGTATCAAGAGCTGCTTCGTTGATTTCCCGGATCGTTCTTTTCAGGTTACTCTTAATGATTCCATGAAGCTGGTAAGCCTGCCGTGTCGTAAGCTTGATTGTATCATTCGCATACTCTGTGGCCATACGGTCGACTTCGATCCATTGCTCCGGAGTAGACACCCCTCCTGGAACACGGATCCGGATCATGAATGAAAAGGCCTTTTCCAGTTTGTGCTTCCGCCGAGCCGACCGGGAGTCCCTGTCATCCTGCTGATAAGACCCGTGAAATTTGAGCAGCTGTTGGTCGTCTGCAGAAATGCCCCCGGTGGAAAGATCTGAGAGCCCTTCCGCGATCGTTCCTCTGAGATAATCGCTGCGGTCTTTAATCCCTTCATTTGCCGCCAGTTTACGGTCTGCTGCGCTCATTCGACTGAAGTGTGAAATTAGTAAACGTCTCGTTGATATCGCCCATTGCTCTTCAGTTCCCCAAGGTAGGTGTCAGCTGCCTCGGGAGTCCGGTCTCCCCATGATTGAATCACCTCCAAAAGTGCCGCGTGGACGTCCGGGGCCATCTTGGAAGCGTCTCCACAGACATAAAAATGAGCTCCCTTTTCCAACCAGTCCCATATCTCCTTCCCCTTTTCCCGGATCCGGTCTTGTACGTATATTTTTTCCGGCTGATCCCGGGAAAAAGCGACATCGAGCCGAGTCAGCGCCCCAGACTTGAGATGATCCTGCCACTCAAGCTGGTAAAGAAAGTCATACGTAAAGCGCTGGTCGCCAAATATCAGCCAAGTGGGCCCACTTCCTTCCCTCGTTGACCGATCCTCAACAAATGCCCGGAAAGGAGCAACCCCTGTCCCCGGTCCGACCATGATAATGGGCAGGGTATCGTTCTCAGGAAGCCTGAATCGCTTATTCGGGGTGACGAAAACCGGCACCGTGTCGCCCTCTCCAACCAGATCAGCAAGACAGGTCGATGCGACTCCCTTTCTTGCGAAGCCATATCCATCATAGCGTACTGCCGCCACTGTCAGATGGACTTCTCCATCATGCTCCCGTGGACTTGAGGAAATCGAATAGAGTCGAGCGGGTAACATCCTCAGGATATCAACCAAATGCTGGGCCTCTGTCTTCGATGCCGGAAATTCACGGAGAAGGTCAACAATCTGGCGCCCCCAGCTCCAATCCTTGAATAACTGGCGACTGTCCTTATCCAGCAGATTTTCCAGCTCCTTGGATCCGCAATGGGACTGCCAGGCGGATGCCACCTTTCTGGACAAGGCTGTGATATCGTAATCCTCCCGGAGTGCCTTGCGCAGGGCCTTATCACCCGAGGAGCGCGTCCTCACCAGTTCATCACCTGTCAGGTCGGCTGCCTTGAGAAGAGAGTCAACAACATCATCAGCATTTGTCGGCACGACCCCCAGCGAATCCCCAACCTCATAACTGAGACCTGACCCTTCGAGACTCAGCTCGAGGTGCCATATCTCTTTTTGCGACCCGGGTGCATTCAACAGCACCTTATCCAGAATGCGTGCAGGGAAGGGGTTTTTCTTTCCATATTCCAGCGAGGTCGCAACGACAGCAGTGCTGATTGCCTCCAAAGCATTCGTTGCCGCCCCCCCGAGCTCTTCCAGAGCTCTCTCGATCCACGCCGTATAGGCCTCCTCGAAGTCCACGTCACAATCCACCCGCGGGGTCACCCTCTTCGCTCCAAACTTCTCCAGCTGTTGGTCAACGTCTTTACCAACCTTACAAAAATGTTCGTAACTCGTATCTCCGAGGGCACAGACGGAGAATTTAACTCCGCTGAGATCCACTGCCCCTGACATCAGGTTACCACAAAATTCCTCGGCGCTTTCAGGAGGATCCCCCTCACCCCATGTACTAACGACTACCAGAAGATTCTCCGTCTGCGACAGGTCCTCAGGGACAGACTCGCTCATATTTTTGAGAGTCGTCTTAAAACCTCTGCCCTTCGCAAGCTTCGCACTACGGGCAGCAAGCTCTTCCGAGTTGCCAGATTCTGTGCCGTAGAGCACGAGCAGGTTTCCGGGGGCTCCGGACTGGGGAAGTTTGCTGCCTGCTCCAAGGAGCTTCCCTAACCATGTACGCTGCTCGACACTGCAATCGCGCAGGAATCCTGAGAGCATTTCACGCTGCGCCTTGTCAAAAGGCGCATCATCAGGCAGCTTAAACATTAGTTACTTGATCAAGTTAGTTATGTTTATAAGTTTCCGATAATCTAAAGCGATTGCAATCGGAAAACCGAGGAAACTCAAAAACTTCTCCTATTTCAGACAAGGCCTTGGCGGGAAGAATCTCCCCCCATGCGGGGCCCCACCGCTCTGCACCCCCTCAAATTAAGCGCCAGATTTCAAGACCTCTGCTAAATCCAGTGCCAGCTCAACACCACTTCAATTGCGGGGTGAATGCTGTGATGGACAGGACACCCAAGAGCTGCGCTTTCCAGCGCCTTCCTCTCCGGGTGGCCCTCTTCTACCGGCATGTGAATGGCGATATCCAACCTCGAGATCCGCCGCGGGCTGTCCTCGGACATGTGCTTACCTACGCTAATCTTCATCCCCTCAAGCGAGATCTCCTTTCGCTGGGCTACAATGCCCATGACTGTAGCCATGCAAGATCCTAGAGACGCCGCCAGGAGGTCTGTTGGAGAGAAGGCCTCTCCCCGCCCATTGTTATCCACCGGCGCATCCGTAGCCAGAACATCCCCCGAGGGACCATGAGTAGCGGCACACCGCAGTTTTCCCTCGTAGTCTATTTTGATCTCAATCATTACTCTGTTGGTTTTTCGGTTACACTTTCAGCTTCTTCCTCCTTCTCGACGATAACCGGCACTTTGGCAAGAACGACCCGGAAACCATACAAACCGGAAGTGTCAACGCTGCCTCCGCTCTGGGATGGCTTGCGCACAGGCTGCCTTACCGAGGCTTTGAGGTGATTCGTATCATAGCTTCTCCAGCAAGCCCCACGGGCAACGTCGTACTGCCCAAATGCGCTATAGTCGCTCGCGACCCACTCCAGAACATTACCTTCGAGGTCATACATCTTTTGCGTCCCCACCGGTCTTCCGGCATAGCTGGCCACTGGAGATGTGAAAGCGGAACCGTCTTCGTATCCTACGAGGTGCCCATCAGCCTCCAGAGAACCTCGTTCTGCCAGACTGATATCCGCGAAATTTCCTCCGCTTACCGGCGGAGGCATCTGAGGCCCCCAGAAAAATTCCTCGGCCTGCCCATGTTTATCCATCGGCCACTCTCCAATCTCACCCTCCAGACCTACAAAGACACTCCACTCAGCATCGGTTGGGAGACGATAATGATGTCCTGCTCCAATTGCACCCTGCTTGCGCTCTCGAAGGGTCAACCAGAGGCAGAAAAGTTCCGCATCTTCTCTAGTTACATTAACAACCGGATGATCAGGTCCATATGACCCACCATCTGCGAAATCAGGCGGTAGCGGAGGCGTGAACGACCCCGCCCAGCGATTAATAAAGCGCGCATAATCCGCCCCGGCACTTTTATCCGCGCGCTTCGGAGCGGGAACTTTCTCCGCCATACTTTCTACGAAGGCATCAAAATCACTTTGGCGGGTTTCCCAGATGCTCGCAAGTAACTCAAGGTCTTCCCGGACGGGAATAAACTGCATCCCCAAGGCGTTCTCCAGTGGTTCCCGCGAATAATCAAATAGGTTCTCTCTCTGAAGTGTGACAAGGATCTCATCCGAGACCTCGTTCATCCCCAGGACGATAGACCGCTCGTAGCGTCGAAACCCTGGAAGCTCAACAATAAGCTTAAGTTCACCCTGGCCCTTGGGGTTCAGCTCTACCCTCACGCCGCGCTCCTCCACATCATCCCCCTCTAATGGGGTCTGTCCCAGGGTTTGCGAGTAGACCTCTCCCTTGTGGGTCCTCTGCAGATAAACATTTGCCCCGGTCGGCTTACTCGCGAGCCTCAGATACGCATAAGCCCTACTTCGAACAACCGCATAGAAGGGGTGCATCTTCCTTTTATTTGGGTCCTCCTCTTTCAGCCCTCCAATGAATCGCCGCTTATCCAACTTGTACTCAAACCACTGGTCATCCTCGAGATGTGTTTCCCTGCACTGAGTCTCGAGCCACTTCACGTAGTCACGAGCCTCTCGCTCAGTCACGAGGATAATCTCTTTTTCAATTCCATTTCTAAAAAGAGTTTGAATGACCCCGCTTTGCCTGTTCGTCGACTGCTGAAAATAGTCCCATGACTCCGCCGTAACATAATACTGACTGATATGGTAGTCCTCCTCGGGCTGGTAGGGTGCTCCAAAAACATCCTCCCAAGGCTCAAGTTCCCGGGGAGGGTTGAACTCGATCAAGCTTGGCCCAATCACCGCTCCTCTCTCGCTGACTGTTTCGGTAACGGTCTGGGCCCGATACCCTTTTAGCTCGAGCGTAAAAGTAACATTGCTCCCCTCGGGGTAATTCCTCGGATCCAGCGGCGTCAGTCCAAGAATTTCACCATCCTCGCTGTAGACTGCGGCCCCCGGGGGATCACTAAGAATCGTTACGCTTCTCATCTGTAACGGGGGCGGCTCTAACGAACCTGAATCAGAGGCCGTCTCGAGAGGGGGCAGAGAAATCATCTGGCCTAGGGCAGCCATCCCAGTGAGAACCCCGAGCACACCAGCCACCAGACCCATTCGTGTTCTAAACGGACGTGAACGCCCCTCCTCAAGCCTGTGAAGTTCCTGCCCCAGGTCCGCAGCTCTTCTAATCTTTCTTCTTGAGATCCTTGGCTCGCAGATATCACAGATGACGGAATTAAGCGCTCGCCACCTTTTGAGGCTCACTCCCTCAGGCAACTGGTCTGGCAATTCGGGAAAATCCAAACGGTCTTTACCCGTTGCCATTTCGTATAGTACCTTACCAAGGCTATACACATCCGCCTGAGCCGACCCAGGACCTTCCGGGGGCACAAAACCCTCCGTTCCAACAAAGGTCTGCTGTCCTCGAAGAGCCACCAAGCCTATATCTGCCAGCTTCGCCTTTCCATCGACAAAGATCACATTCGACGGCTTCACATCACGGTGAGCAAGACCGTTCTCGTGAAGATGCTGCAACGCCTCCGCCAGCATTCGCCCACAGATTATACAATCCTCTACCGCAATGCCGTCTCCCCCGGCCTCTTTCATATCACTACGGAGAGTTCGTGGCTCATACTCTACCGGATTAATGTCACGCCCCGTGGCAACATCATCGCCCAACTCCATCACGTAGTAATAGAAGGGCTCTCCTTCTATCTCCGCCCGACCCACGTGTAAGATATGAACGAGTCCGGGATGATCCCTTGAGATAGGCTCATATTTGAGGATCCCCTCAAACTCTCTCTCGAATCCACGTTGGTCTTCGAAATCATTATACCAAACAGCCTTTACCGCCCGCAGCGCACCCGTCACGCCTCGGGCAAGCCACACCTCGCCATAGGCGCCGCCGCCTATTTTTCTCAGAACTTCATGATCCGGAATCGTTAGCTCCGGGCGAACATTACTGCTTTTCATGCTTCTCGAGTTTGGCCAACTCCCGTTTCAAGACCGCGCCGACCCGATGCTTCGCCAGATAGACTTGGGCCATGCTCACCCCAAGATGGGCCTGAACTTTCTTGGCGTCCCACTGCCTTACTACGTAATAATCGAAAATTTGGTACTGCTTGGGTGATACCTGCCCCTTTACCCGTGCGAGCGCTGCGTCAGCGAGGTTTTTTTTCCACTCCACATTCCACATGCGCTCCAGCAAGTCCCCACTCGGGTCCTCAAAACGGTCAATTACCGCAGTCTTCCGCTCCTCATTCCACTCGTTTCCAGCCATCGCAGTATCCTTCTTTCGTCTACGGAATTGGTCATTAATTCGCCAGCGCGTCATATTCATCAGCCACGTCTTGAATGAACCTTGCTTTGGGTCATACAGCTGCTTTCTGCTTTGCTTGGCAATGGACAAAATGGTCTCCTGGACGACGTCAAAGGCCTCATCAGAACGCAAACCCGCCTTCAGGCCAACGGAGTATATCAGGCGCCAGTAGGTTTGGTAGAATTCATCCCATGTCCTCTGGTCCTCCCAGTTCTCAAGCCGGGCAATAAGACTTTTACGCGTGCGCTCGTAGGCCTGCTCGAAGCCTTTTTTACGACCCCCGTCCATGGGGTCTGCTTGTTCGTTCGGAGAATCTTCGGACATTGTGAAGGAGCGTCTCTAAAGAGTAAAACGTCAACAACTACTCTGACTATCATAGAATTATTGTTTGATTCAAAATTCATCTCCAGAGAATTACCCCCAAAACGCCCGGCGACCTTAAGAAATCATCCCACATTGTTCTGAAGCCCTACCCTTTCTAAGTATTTTTCTTAGATCCCCCAACGCCGGATGAAAAACTTTTCGCACCTGCCTTATCAAATACTGAAAATGATTGCCTCCTCATCTTCCTTTCGCTCAAGGTCTCATGGTCATGTCTATCAGTTCTGATTCCATCTCCGGAACCTCCTCTCGCAAGCGTCTTCACCCAAGCCGTCGCAGGTTTCTAAAATCCTCCGTAGCCGCAACGGGAGGTCTTGTGACTCCGGGACTTTTGCCGTTGCTTGCCAACGACATCACCAAGGCGAAAAACCAACCCGAGACCATCGTCAAAACGTTCTACGATTCCCTGACTCCGGAGCAACGCAAGATCATTTGCTTTCCTTACGACCACGATCTCCGCCTGAAAATCGAAAACAACTGGCACATTACGAAAGCCAAGGTCGAAAGCTTCAGCAAGGACCAGCAGGCCATGATCAAGGATATCTTCATGGGAATCCACAGTGATGAATATGCTGAAAAGGTTTTTGAGCAAGTTGAGTGGGATAGTGGAATCGATGGTTTTGAGGGAGGCTCCTCAGTAGCCATCTTCGGAACACCCGGAAGCGGACGGTTTGAATTCGTCCTGACCGGACGCCATTGCACTCGCCGGTGTGATGGTGACTCCATGAAGGGAGCGGCCTTCGGTGGCCCAATCTTCTATGGCCATGCAGCCCGGGGCTTCAACGAAAGCCCCAAACACGAGGATAACGCCTACTGGTATCAGGCGGTGAGAGCGAACGAGGTCTATCAGATGCTGGATGGCAAACAGCGCAAGGCCGCCCTCCTGGGCAAGAGCCGGGGGGAAAGAGGGAAAAAGACCGTAGAATTATCCGGAAAAAAAACCGGCCTCGATGGAATCAGAGTAGGCGATCTGGCAGCCGACCAAAGGGGACACGTTATGAAAGTTGTTGGCGACCTCCTGGCCCCTTTTCGAGAAGAAGATGCTCAGGAGGCCATGAAACACATCAAGGCGGGGGGAATCGAAAACCTTCACCTTTCTTTCTATCGAGATGAAAACCTCGGCGATGATGAAGTCTGGGACGTCTGGCAACTGGAGGGACCCAGTATGGTCTCGTATTTCCGGGGCTTACCTCACGTCCATGCATGGCTTCATATCCGCGAACCATCCTGAGGAGAGAAAAGCCTTTCAAATGGCCTACAGACCCGCGCTCCGCCACTCTTTCCATCCACCTCGGTAGACAGAAGTAGAGTATCCCAACCGAGCTAACTTTCTCGCCGTGGTGAGACTGTCGGGACAGTCCTTGTCTGCACAGTATATGACAACTTTTTTACCAGAGCTCCGGGCCTCCTCAAGATCTTGAAGGAATGAGTGGACCCCTGCATCGAAGGTTTTCAGCGGCAGGTTGAATGCTCCCGGAATGTGTCCTAACCGGAAAAAAAAAGCCGGGCGGACGTCCACGAGCAAAACCCCACTCTCCTCACGCAACTGGAAAAGATCCTCCAGCTGTATTCCGCTTATCCGCGGGACTTCCCGAGGCTCTTCATCTATTCGAAGACGGGCTGAAGTCACGACTTCGCCTTTTGTCGCAGGGACCCGGGAAACGGAGTCTTTCTGGCCAGCCCCCCCGGCACAGGAGCAAATGAGCACTGCGAGGAGGACAGGCATTCCACAGATCCCGCTCCTGATCATCATTATCACACCTTGGAAATTGCTGCCATTCTGTCGCACTGACTATCGGAAATCCTCCCCTCGAGGCACAGCGAGACCGGCAACGATTACTTGCCGAAGCAATAGAGATTACGACGCCCTCTGATGAAGAGACGCTTACCGATCGCAACTGGCGAGGCATAGAGATTATCATCCAGCTTATTTTCAGTAAGCCCCGTTAATCCATTACCCTCGACTGTTCCCGAAAAGACCACTCCATCAACACGTGCCAGATACAGCGTATTACCCGCAAGCAGAGGCGACGCATAAAACTTCTGAGCCGCCTTCGGAAGCTGCTCCTCCCACAGGGTCTTCCCACTGCGTGCATCGAGACAGGAAACCAGACCTCTCGGCTTTTCCGAGTCATTCAGAACGATAAACGTTCCGCTTTCTTCGTCAGCGACGGGAGACACGGAGTCGGCACCAATGCCTTCCCTCTTCCACGCCCAGGCGCCTTCTGTAATATCTCCTTCTCCTCCAACCCGAATTCCTCCAGTCGCTTTACCGCGGGCATACGAAACTGCCACGATTCCCTTCGCGGAGGCCGGGGAGGCGATCACCCGCCAGAACTTCGTTTTCTTCGGATTGAATCCCCCACACGTCCAGAGCAGTTTTCCGTTAGAGGGATCATGCCCCGTAAGGTGGTCTGCTCCCCAGGTCACCAAGGTCTCCTGCCCCTCTATTTCAATCACGAGAGGAGTCGTATAGGAATCACCGGATTCCGCTCCGACATCGAAATTTCGGTCTACCTTCCAGGCAATTTTCCCGGTAGTCTTCTGAAGCCCGATCACATAAGACCCCCCCTCGGTCTGCATCACCGCGAGCACAAGAAAACCACCAGCAATCACGGGCGACGTTCCCTCATCCCACCAGAGGGTATCCTCCCCAAATTTATCCTGCAGATTGAGCTCCCAGACCTTCTTTCCCTTCATGGTCAGGGCCGCCACACGCCCGGACTTGAAGTAGGCAAAGATGCCTCTTCCATCTGTCACGATAGAAGAATTCGCCCCGGTTCCCTTCTGCTTATTATCCCCCTTGCCCGGGGTCTCACTTCCAAAACTCGTTCGCCACAACTCCTTTCCCTCTAGATCGTAAGAAACCACGGCATCATTCCCCCCGATACCGCAGGTCACAAGCAACTGGTCATTCGTAATGATCGGGGTTGAGTTTCCGGGCCCCGGAAGGTGAACCTTCCAAAGAAGGTTTTGCTCTTCAGAGAAGGACAGAACTGTTTCCGCCTCAGGCGCAACGCCGCTGCCATGGGTATCTCCCCGCCAACTTTTCCACTCCCCGGCCTGCAAGCAAAGGCTGCCGGACATCATCATCATACAAATGAGGTTTCGATACTTCATGAGTGGGCCTTAGATAGGTCAGACTTGACGGCACGGCCAGTAATAAAAGAGCCTACGATAGGACCACTATCAGAGAGCCCGGTCCTCGGAGCTTTATGCGACGACCTCGTCGTCCCATCCCATCTCTGATCATATAAAATGCAGTCCTCCCCGTATTTGGCAATTGGCTTGGCCGCTATGCACCGCAGAATCACCTATTCAGATCACTCTATCACCTGTCATCATGTTCCGCTCTTATCTCTTTCTCCTCTTCACATGGACCCAGGCGCTTGCAGCTGCACCCAATATCCTCTTTATCCTCGCTGATGACCTGGGAGTCAGGGACCTCTCTATCGAGGGCAGCGAATACCACGAGACGCCTCACATTGACCGTATCGCAAGAGAGGGTGTCCGCTTCACTCATGGCTACGCTACCTGTCAGGTCTGCTCGCCCTCCCGCGCCAGCATCATGACCGGGAAATACCCCGCTCGCCACGGCATCACGGACTGGATTGGAGCCGCTACCGGGCTCGATTGGAAGCGCAACAATAAGGTCCTTCCCTCCGAATATATCCGGCAACTTCCTCATGAAGACACCTGTCTGGCCGAGGCGCTCAAAAAGGGTGGCTACCGGACCTTCTTCGCAGGGAAGTGGCATCTTGGCGGCGAGGGATCCTTCCCTGAAGACCACGGTTTCGACCGCAACATCGGCGGACACCACCGGGGCAGCCCACCGGGAGGATTCTTTTCTCCCTTCCGAAACCCAAAGATGACGGATGGGCCGAAGGGTCAGTCCCTCCCGCTTCGCCTCGCCCATGACACCGCCTCTTTCATCAAGAGCAAAGCCGACACCCCGTTCTTTGCCTTCCTCTCCTTTTACTCGGTCCACGGTCCAATCCAGACCACTCCAGAACTTTGGAAAAAATACCGGGACAAGGCCGGGAAATCCCCCCATCAGGGCAACCGCTTTCTCATCGACCGCACGTTGCCAGTGCGGCAGATACAGGACTGCCCTATCTATGCGGGAATGATGGAAACCATGGATGACGCTGTCGGCATCGTCTTGAAGGCCCTCGATGAGGCAGGGATCGCAGACAATACCATCGTCGTCTTCACCTCGGATAACGGTGGAGTCTCCTCTGGCGATGCTTTTGCCACCTCCAATCTGCCCTACCGTGGTGGCAAGGGCCGCCAATGGGAAGGTGGCATCCGAGAACCTTACTACATCAAGGCCCCAAGAGTAGCACGACCCGGCACAATCAGCGAGACCCCGGTAACGGGAACAGATTTTTATCCCACTCTGTTAGAGCTGGCGGGCCTTGAACCGCTCCCGGCCCAGCACGTCGATGGAGTGAGCCTCGTACCTCTTCTCAAAGGAGATAAGATCCCCGCCCGCGACCTGTTCTGGCATTACCCGCACTATGGCAACCAGGGTGGAGAGCCCAGTGCTATTATCCGCCGTGGAGATTGGAAGCTCATTCATTACTACGAAGATGGTAGGGACGAGCTCTACAACCTCGCTTGGGACACCGGGGAGAAGAAGAATCTCGCAACCGAGGAGGGCTCAAGAGTCAGGAAACTTCGTGCCGCCCTCGACGCATGGCTCGCCGAGACCGGGGCCCGCCTCCCAAAAAAGGATGCCCGCTTCGACTCGGCACGACGGAAGCAACAGAATGCCGTCATCAAATCTAAGCGTCTCCCCCAACTTGAAAAACAACACGCCAACTTCCTCGATCCAGCCTTCCAGCCCAATCCTACCTGGTGGGGCAGCAAGACAACCAAGGACTAAGCCCAATCACGCCCGGAACCGGAGCTACGTTCTTGCTCCCGGGCAACCATATCACCATCTTTCCCCCATGCGCTCCCTCCTCCTCTGGCTCTTCGCCACCTCCCTCTTCCCGGCCTTTGCCTCCGCCAATCCGCCCAACATTATCTTCATTCTCAGCGACGACCATCGCTACGACCTCATGGGCTTCCACCCGGATGCCCCCGAGTGGCTGGAAACTCCCGCCCTCGACCGGCTCGCCAAGGAAGGAGCTCACCTCGCCAACGCCTTCGTCAGCACATCCCTCTGCTCCCCCAGCCGGGCCTCCGTCCTGACCGGCCAATACATGCACCACCACCGGGTGGTCGACAACCAGCGCCCCGTCCCCAAGGGAACCGTCTTCTTTCCCCAGCACCTCCAAAAGGCCGGCTACCGCACCGCCTACGTCGGCAAGTGGCACATGGGCCACGACAACGACGAACCGCGTCCCGGCTTTCACCACTGGGTCAGCTTCAAGGGCCAGGGCACCTACTTCGATCCGGAACTCAACATCAACGGCAGGCGACAGGCCTTCAAGGGCTACAATGCGGATATCCTGACCGACCAGGCCATCAAGTGGCTCGGGGAACGACCCGCCGATCAACCCTTCCTCCTCTACCTCGGCTATAAGGCTGTCCACTATCCCTTCACCCCTGCTCCTCGCCATGCCACCCGTTACGAGGGCAAGAAAATCCCCTACCCTGCCACCATGGCCAATACCGAGGAGAACTACGCCACCCAGCCCCGCTGGGTCCGCGAACGCCGTTTCGGCATCCATGGGATCGACCACATGCAGACTGGTCCACTAGACCACGACCCGGTCCCTGACTTCGACGAACTCTACTACAATTTCTGCGAAACCATCCACGGCCTCGATGAAAACATCGGGCGCCTCCTCACCCACCTTGACCAGAGTGAACTCACCAAGGACACCCTCGTGGTCTATATGGGAGACAACGGGTTCGCCCTCGGCGAACACGGCTTCTACGACAAGCGCGATGCCTTCGAGGAAAGCATCCGCGTCCCTCTCCTCGCCCGAGGTCCGGGCATCAAGCCGGGCACCGTCATCGAGGAAATGGTCCAGAACATTGATATTGCTCCCACCCTCCTCGAGGCTGCCGGAACCAAGGCTCCTGCTAATGCCCCCAAGTTCGACGGACGCTCCTTCCTCTCCCTCCTCAAGGGACTCAAGCCTCCCACTCCATGGCGCGACCACATTCTCTACGAATACCACTGGGAATGGAACTTTCCCGCCCAGCCCACCACCCTTGCCATTCGTACCAACCGCTGGAAATATGTCTACACCCATGGCCACTGGGACATCAATGGCCTCTACGACCTCGAGACCGACCCCCACGAACGCCACAACCTGATCAGGGTTCCCGCCTTCCGCGAAAAAGCCGACTCCCTTCGCACGCAGCTCTTCAAGGAATTCGGTGAGTCCGGCGGACTCCTGATGCCCATCCGTCCTCCGGCCGGCGACCCCTATCACGACCGGAAACTAAAGAGGTAGCCTGTCGGACCCTCCCGATCGGCCAGCTAACAAAAACTTCAGTTCTGCCTATGGCTCGCAATGTCGAAATCAAGGCCCGCGTGCGCGACTACCAGCAGACCATCCAACGAGCCCGGGAATTGGCCTCCTCAGATCCGATCATCATCCCGCAGGAAGATGTCTTCTTCCCCTGCCCGTCCGGCCGCCTCAAGCTTCGCATCCTCGGTCCCGAGCATGGCGAACTTATTTTCTATCAGCGCCCGGATCATGAGGGGCCCAAGACCTCCCACTACTCCCTTGCCCCCACTTCCGATCCCACCGGACTGCGCCATGTCCTCGCTTCCGCCTACGGGGAAAAAGCCGTGGTCCGGAAAACTCGCCACCTCTACTTCGTCGGTCGGACCCGCATCCATCTCGACCGGGTCGAGGGACTCGGGGACTTCCTGGAGCTCGAAGTCGTCCTCACCGAGAAGGATTCCATCGAAGGTGGCGAAGCCGAAGCGCACCGGCTCATGGAGCCTCTGGGAGTGCTCACTGAAGATCTCGTTCCAGATGCCTACGTAGATTTGCTCGATAGACAACATATTCCCGGGAGCCCCTGAGGGAAGACTCCTCTCTAGCGCTCCTTCCGGCTACGTGACTTGGATACCTCCCTCCGCGCAATCTCTGCTTTCTGACGTAGCGCAGCGGCCTGAGCGCTTGCTTGTGCCTTGGCTTTCGCTTGAGCACGTCCCAATGCCAGTGCTTTTTCTTTCGCTGCGCGCTGTTCTTCAACCCTGCGTTTAGCCAGTAAAGCCTCGGAGCGACGTTGCGCCTCCTGCTGCGTGCGGCGTTGCGCCTCAATCTGAGCCTTTCGTCTTGCCTCGATCTCTGCCCGACGGCGGGACTCTTCTACCTTTCGTTGAGCAACTGCCCGACGTTCTGACTCTTCTGCTCGCTGCCTCGCAACAGCCTGGCGTCTAGCGTTCAAAGCCTGCTGCCGAGCCATTTCCGCCCGTCTTGCTTCCGCGGCCTTCTGCTCGGCCTGATCCTTCGCAAGAGCACGCTGCTTCGCTTCCACAGCACGCTGCCGAGCCATTTCCTGCCGCTTGGCTTCCGCTGCTTTCTGCTCCGCGAGAACCCGACGCTTCTCATCCGCTGCTTTCTGCTCCGCAAGAGCACGCTGCTTTGCTTCTAATGCCTGCTGCCGAGCCATTTCCTGCCGCTTGGCTTCCGCTGCTTTCTGCTCCGCGAGAACCCGACGCTTCTCGTCCGCCACCTTCTCCTCTGCAAGAGCGCGCTGCTTCGCCTCCACCGCCTGCTTACGAGCCATTTCCTGCCGCTTGGCTTCCGCTGCTTTCTGTTCCGCAAGAACTCGACGCTTCTCGTCCGCCACCTTCTCCTCTGCAAGAGCGCGCTGCTTCGCCTCCACCGCCTGCTTACGAGCCATTTCCAGCCGCCTGGCTTCCACCGCCTTCTGTTCCGCAAGAACTCGACGCTTCTCGTCCGCCACCTTCTCCTCTGCAAGAGCGCGCTGCTTCGCTTCCAATGCCTGCTGCCGAGCCATTTCCTGCCGCTTGGCCTCCGCTGCTTTCTGCTCCGCA
>Ga0115012_10000324_pt1 | contig 27270 bp, 24 predicted proteins | sample TroAtlMetagenome_FD_88706 | JGI IMG/M metagenome (GOLD analysis project Ga0115012, IMG submission 88706) | Marine eukaryotic phytoplankton communities from Atlantic Ocean - Tropical Atlantic ANT10 Metagenome | ecosystem: Environmental > Aquatic > Marine > Oceanic | place: Tropical Atlantic...
CTACCCTCTTAACAGATGAAGCACCTCTTCCCCGCTCGTAGACCTTTAGTTCTGTTTATCGCCCTATCCATTGCCGTGCTCCTCAACGGATGTGGCGGAGCCGGCAGGGAAGGCAAGGCGCCTCCGCTGCCTTCCAATGCCTCGTATAATCCCGGATATGGCCCTTTCGATCAGAACGGCAACTACATCGAAGCCTGGGCTGACAAGCCCGCACGACAGCGGAATTGGGCTCGACAAGTCCTTGTTAGCGACACTTCCAGCCGGGAAAAAGCTAAGCCATCCTCTCCAGTCTCACCTCGGCCGAATAAGCCCGTAACAAAGCCTCGCCCAGTAGTAGCCTCGAGGCAAAAGATCGAATCAAAACCCCCAGTGGCATCCAGCCCCCAGCGGCCCAAGCCTGCCACCCCCAAGCCAGTCGCAAAACCAAAACCGGCAACCCGCCACACTGTAGTCAAGGGCGACACCCTCTATTCTCTCGGCCGCCGCTACGGCACTTCCGTGGGAGCCATCCAACGAGCCAATGGGCTTAGCGGCACCCTGATCAAAATCGGCCAACGTCTTAGGATTCCTCAATAATTACCAGTTCTCGATCAAGTGGCAGATCCTTGGCTCGCCAAGGATCCCGTTTTCCCCTTCAAGCCCGCCACGAGAAAAGCGACTCCCATCACATACATGAAAATGGAGTAAAATTGACCCTTCGTCAGTATATCCTGAATCACCCAAGCTGAATCTGGCTCACGGAATTGCTCCGCAATGATTCGGAAGGTGGCATATAGAATAAAGAACCCCCCCGTAATCACCCCATGCCCAATTTGGGGAAGTCGCAGCCGGAGGAGAAGCAGGATGGCGAAGAGAGAAAATCCCTCAAGTAGAGCCTGATAAAGTTGGGATGGGTGGCGAACTTGCACGTAGCCCGAAATAGCATCAATAATAGCCGGGTTCGCCCGACCGGCTTCAAGAACTCCCTCCAGAAGTTGCCCCTGTCCAGTCGACGGACTTGAGAGGTAGCGATCCCAGAGACCATCAAGTTTTTCGGGATCAACCTCGACCGCATCTTTCATCGCGGCGTGAAAATCCTCTTCTCGACCAAGAAGTTCCTTCGGGAATTTCATCCCGACCACTGCACTCGTTACCCTTCCATAAAGCTCCCCATTTATGAAGTTCGCAAGGCGGCCAAAAAAAATTCCAAGAGGAGCAAAAATCACAAGACCGTCACCCACTCCAGTCCATGAGCATTTAGCGCGACGAGCATAGAAATAGGTAAAGATGGTAAGGCCCAGAATGCCTCCATGACTGGACATTCCTCCTTTCCAGACCTGCAGAATCACGAGGGGATTTTCCAACACGTACTCAACTCCGCTTTCGGGAATCATGTAAAAGGCGACATATCCAAGGCGCCCTCCAAGAAAGACTCCAAAGAGGGCCGCATAAGCGATGAAATCCCCTACTTTTTCAGGACCCACCACCCAGAGCTTCTTTTGAGCAAGCCATCGCAACCCAAAATAGCCTGCAACAAATCCCACCAGATAAGCCAGACCGTACCACCGTAGAGCGAACTTATCTGAAATCTCAAACAGCTCAGGCTTGAGATTGTGCACCCAGGCCCCCAGCGTTTCCATGCCTCCCGGAAAGCTCATGAAGTGATAAGAAACAATTGGAATTCCATACGCGCTTGGATTGTCTGCCCTAGAGATATTTGACGAGGTCAGAAACTGCCGCAGAGCTCAATCGCCTGACAAGGGCCACACTCAGGTCGACCATGGCCCTGTAGTCAGCGATATCGATGATGCTGTTATGTGAATGGATGTAGCGCGCTGGGACTCCCAGAACTACACAGGGCACCCCCTCTCCGGACAGGTGCATTTCACCTGCGTCCGTTCCCCCACCTCGCCGGACAGCGCGCTGAAATGGAATATTTTCCTCCTGGGCAGTTGTAATCGCAAGATCCGCCAGTCTGGGATTCATAATCGCAGTCGGATCATGCATTCTAATCTGCACTCCGGCTTCTACGGATGCTTGCGATTCATCCGACTGAAATCCGGGGGTATCGTCGGCAGGCGTTCCCTCCAGAATGATCGCAACATCAGGCTTGGCGTGTCGGGCCAGAGTTTTCGCCCCTCGCAAGCCCATTTCTTCCTGAACGCTCCCAGCAAGCAGCACTTGGCTGACTCTTTCCTCTACTGCTAATTGCTGACCAGCCTCTACCACTGCAGACATACCGACCCGATTATCAAAGGCCTTGGCAACAAAGCGTCCCTTGCGGCCCATAGGCTCAAAGCTCGTCCTCGGGGCGATGGGGTCTCCAAGCTGTATGCCCATTTCCTCCACCTCTTCTTTCGAGGTCGCTCCAATATCAACAAACATGCTTTCGAGTGGCATCACCTTTCCTCGTTCCGCCTGGGGGAGAAAATGCGGAGGCTTCGATCCCACAATTCCCACGATTTTTTCACCACTTTTTGTTTTAACCACCAACTGTTGTGCCAGCACGACATGGGGCCACCAACCTCCTACCGCAATCATCCTGAGAAACCCTCCAGAAGTAATCGATTGCACCCGGAACCCCACTTCGTCCATATGAGCCTCCAGTAAGACTCGAGGGCCTTCTCCTCCCATGTCACATACTACAGAACCCGTCCGGTCAGCCGAAAACTGGCCCAATCCTTCAAGCTCCTCAACGAACAGGGCGCGAACTTCACTCTCAAATCCAGATGGCCCGTGGGCTTCAGTAAACTGTCTAAGCAGTGTCTCAGAATTTGTCGGCATGACCGGAGAGTAGAAGGCCGTCCTTGGCACGGAAGGGAAAAGTGATTTACTCCGGAACAGACTTTAGGATCCCTCTCTCTTTCCTCTTTTTTTCGTGGACTTGCGGGTTCGCTGAGGCTCTTTTCCCTCAGGTGTAGCGGACAATTCCGCGCCTCATATCTCGACGTATTCTCTGCTACATGAACCCGAATCCACAAGTCGCTGATCTTCACGTCGTCCGGAACATTCCACTGCCGTCACCAGCTTTAGTCTTGTCCGAGATCCCCCGTGATGAGCAGCAGGCAATCTTCGTCGCGCAAAGCCGGAAGACCATTCGAGATATTCTCGGCGGACGAGATCAGCGCCTTCTTGTTATCGCAGGCCCGTGCTCTATTCATGACACTCAGGCTGGGTTCGAATATGCTGAACGATTTCGCGCATTGGCACACGAGCTAAGAGAGCACCTCTACCTCGTCATGAGGGTCTACTTCGAAAAGCCACGCACCACAATTGGCTGGAAGGGCCTGATCATGGACCCGGACCTCGACGGAACAGATAACATCCCGCGAGGTCTCACAATCGCCCGTGAGTTCCTGCATGAGGTAATTTCTCTCGAAATCCCAACGGCGACTGAGCTCCTGGATCCAATCACTCCTCAATACATTGCCGACCTGATCAGTTGGTCGGCAATCGGAGCAAGAACCAGTGAGAGCCAAACGCACCGCCAGATGGCTTCGGGCCTCTCCATGCCAATCGGATTCAAGAATACGATCAGCGGCGACCTTAATGCCGCCATCAATGCCATCGGCGCAGCGACCAAGCCACAAACCTTTCTGGGCGTTTCCGAAGAGGGTATCGCTTCCGCCGTTTCAACCTCAGGCAACCCCGACTGTCATGTTATCCTTCGCGGTGGTGAAAACGGCCCCAACTACCATCAGAACAGTGTTCGATCAGCCCTGAAGAATATTGAGCAGTCCGGCTTTCACCCGTCCCTGATGATCGATGCTTCGCACGCCAACTGTGCAAAGGATTACCAAAAAATGCCGGCTGTTTTTGAAGACATTGTTCGCCAGAGAGCCGAGGGTAACACAGGAATCGCGGGGGTTATGCTTGAAAGCAATTTACTGGCTGGAAACCAGTCGTTTCCCAGACCACTTGGGGATCTGACCTACGGCCAGTCGATCACGGACAGCTGTATCGACTGGGAAACTACCGAAAGGCTTCTTCGCTCTGCAGCAACTGCGCTTTAGCGCCACGCAGCATACTATTCTTCATCTTCCGGCGATACCCGACGCGGAGCAATCGCTTCTGCGGTGACCGAGCCAAGGTCCGCAAAGAAGTCAACCAGCGCCTGACGGCTATTCGGCTGGAGGAGTCTGGGCCTGCATTCAGGGGTCTGGGCAAGAGCCCGTAAGCGCATGAGTTTCTTCCCCCCTGATTGAGCATCATAGGAGTTGAATACGATGGAGTAACGGTGATCCGGCGACGGAGGAGTAGACTCTCCCAGTGATCTCAGGCCGCGAACAAACCTTCTTCTCCCTGTTTCTCCCTTGGGGGCCTCCGCTTTAGCCAGTTTGACCTCAAACCCAAAAAGGGCCCGGTCACCACCTGCTTCCATTGACTCATTAATAACCCCTACCAACTCCTCCCGGTTGAGATTCAACACAAGAAGGCGATTATCATAGGGCAGGATTTCCCACGCATCCGCGATTGTCTTCTTACCGGGCTGCAAGTTTCCTCCCCCAAAAGTTCCATGAAACACACCGTCAGCCTGAATCCCTTCTTTTCTAGCCGCATGAATCGCAGCGGATGAAATAAGAGCCTGCAGCGAGCTTGGCATGCCTGGACTCTCCCGTTTGCCGGATAGTTCAACTTTCAGCTCTCCAATCTCACCCGAAAGATATCCATCTGCGTCTTTCAAATCCTCAGAAGCGGCCTCTAGCACGAGAGGATCCTCTGGGATCCGCTCATCCATCAGGATCGACTGCGCTCTCTTCTCGACTATCCGACGACTCTCCATGTCAAAAGAAAGATCTACCCTGCCACAATGGATACCAAAGTAGTCTGCCTGCGTGTAGAGTGTCTTATTTTCAAACTGGCTTTGATGATCTCGATGAGTATGTCCCGCAAGGTAAACGTCAGGCCCACCCTCTAATTCAAGCAACGCTCGGACAGGATTGGCGAAGTCATCGACTTCCCTTAGTCCCATATGGCCGCAAACGACTACTGCGTCTACCTTGGCTTCCTCCCGGAGGTATCTAAGACTCGCACGCAGGGTCGCAACCGGATCCGTAGCCTCATATCCCATCAATAGCTCCGGACGTAACCAGTAGGGAAGGCCCGGGGTTGTCAGCCCGATTAATCCAATTCGAAAACCGCCAACCGTCTTTACCATATGAGGGGCAATCCGAGACAATGGGTGAGCAGGGTCGTCCAGAGTGCCTGCCTGTTTACCTTCGATTTTAAGGTTGCCGGTCAGCACAGGCATAGTTGAACGGCTTACCGCATCAAGCACAACCTCGGGGCCCCAATCGAACTCATGATTCCCCAGAACCCATGCGTCATATTGCAGTTTATTGAAAAGATCGATCATGAGACGCCCTCGAGTCATCCATCCCACAGCAGTTCCCTGATACACGTCTCCTACGTCAACAAGGAGGGAATGAGGATTACTCTTTCGCCATTTTCTGATCTGCGCCGCACACCGGGCAAGCCCACCCACATTCGCTATTCCTCCATAAGTCTGGGTTGGACGAATATGGCCATGAAGGTCCGTAGTATGGAAAATAGAGATGGTCCTGACTGACCTCGGATCCCGACGCCCATGAGCCGTCTGGGGCAGCAGGAGGGAAGCACTTGCCAGGGATGAATCCCGTAGCAATGTCCTTCGATTAAATTTCTGCATCGGTTTAGGGGGTAAATGAATTCATTGAGAAATGCAACCCGTAGACCGACATGAAGCCGTCACTCCTGATCCACTTTCGCCAAATCTCTTCCTCCCAACCAACGTCTCTCCCAGTCGTAATACTCCAATGACCTAAATTCCTTTTTATAGTCATAGCAGCTGGGTTCGATTGTGGCGTAGCCAAGATAGTAGAAATCCAGTTCCTGCTCCCTGGCGAATTCCAACTCAGCCAACATGGTATAAACCCCCAGTCGTCGACGGGAAAACGCTGGGTCAAATGCTGCATAAATACCGGAGCACGACCTGCTTCCCACCGCCATAAAGCTGACCGCGATAAGCTCACCCTCATGATACACGCTAAACTGCCGATATTCACAGGGATACTCTTCAGGGCAAGCACCCAGAAAATCCTCCAGGCGGTTGGGAACATTTTCTTCAAAGCGACTCTTGTGTATATCAAACAGGCTCTGTTCCGCTCTTCCTGGAGATGCCGCACCGGATGTAATTCTCAGGTCTGCATTCTTTTTACATGTTCTCCTCTGGCTTCGCGACTGATTGAAAGCCCCAACCTTGACCCTCAACGGGATTTGTCTTTTTAAACAGCCTCCATCACTCATTAGACTCGCTCTGAAAAAATCAGATCCGAAATGACGCCACCCAGCCGACCACAATGCATCCATTCCTGCCGGGGTAATGCTGCTCAACTGCCTGCTCTCTGCCACCAGAGGCCATGCTCCAGAGAGCAAATGGTAAAGCTGCTGTGACATCGCCTTAACCCTCCTGTTTCAAGCAGACCGGCCTCTGACTCCTGAATCTAAAGCTCTCCCTCCAGACAATTTTGACACCAGGTCGAGAATGGCTCCAGATTCCTTCAGTGATCGTAACGCCAGAGTGGGATCGTGCTCGGACAGCTCTTCTAACGCGTAGGCTCCTGTCGCCACCGCAACGGTAGAGGCCCCTATCACCCGGCCACAGGAGATATCACGCGGAGTGTCCCCAATAACAACGGATGCCATGGGGTTAAACCTGCGTTGATGCACCCTCTCCGCCTCAGCAAGAGCTTCAGGGCCGAGCTTATCCCGCTCTGGGTGCTCATCTCCAAAGGCACCAAAGGAAAAGTACTGATCCAATCCGAATCTTTCCAACTTGATCCAAGCGCCAGCCTCTAGATTCCCCGTGAGCAAGCCCATGACAACGCCTTCCTTTTTCAAGGTATTCAGGAGCTCATGGACGCCTGGGAGAATTCCTGCCTCTGGACTCACTTTCTGAAACTGCTCACGCAGTCGAATCAGATAGGCTTCGTAAAGCTGAGCTATATTGCCCGGACTGACCTCGGCGCCCATCGCTGGCAGAAGCTTTTGTGCTAGAGCTGCATCAGTAGTCCCTCGAACATCAAGCTCAGGCACTGCAATCTCGTCACCATACAGATCCTGAACTGCCAGACGAATCGCCCCTACCCCTGCACCACCCGCATCGATCAGAGTCCCATCAATATCAAAAAGAAGCAGGCATTCATCCATCTCTTCAAAAAAGCGCAGGACTAAATCCTATTTAGGATCACCTTCCTCCACACCTGAATCGCCATTTTCTTCGCCTTCAGCATCCTGCTCTTCTTCCCCATCAAGGTCGTCCTCATCAAGGTCATCCTCATCAAGGTCTTCCTCTTCAAAGTCATCCTCTTCAATCAGATCACCATGACTCAGCTTAAACTTCCGCTCTCGCTGGCTCTCCGGAAGAGGCGAAAGGACCATGACAACATTTCTGCCAACCAGCTTGGGCTCCTGGTCGACGTTCCCCATCGTCTTCAGGTCCCCCTTGACTCTTTCGAGCTTTTCAAAGCCCAGCTCTCGGTGAGCGTTCTCTCGCCCCCTGAACTGTAACTGAACACGCACCTTATGTCCTTCATCCAAGAAGGACTCAATCCTGCCGAGTTTGATATTGTAATCGTGCTGCTCAGTACGCACTCGAAATTTGACCTCCTTCAGCCGGGTAACGGACTTGCTCTTGCTGGTTTTTTTGAGCTTGGACTGCTCATACTTCCATTTGCCGTAATCAACCACCCGACAAACCGGAGGGTCCGCATTGGAGGCAACCTCGACCAGATCAAACCCGATCGCCTTGGCCTTCTGGACGGCTTCCCGGGTATCCATGACCCCAAGTTGCTCACCCTTACCCGATACCACTCTCACCCTTGGGGCCCTGATTCGTTCATTCACCCGGGTCATGTCCCGACGCGGGCGAAACCTCTTCTTCTTTTTCTTAGCGATAGTATCTCGTGTGTTGTTAAGGGCGCGGAGATTATCCGCAAATTGAAACGCCGTAGCGCTCTGCCAAGCTTGGTTGAATGTGCTGCAGTCTCATTGAAAGCAACAAATTTCAGTTCCACTCATAATGAGCGGTTTCGAATTTCTTCGCATACTTGGTCGACAAAGTCATTGAGAGTCATAGTCCCAAGATCCTCACGATCCCGGTGACGCACGCTCACACTCTGTGACTCTTCTTCGCGCGCGCCAGTGATGAGCATATAGGGTATGCGTTCGAGCCTCGCAAGACGAATCTTGGCCCCGATCTTATCACCCGTGAGGTCACTGGAGGCTCTAATCCCCGCATCTGCAAGCCTTTGCGCAACCTCCGCAGCGTAGGAATTATGCTTCTCTGAGATGGACAGGACCCTTACTTGCTCAGGAGCGAGCCAGACCGGGAATTTCCCTTCAAAATGCTCGATGAGAAGACCTACGAAACGCTCTAAGGAACCAAACGGAGCTCGGTGAATCATAACCGGCCTGTGAGGCTTATTATCAGAACCTATATAGCTGAGATCGAAACGCTCGGGCAAATTATAATCCACCTGCACTGTTCCAAGCTGCCACTCTCGCCCGATCACGTCTTTCACAACGAAATCAATTTTGGGCCCATAAAAGGCCGCCTCTCCAGGCTCCTCCGTAAAATCTACCCCGAGCGTCTGTACCGCTTCACGCAATGCTTCCTCCGCCTTGTCCCAATTGGCTGGATCTCCGACATATTTAGAAGAATCTGGATCCCGCAGGGATAGACGAACCGTATAATCAGACATCCCGAGAGCACCAAAGACCTTCTTCACAAGACCAAGGCAGCCTTGGATCTCGGGTCCAAGCTGTTCTGGTGTGCAGAAAAGATGGGCGTCGTCCTGCGTAAAGGAACGAGTCCTCGTGATCCCTCCCAGCTCACCGCTCTGCTCCCAACGATAGACCGTTCCAAATTCCGCGAGGCGGACCGGCAGGTCACGATAGCTGTGGTGATCACTGGCAAAGATACGAATATGATGGGGGCAATTCATCGGCTTCAGCATGAAGCCCTCCACATCACCCGTCCTGAGAAAATTCATAAGCTCCCCACAACTACTCTGATCCTCAGAGAGCTTTTTAAGAGCTTCGCGCTCTGCAAACGGGGGGTATTGGCTCTCCTCGTAGTAAGGGAAGTGTCCACTGGTCCTGTAGAGGTCCAGCTTGCCTATATGCGGCGTGAAGACCTGAGAGTATCCCTGCTTATCAAGCTCTGCCCCGATGAAATCCTGTAGCTGACGGCGAATAATGGCTCCTTTGGGCTTCCACAGAGGAAGCCCCTGGCCAACCATTTCATCGAAATGGAAAAGGCCTAGCTCTCTGCCAAGACGTCTGTGGTCCCGCTTTCTCGCTTCCTCCAGACGTTCAAGATGCTCGGTGAGCAATGTCTTGTTCTTAAAACAGGTTCCGTAAATGCGCTGGAGCTGCGGGTTGCTCGCGTCACCCTTGTAGAAGGCACTCGCCACGCTCATCAATTTGAAGGCCTTGCAATTGCCTGTGCGACCAACGTGTGGCCCGGCGCATAGGTCCCAGAATTCTCCGTTTTTAAACAGCGAGATTTCTTCTCCCTCCGGAATACCCTCCAGCAGATCCACCTTGAATACGGACGGCGCATCCCTGTCCCCCAAGGCCGCGAGCCGCCCGTTTTGAGCCAACTCCATTGCCTCTTCCCGGCTGATCACTTCCCGCTCGAACACCTGATTCTCCTTCACCACCTTTTTCATTTCCGCTTCGATTGCGGGAAAATCATCGGGAGAAATACGGTGGGACAACTCAAGGTCGTAGTAGAAGCCACCCTCTACGGGAGGCCCTGCAGCAAACTGGGCATCAGGCCAGAGCCTGGAGATAGCTGTTGCCATCACGTGTGCACAGGAGTGCCGCAGACGCTCCAGATCACTCATCTGATTTCTCTCCTCCAGAGTCTTTCGCTCTTTCTCGTCGGCCATCCTTCTGAGTTTCAATCCTCCGGGCGGAAGTTGCAAGTTGAACTACGAGATTGGGATTGGCGGCGGCGAAAGGATGATGATCTGCAGGAGTTTTCAGACTCGCTCCCAAAATGAAAAAGGCCTCGCTTCCGCGCGAGGCCCTTGCTTTATCCCACCGGTCCACCGGGATATTCGTGTTTGTTAACGCGAGTAGAGCTCGACGATCAACTGCACGTTTACCAGAGGGTCTATGTCTTCAACTTCCGGGAGGCGTGCTACGGAACCCTCCATAGTTTCACGATCGAGGGAGACCCATTCCTTCAGAGGCACCGCCTGAGTCAGATCCATCATCCGAAGACCAAGCTGCTGGGAAGAGGGCTTGGGCCCGACCTTGATCTTATCTCCCGGCTTACAGTGATAACTGGGAACATCCAGCTTCCTTCCGTTCACAAGAACATGCCCGTGTCCCACGAGCTGACGAGCAGCTTGCCGACTATTTCCAAAACCGAGGCGGAAACACACGTTATCAAGACGGGTTTCGAGCAATTGGAGCATGATGTCACCGGTGATACCCCGGCGCCGTGCAGCTTCCTCGTAGCAACGACGAAACTGCTTTTCAAGAACCCCATATTGGAACTTAAGTTTCTGCTTTTCTCCAAGCGCGATCGCGTAGTCGGACTTTTTCCGGCGACCGGCCCTCAACCCATGCTGCCCGGGCGGATAGTTACGACGCTCGAGAGCTCTGGAGGAGCCGAACAACGGCACCAGAAAGCGGCGGCTGATTCTGTCTTTGGGACCTGTATAGCGTGCCATGAGAAGATAGTTTATTTAGTTTCGTCGCTGAATTCCCTAAACCCTGCGCGCCTTTTTCGGCCGGCATCCGTTGTGCGGAATAGGGGTCACATCGTTAATGGCTAAAACATCAATTCCGATAGCTTGAACCGCACGGACCGCAGATTCGCGTCCCGCTCCAGGTCCCTTTACCCTTACCTCAGCTTCCTTCAGGCCGTGACCCATGGCCTGGCGACAGGCGTCCTGTGAAACTACCTGAGCAGCATAGGCAGTGCTCTTTCTGGAGCCCTTGAAGCCCATCTTTCCGGCACTGGACCACCCGATGGTGTTTCCAGTTTGATCCGTCACCGTTACCATTGTGTTGTTGAAGGTGGCTGCGACATGGATAATGCCCTTTGAAACATTCTTACTCGACTTCGCCTTGTGGATCTTGACTGCATCGGCAGCTTCCTCGCCCATGATCTCAGCGAAGATATCCCTTTTCTCGTCTTTCTTCTGATCGTCTGGAGCACCCTCCTTCGACTCATCACCTTCTCCTTCAGCTTCCGCTTTTTCAGATTCTGCGGGCGCATCTTCTTGTTTCTGGTCTTCACCTGATTGAGGCGCTTCTGTCGCAACTTCAGCGGCAGAAGCCTCCTCGGCTACGGCGTTGTCCTTTTCCGGCTCTGTCTCCGGAGCCTCTGGTGTGTTGTTCTCTTCCTCAGCCATGGTGGGTTTCAACAAATTTTAATATTACGCGGCAGTCCCTAATTCTTACTGCTAACCGTCTTCTTTCGACCCTTCCGCGTGCGCGAGTTCGTTCTCGTGCGCTGTCCCCGAACCGGAAGGCCCCGCTTGTGGCGTTGTCCGCGATAGCAATTGATGGAAGTAAGCCGCTTCAGCGCAGACTGCTTTTCACGCCGGAGATCTCCCTCAATTGCGATCCCTTGGCTTTGGATCACCTGAGCGATCTTCACCAGCTGGTCCTCTGACAGCTGACCCGTCCGCAAATTGCCGTCGACTCCAGCCTGCTCCAGGATCTTCAGAGAACTGGTGGCTCCGATTCCGTATATGTAACAGAGAGAAGCTTCGATCCGCTTCTCGTTGGGTATTTCAATTCCAAAAATTCGTGCCATGTAGTGAAAAGGCGTTGTGACCGCGTCATTGGCCCTGACGCGAAAGGGGCGAGCTATTTAGCAGAGTTGCCCATGCTGGCAAGTGGAAATCCTCAATTTTATAGGGTTCAAGACTCCCAGCGGGGATCCCCGCCGCCCAGCTGGGGGCCATTCAGCTCCGCTCGCGCTTCCATAAAAGCTTAAATTGTCCTGAAACTAACCCCTTTCTCCCCGAGAGACACCACCACTGGAATCCCCGCTAGACAAAATAACGGTGGCCGGTAGCGTCCTTCACCGTTACTCAACTAAAGCAAACTTCATGGATTCCGCACCAGCTGACACCCCCGATCCCGAGGATCCTCTACCAGACGACGAAGCTCAGGATTCCCCAGAAAAACCTCAGGCTTCGGCAGAGGAAAGCACCCTGCCCCCCGACGATGTTGCCGCAATCGACGAGCTCGGAAAGGTCTACCAAGCCCTGAGAGATGAGCTAGCCAAGGTAATCATCGGGCAGGAGGAGGTAGTCGAGCAGCTCGCTATCTGTCTTTTTTCCCGAGGACATGCCCTACTGATGGGTGTGCCCGGGCTGGCTAAGACCCTGCTCGTGTCGAGCGTAGGTGAGTGCATGGATCTCTCCTTCAGCCGAATCCAATTCACCCCTGATCTGATGCCTGCCGACATTACAGGAACGGACATCATCCAAGAAAGTGCGGTCACAGGGAAGCGGGAGTTTGAATATATCAAGGGGCCCGTCTTCGCGAACCTGCTTCTTGCGGACGAGATTAACCGGGCGCCAGCCAAGACACAGTCCGCTCTTCTCGAGGCCATGCAGGAGAACAAGGTCACCGCTCTCGGCCACACCTACGATCTTGACCAACCTTTTTTCGTTCTCGCGACCCAGAACCCGATCGAGCAGGAGGGCACTTATCCTCTCCCCGAGGCGCAGCTTGACCGCTTCATGTTTCTCGTGGAAGTCGACTATCCATCGGAAGATGAGGAGCGTCGTATTGCACGCGAGACCACCGGCGTGGACCGCAGTAGACTGAACGCCTTGATCACAGGTCAGGAAGTTCTTGAGTTTCAGAAACTCGTGCGCCGGATGCCTGTCCCCGATCACATCTATGACTACGCGGTCGAACTCGTAAGGAAAACGAGGCCGAACTCCGATGATGCCCCTTCTTGGATCAAGGAATACGTCGGTTGGGGCGCCGGGCCACGAGCCGTTCAATATCTCGTTCTCGGGGCAAAAGGCCGCGCCGCACTCCGGGGCAACTACATGGCATCTCTGGAAGATATCGAGGCTGTTGCGGTCCCGGTTTTAACCCACCGGGTAATTACCAACTTCGCAGCGGAAAGCCAGGGAATGACCTCCAAGAGAGTAGTCGAACGCTTGATCGAGGAAATGCGAGAGGACTAAGGACCTTCAGGACCACCCAAGGGGCCCATAACCCTCCATAATGACTACTCACAAATTCGAGAACTATCGCGGGTCTTGAAATACGACTTTCTAGATTCTGACGTCCTCTCTCGCCTTGGCGCTCTGCCGGTTGAGGCACGGCTTGCAATGGTGGGCAACGTGGTTGGCAAGCATCGCTCGCCACATCGCGGGTCGTCAGTTGAGTTCGCAGAGTATCGCAAATACGTGCCCGGTGATGATACGCGAAGACTGGACTGGAAGGCATACGCCCGAAGCGATCGTCACTATATCAAGGAATTTGAAGCGGACACCAACCTGCGCGCCTACTTTGTCGTCGATTGCAGCGGGTCGATGAAGTATGCCTCCGGAGAGTTCGAATCCAAGATTCAATTCGCCCGCAGGTTCGCCGCCACCATGGCCTACTTACTTGTCAACCAGGGTGATGCTGCGGGCCTTTCATGCTGCGATGAGACCATTCATCTGGAACTCCCACCCAGCAGGCGTCCTGCCCACCTTCAGAACTTTTTCGAGGTTCTCGGCACGCTCGAACCCAAGGGCGAAACCGGCTTGGTCGACGCCCTTCACACCGTCGCCGAAAAAGTCGGCCAACGGGCACTCATTATCGTCCTCTCGGATCTCTTCTGCGATTCCCAGTCCTTTGCTGATGCTCTACAGCACCTGCGCTACCGGAAACATGACGTGGCTGTTTTTCATCTCATGGATCCACAGGAAATTAACTTTGATTTCACGAGACCTCATCGTTTCGTCGACTTGGAAGACAGCACCACCGTCGTCGCCGAGCCTAATCTGATCGCTGACGAATATACCGCCGCAATCCGGGAGTTTCTGACGAATATTGAAGCAAGCTGCCATGACGTGCGGGCCAATTATCACCTCGTCACCTCGGATCAGGACTACGAGGAAGTACTCCGCGATTTCCTGACAAACCGTTTGCCGAAAAAAGGGAAAAAATGACCTTCCTCCAACAGGCTATGCTCTGGGGACTTTTCGCGGTCTCTATTCCGGTCATCATCCATCTGCTGAATCGCCGGAGATTTCGCACAGTGGAGTGGGGAGCGATGCAATTCCTGCTCAAAGCGACGAGAGATTCCCGAGGCAAGAAGCGCCTTAAGCATATTCTCATCCTTCTGATGCGCTCCCTTGCTGTGGCGGCTCTCGTCTTCGCTATCGCCCGACCACTGGCGGGTGGATTTCTAGGCTGGGGGGGTGGACAAGTCGAAACTGTGGTCCTCATTCTGGATCGGTCCGCCAGCATGGAGCGCTCAGAAAAAGACATTCAAGTAACCAAGAGGAAGAGCGTTCTCACCAAGGTAGCCGATGCCATGAATGAACTCGAGGCCGCCCGTCTTGTCGTGATCGACAGTGCCACAGGGCAGGCACAGGAAGTTCCCTCCCCCGATGTCCTGCCCGAGCTCTCCTTCACCGCTCCGACCGACTCCGGAGCGGACATCCCCGGCATGCTTATTAATTCCCTTGATTACCTCAAGGAAGCGAAGGCGGGACGCAATGAGATCTGGGTCGCTTCAGACCTCCAGCGAGAAAACTGGGCCCCGGAGGACAGCCGTTGGGAGGCCTTTCGGGCCTCACTGAGCGAAGAGGACTTTCAGACCAAGGTCCGAATCCTTGCTCTCAATGGTCGCGAGCGAAATGATTTCTCCATCCGGGTCGTTTCCGCTCGTAGAGAGTCCGGAGAACTCGTTCTCGATCTGGAGCTGAAGCGAGAGGAAGACACCGGTCCTACGACAGTCACTGTCAACGTAGATCATATGGGAGCGCGCTCTGGCAGCGAAGTGGCCTTTAACGGACAGAGTCAATCTTTCAGGAAACGTATCGCGCTGACAGGGACATCCGGCCAAGGCTATGGTTGGGTTTCCATCACTGACAACGCCAATAAGAGAAACAACGTATCCTACTACGCCTACGGCGACGAAGCTCCTGTGCAATCCTACCTCATTGCCGAGAGCTCAACCGACGAAGAAACTCTCAAATCTCTTACCACCGCTCTGGCCCCGGGTTTTGCCAATCAACAAGTGATTACCCGAAGCCCAGAGCTTGCTTATCAGGTTAACTTTGAGGCCGCGTCTCTGATTGTCTGGAAGGCGCCAATCCCCCAGTCACCCGTATCCGACCAACTATTCGACTATGTGAAAAGCGGTGGAGTTGTTCTCTTTCTTCCTCCCTCTGAGGAATCAGAATCCTCATTTGCCGGCCTGTCATGGGGCGCTGTCAGGGAGGCCCCCGGCGACAAGTATTTTATCGTTAAGGATTGGGAGCGTGGGGATGGAGCATTCCGAGATGCCTCTGACGGAGCTCCTCTTCCAATAGACCGTATTCGCGCCATCAAGCGTCGCGAAATCAGCGGCGATTACACCTCCCTTGCAAATTGGGTCAATGGCGAACCCCTTCTGGCTCGCCGCGTTATTGAGGCAGGCCAAGTGCTTTTTCTCTCTACCCTGCCTAGCTATACATGGTCCAACCTTGAGCAGACCGCCCTGCATCTGGTGGCTCTGCAACGCAGTCTGGAGGAAGGCAGTCGTCGAATCGGAGCCAGTTTTTTCGCGGTGGCAGGGGAAGAGTCTTCTCTCCCGGTCGGAGAGGAGATACGAACCCGGGTAGACTCCTATGAAGAAACTACTGACCCTGGCAATGCAGACTTTGAGGCCGGTGTCTACCGGCTTGGCGAACGTCTGATAGCCGTAAACCGGCCCCTGGGAGAGGACTCTCTCGAAGCGCTTACAGGCGCAGATTTGGGAAGCTCTCTTGCTGACACCGGTTATAGCCTCCTTGAAGAGCAGGATGCATCAGGAAACAACAGCCTCTCTCGACCGGTCTGGCGCTGGTTCCTGATCGCCATGCTCCTCTTTCTGATCCTGGAAGCGCTCCTCTGCCTTCAACCACGCCGGCCCGTAACCAGCAGTGCACCCTCACCCCAGCCTCTGACGTGAGTTTCAACATTGAAAACCTCTACTTCAGCGCACCTCTGCCCATTTTCATAACGGGGCTGGTTGCCTGGCTGCTCATCCTCCTCCTTTGCATCGTCTCTCTCAAAAGAAGTGCCAGGCCAGGACGAACTGGCCTTCTGGAATTACTACGTCTGCTCTGTGCAACCGTCACTGTATTCTTCCTGTTCAACCCCGAGTGGAGAAAAACCATCGAACCCGTCAAACAACCGGAGATCATCATTCTCCATGATGAATCAGGCTCCATGTCTACTGCAGATGCCCGACTACCGGGTCAAGAGGGCGGTGCCGGAGAAGTCGTAACTCGCAAGGAAGTCTCAGAAGCAATTCTCGCAACCGAATTCTGGAAACTTCTGGAAAAGGATGGGAAGCATCGGGTATCCGTCGAATCGTTTTCAAAAGCTCCGGATACTGATGACGGCGAGGCCAGCTCCCTCGCCGTGACCGACATTTACTCCGCTCTCTCTGACCGGATCGAGGACCGCCCAGACCTTCGTGCCGTCATCATGATTGGGGACGGCGACTGGAATGCCCGGGAAAAACCAGCGCCAGTCGCTGCCGCACAGAAAATGCGTCTGCAGGACATTCCTCTGTTCTCGGTAGTTACCGGCGCTCCTAAGCGTCTGCCAGACCTTGATCTCCTTGCCGTAAAGGCTCCGACATATGGCATCGTGGGAGAAAACGTCCAGATCCCGTTCACTATTGAATCCTCTCTGGATCGCGATGTCCGGACTATCGTGCGGATTCGAGATCAGGCGGGAGTCGAAAAGACCAAGAACATAACGATTCCACGAGGAAGCACACACTACGACGCCATCCTTTGGCGTCTGCAAAAGGAGGGTAGCTCTACGCTGGAACTCTCCATCCCCTTCGCCGATGGCGAGCTGGTAGAGAAAAACAACAGTCGCAGATTTAACATTGCAGGCCGCCCAGAATCAATTCGGGCTCTCATCATCGAGACCTTGCCTCGCTGGGAATATCGATTCATCCGTAATGCTCTTTCGAGAGATCCGGGCGTTGATGTAGATTGCCTTCTGCTCCATCCACAACTTGAGGAAGGAGACGGGCCGGACTACATCACAGCTTTCCCTGACAAACTTGAGGAGCTTCAGCAATACGATGTAATTTTCATCGGAGATGTCGGCATCGGCGATGGAATGCTGACCGCAGAGCAAGCCGAATTACTCAAAGGACTAGTCGAAAACCAAGCCTCCGGCATTGTCTTCATTCCGGGCTGGCAGGGTAATCAGTTCAGCCTGCTCGAGAATGAGCTGGGGGGGTTGATGCCTGTAGTGCTCGATGAAGCTCTCAAAAGCGGTCAGGAGGAAGCTACTGACTCTCCTCTCTCTCTGACCTCGGAAGGCCGAAGCTCACTTCTGACGATGCTTGGTGATACTGAAGAGGAAAACCCCAATATCTGGCGAAGCCTTCCCGGCTTTTACTGGCATGCCCCTGTGGTCCGGGCCAAGAGTGGAACTGAAGTTCTCGCCGTGCACGCCAACCGGCGACACCCCAAATACGGGCATCGCATACCACTCATTGTCACGAGTCGAGCCGGCAACGGAAAAGTATTATTCATGGGTATCGATTCCGCCTGGCGGTGGCGCCGGGGAGTCGAGGACCTCTACCATTACCGCTTCTGGGGCCAGGTTGCTCGATGGATGTCCTACCAGAGAAACATGGCAGCAGGCGAGCGAGTCCGGCTCTATTTTACCCCGGAACGTCCATTACCTGGTGAAAATGTAACCATCAATGCCAACGCCTTTCAGGAGAATGGAGCCCCCTTGGAAGAGGGGTCAGTTCTAATTGACCTCACTGCCCCCGATGGGAGCGTCCGTAGGTTTGAGCTTGCCAAGGAGGACGGAACCTGGGGCTCATTTACAGGGCGGTTCAAGGTCACGATGCCAGGCGACTGGATCATCGCTGCCCGCACCTCTGAAAGCGAAGAAGGCGCCGTAAAGACAAGAATCATTGCGGAGGGAGCTCAGATTGAAAAGACGGGGCACCCTGCGCGCCCCGACGTCCTTGCAGAACTATCGCGTGTTTCCAGAGGGCGTGTTGTTGAGGCCTCCCAGCTGGAGATTCTTGCCCAGGAGATCTACGACCTTCCGGAACCCCGCCCGCAGGTCATTCCGGAATCACAATGGGACAAGTGGTATGTTGCGGCAGGCCTCATGGGGCTCCTGGCGATCTTCTGGATCGGAAGAAAGCTTAACGGCACTTTTTAATCGCCCCTATTCTCGATGGGGGTGTCGGGTTTGACTTCGGCCTCGTCTACATCAAAGAGCCTTCTAACCTCCTCAAGATCCTTCTGGATCTGCTTTTGCAGCTCGGCATGACCTTGGAACCTTTTTTCTCCACGGATCATCCGACCAAAGCTGATCTCGAGGTTTTCACCATAGAGGTTCCCCTCAAAATCCAAAAGGTGCACCTCCAGCAGGCGCTGTGTTCCTCCAACCGTGGGTCTTATTCCTAGGTTTGCCACCGCTTCTCTTTCTCTGCTCTCTCCCTCAATCCGGGCCAGAACCGCGTACACTCCATCGGGTGGAAGCTGCTCCTCACCTACCAGAATATTCGCAGTGGGTGCTCCCAGCTGCCTGCCTACCTGCTCTCCAGCTACAACAGAACCCAGCACACTGTAGGAGCGGCCAAGCATCTCGCGCACAGAACTCAGATGCCCGTCCCGTAAGGCCCTTCTGAGACGCGTACTACTTATCCTCTCCCCTCGACATGTGACCGCAGCTACCTCCTCGACCTCGACATTGTAGCCCGAACTGCAGGAGCGGAGAAATGTCATCGTCCCCTCTCGCCCCTTCCCGAATTTCCAATCCTCTCCTGCCACTACCTGACGCAAGCCAGGCACTGACAGCAGACTCTGAGCAAAAGTCGCAGCAGTCTGCCTGGCCATATCTTCGTCAAAGCGTAAAACCAAAAGAACCTCTACGCCGAGGGCGGCGAGAAGACGCTCCTTTTGCTCTAAAGAAGAAAAAATTTGCCGTGGTGCATTCTCAGGGGAGAGCACCTGAATGGGGTGAGGCTCAAAGGTCAGCACTCCCGGCATTCCTCTACTGACCTCAGCACCTTTTACCGCAGCCTCAATCACCGCTTGATGCCCAAGATGGAGTCCATCGAAAACTCCCATTGCGAGGTGCAGGGGATTCCCGACATTCGCGAGCTCAGCGATGGTCGAAAAACGAGTCACTCCTTTTTCTGAACGGCGTTAAGCCCCCCGCATCAGGGAAATTTCCGCCAGGCTCACCATCGAATTGATTAGTTCCTCAGCGCCTCCGGACTTCAACGCTTCCACCCCGACCGCACGCTCAAGAGTGAACTCCCCCGAACGGGTTCTTCGCAGGGCCGACAGATGTCCTCCACAATCCAGAGTAGCACCAATATCATGCGCATAACTCCGCACGTAGAACCCCTTGGAGCAATTCACCGTAAAATCGATTTCGGGAAGTGAAACTCTCGTCAGCTCATAATCAGTGACATACACGGGACGAGGGTCCCGCTTAACCTCCTGGCCCTTCCGCGCCAGCTTATAGAGGGGAACTCCATCTTTTTTGATAGCTGATACCATGGGAGGGATCTGCTCAAAGTTCCCGGAATATTTTTCAAAGGCTGCCCGGATAGCCTCATCGCCTAAAGGCCCAACCTCTCTTTCTTCAATAATCTCTCCTTCCGCATCCTGAGTTGTCGTGGTCGCTCCCAGCGTAATTGTTCCGACATATTGCTTATCCTCGCTCATCAAGAGGTCCTGTATCTTCGTTGCGCGCCCAACCACCAGCATGAGGAGTCCAGTCGCCATGGGGTCCAGTGTCCCACAATGTCCAATTTTCTTGATCCCCATCGATCGCCGCGCGATCGCAACGACGTCATGAGAGGTCATCCCGGGATCCTTATCAACAAGGAGTACTCCACTCGGAATAATATTAGGGTCATTCATAGTTTTTGAGGGGGAAGAGCTTCTTGGGTCACCTCGAGAAAGCGTAAAACCGCCTCATCTAGAGGCCCCTTGGTCTTAGCACCTGCCGCAAGGACATGGCCGCCTCCACCAAAGTGAGCGCATATGTCACACACGTTGACGGAAGGATTCTTAGAGCGTAGCGAAAGCCTGATTTTTCCATCATCCATTTCTTCAATGAAGCCGCAGACCAGGACACCCTGAATCGCACGCAACACATCAATCAACCCTTCCCCGTCACCAGCCTGCATCCCGATTCTTGTCTTGGTGTCGCGCGACAGGGTCCACCAGGCAATCCTGCCATCATCAGTTAACTTCATTGTCTCAAGAAGAGACCTCAGAAGCTCTACTCTTCGGAAGGGGTAGTCATGATACAGACGCGATGTGAGAGCTGCCACGTCAAGGCCCTGCTCCACGAGATCGGCTGCCATTTTATGGGTGCGCCCGGATGTGTTGGAATACTGGAAAGATCCCGTGTCTGTGGATAGCGCAACATACAGAGCATCCCGGGCTATATCCGGGAGTGGCCATTTGAGTTCCTTGATGATCGCATAAAGAATTTCCCCCGTCGCCGCCGACTTCTCATCAATCAACAAGTAATCACCATATTTCTCATTCGAAATATGGTGATCTATGTTCACCCAGACCTGCGCCCCTCCCAGCGAATCGAGGCATCTCGCTCCCAGCCGCTCCCTGTTTGCCGTGTCCAGCGCGATGACCACCTCTGCCTCAAGTGGCCCGGAGGGGCATTCGATACCCTCAGAACCTCTCATAAAACGAAGATTATCCGGCACCGAATCTTCATTCAACCCTACTACGGTCTTGCCTAGCTCCTCAAGGACCGCCTTGAGCGCCACCACCGAACCGATCGCATCCCCATCGGGACGCGCATGGCTCAAAAGCACGAAATTATCGTAGTTTGAGACAATCTCAGAGAGATGAGACGCTGTAATCGGTTGACCCATGAACGGTTGGAACGTGCGGCGGGAAGGCGGCGGATTGTCTACGGCGTCTGCTCGATCGCAAGCAAAACTGGGTTTCCTGCCAACCTAATTCCCTGCCAGTTCTTTCTCAGCGGTTCATGTCACAGGGCTGAAGGTCCGCTTTCTCTCGAGTAGTCCCGAAAGAAGGGCCTTCTCTAACCATGGTGCATCAAGGGCTCACCATAAGCTACCACGAAGAGGAATGTTATTCCTTAAATATGGCCTCGTCGTCGCCCTCCTTCAGAGGTGGCGCAACAGGCAGCTCAGCGACTTCGTCGAGGAGATTGACAATATCAACCCCCCGAACGACCGAGTCATCTCCCACAAACCTGAGGACCGGCGTGTTTTTCAAAATCACCCTCTTCATGACGCGGCTCTGAATAGACCCTCTCTCCCCATTCAGTCGTTCGATAACCCTTTCCTCATGGCCGCCAAGAACACCCACATAAACCCTCGCATCCTTAAGGTCCTGCGAAACTTCAACAGAATTCACAGTGACCAGCGTCCCCTTCCACTCAAAATCTCGCTGTAAAACACTACTAATCTCGCGTTTGAGCAGCTCATTTACCCTGTCCATACGTCTCGACATAGCCACCGTATGCTTATTCCAATAATTCCGGACAGCACCGCTCGATCTAGAGCGTCTGATCAATCTTCTCCAGCTCGTAGCACTCGATCACGTCACCCTCTTCATACTCATTAAACTCTCCCAGACGGATTCCACACTCAATGCCCTGCTTGACCTCCTCCACATCGTCTTGAATACGCCGCAGGGTGGACATCTTCCCGTCAAATACAGGAGTCCCATCCCGCATTACGCGGGCATGCGCCGTCCGCGTGACCTTTCCATCAGCAACAAGACAACCTGCAGCGCGACCCCGCTTCACCTTGAAGACCTGCTTCACTTCTGCGTGACCTAATACTTTTTCCCTGAGCTCCGGCTCTAACAAACCAAGCATCGCGTCCTTAACCTGGTCGATGAGCTCGTAGACGATCGAGTATAGCTTGACCTGAACGCCTTCTCTTTTGGCCGCTTTCACGGCATTACTCTCGACCTTGATATTGAACCCAAGGACCACCGCATCTGCACTGCTCGCTAAAAGAATATCGGACTCGCTTATCGAACCTGCTGCCGCATGGATGAAATTCACATCCACTTTGTCTGATTCAACATCTCCGATCGCACCCCGGATTGCCTCGACTGACCCCTGGACATCGCATTTCAGAATAATCTTAAGCTCTACCTTCTGACCACCCTGCACGCGCGCGAGCATATCCTCCATACGGCTCTTCTTAGGTCGCTCGAGTCGGCTTTGCCTGAGCTCCAGCTGCCGCTCATCACTGAGCTTCTTGGCGGCTCGCTCGTTGTCCATCGCAACGAGCTCATCACCAACATTCGGCAGTTCCGCAAATCCGAGCACTTCAACTGGAGTAGCCGGACCAGCCTCCTTCACTTTCTCTCCCCGATCATCGAGCAACAACTTCACCTTGCCCGCGTAGGGACCACATATAAAGGGGGTTCCGACTCTCAAAGTGCCGGCTTCGACAACAACAGTGGCTGTCGGCCCCTTCCCTGGCTGAATCTTGGCTTCGATAACGGCGGCCCGCGCATTTGCTTCGGGGTTGGCCTTGAGTTCTAGCACCTCAGCCTGCAAAGCCATAAGCTCGGCCAACTCATCCATTCCCTGTCCCGTGATCGCAGAAACTTCGACGACCTCTGTCTTGCCCCCAAGATCTGCAGACATGAGGTCATGCTCCATGAGCTGAGTTTTAACCCTCATTGGGTCGGCCCCGGTAACATCACACTTGTTGATGGCGACAATAATGGTCTTTCCAGCAGCCTTGGCATGACTAATTGCCTCTTTTGTCTGGGGCATGATTCCATCATCCGCTGCCACGACGAGAACAACGATGTCGGTGACGTCCGCCCCCCGGGCCCTCATTTCCGTAAAGATCGCATGCCCGGGCGTATCAATGAACGTAATGGGATGCCCTCCATGCTCGACCCGGTAGGCTCCGATGTGCTGCGTGATTCCGCCGGCCTCTCCATCTACGACTTTTGACTGACGCAGATAGTCAAGGAGGGACGTCTTCCCGTGATCAACGTGTCCCATGAACGTGATGATCGGCGCCCGGAATTCAAGCTTCTCCGCCGGCTCATCCTCCTCAGGCTCGGGCTCCTCAATAACCTCCTCCACCTTGTGGACACCGCCCCCCTTCTCCCGCTTCTCTCTTTCAAAGACGAATCCGTGCTGCTCACAGACTTTTTCTGCAATCTCAGGCTCAATTGCCTGATTGGGGGCGACGAAAACCTCCAAGGCAATGAGATCCTTCATGATCTCAAAAGGCTTCAGCCCCATCATCTCCGCCAGCACACTGACAATAATGGGCGGCTTGATGCTGATGGTATTTCCTTCAACAACTCCAGCATCGTCCGCGACTTCCACATCTTCCCCAGCGCCATTCGGATCGATCGGGGCCACAAAATCGCCATCCTCTTCCTCCACGAGCTTCGATATGCTCGGGAGTTGCTTCTTCCCCGATTTCTCTGTTTTCCTTACCGCTGTCTTTTTCTGCTCATCCTCGTCAAGGATGTCCAACGCTTCATCCTTTCTGTCCTGAACGGTCTTCTGCTCAGATGCCTGAGCCCGCTGCCTCTCACGGCGCGACGGTTTCTTCGGTCCATCGACCAAGTCGAGCACCTCCTTCTTTTTGTCGCTATCGCCGTTGTCTGGCATGATGGTCCTGTGAATCTTACGGGTCGCCTGCTCTAGTCGTCTTCTTCGGATGGAGCGAGAGGCTCGTCCGCATCAACCGCGGGGGCCGGATCCGCGGCCGGTGCACTTTCTGACGGCTCAGCAGCCTTCTGATCTGCAGATTCAGCAGCCACCTCTCCAGCCGGAGCGCCACTCGCAGCTCGAGCTTTGGCCAGAATTTCCTGAGCCGCATCTTCGGTAGACTCGATGGACTGGGCGATGTAATCCGCGGGCATCTGCATGACCATGTCAGCTGAGACACCTCCTGCACGATACAGTTTGTCTGCAACCTGAGGATCAACCCCAAGCTCATCAGCAAGTCCCGTAGCGGCATCGGTGACACGCGCCTCGAACTGCTCGTGCTGGCTTTCATCCTTCCGAACCTGCACATCCCAATTCACCAACTTGGAGGTCAACCGCGCATTCTGACCTCGACGACCAATCGCCTTACTCAAATCCTCTTCGTCCACCGTGACATTGATCACCTTGTTTTCCTCATCGAGAGTAATGGAGCGAATCAAGGCAGGCTTGAGAGCATCGGTAACAAACGCCTCCGGCTCGTCACTCCAGCGGATGATATCCACTTTTTCATTATTGAGCTCCCTCACGATATTCTTCACCCGTGCTCCTCGCAATCCGACACAGGCGCCCACCGGATCAACCTTTTCGTCATGGCTGAACACGGCAACTTTGGTCCGATATCCTGCCTCCCGGGCAATACCGCGAATCTCAACAGTGTGGTCTGATATTTCGCTCACCTCTGCCTCAAAAAGGCGCCGCACAAAATTAGGATGACTCCGGGAGAGGATAATTTCCGGGCCTCTAAATTCGTTATCCACAGAAACGACGTAAGCCCTGATCCTGTCACCAACGTTATAGTCCTCAGTAGTCACCCTCTCCCGCGAAGGCATTCTAGCCTCGAACTTGCCGAGATCGATCATGACATCGTTCTTTTCGAAACGTCTCACCGACCCTCCGACGATGTCCCCAGCACGATCCTTGAACTCGTCATAAATCATTTCCTTCTCCGCCTGACGCAGCTGCTGCATCATCGTCTGCTTCGCTCTCTGGACCGCAATCCTTCCGAAGTTTGGCGGAGTTACATTAAACTCCAGCGGATCGTCCAATCCTGCCTCTGGATGTTTTTTACGCGCAAGGCCAACGGGGACCTCATTGAACTTATCCTGATGGTCATCATCTGCCACTACCCGAAGGGTAGCAAAGATCCGGGTTTCTCCGTTTTTGGTGTCAACCTCTGCACGAAGTTCCTCGATATCCTCGGCTCCGGGCACCATACCTCGGTAGGCGGACAAGAAGGCGTTCTCAAGAGCTTCGACCACTTTCTCGCGTTCGATGCTCTTCTCCTTTTCGTAAAATTCTATGAGGGCAACGAGATCGTTTGTCATGATCCTCTGATCGTTGTGGTCTGGAGACGCAAAAGAGCGGGTCTGTGGAACCCACTCCTCGAAAGCGTCAAGAGTTGTTCTGTTGGCGTGGCTATAGAGGCGCTCCCCCCACGAATCAAGAGAAAACCGGCAGCCAGAGCACCAGTGAACTAACCTCTCCGCGGCTAAAAATCGGCGTTTCGACACTCAGGCAGGCTTTCCGCCCCAAATTACTCGAGCAGCTTTCGCCATCGTAGTCCCCTAAGTTCCGCAGTGGTCTGCCAAGTGGACAGCCCCAAAGGGGCGCACTTTTCAATATCTCCAAACCTCAGGCCCAGCTTCCTGCCCTTGGTGACAACATCGACAAGCTCCTTTTTGCCCACCCAAGCTTTCAGGCTGTCCTTGCGAATTTCGAGGCGAATCTTATACCACTCCTGATCCTTGAACGCTTGGTAACTCCCAGTTTCATTTTCGGATGCGTCCATCCCATCCAGACTTGAAAAGCCTACCACCCCTCCCCCCCATCCACCACAGATGAAGGTCACGCAGGTTTTCGGGTCACGGACCGGCAAGGTAAGCCCGCAGAAAAAATCGACTCCTGAGGTCCGCCGGGCTTCCAACTCAAGCTCATAGGGAGCTTCCGGCAGATTCTTCCCGGTAAAAACCACTCCCGAAAGCTCTGCTCCCTCCTCGATTGTGAGAGTCCCCTCATTCCACGTCGTGTCGCCTTCTCCTCCAAAATTCAACGCTTTCCAGGGCCCCATACCCTCCTTTGAGGGAGCTAGAGACACCCATTTTCTATCGGCCTCAGCGTCCTTCGTTTCCACTTCCACTGTCTTTTGGTCTGCCCCCGACACCATGATTGATAAGAGAAACACCCCGGCCCCGTTTCTGATAGACTGTGTCATAAAACGACTATTTACCGTTCACTTGATGACGACAAGCAAAGACACAGGTGAATCCATGGCAGGCGTGACTACGACCGCCTCTGAAGATAAAAGGCAGCACTCGGAGCATGAATCCCAATTTCAGTGATGCTAATTCTCCTCGATTCCTCTTTCACCCTGATCAAGCCCTCTCAACCTGTTGGTCTCGTGTATGCACAATACCTCGAGGCAAGCACGAACCTTAGTGTCGACCCGGCCACGATTCAGGCAGCCTTCCGAAGCTCCTTTGCACGAGCACCATCCCCCACCTACTCTCACGAAAATTCTGGACATGACACCGAGGTAAGTTGGTGGCGCTCTCTGGTCCTTCAAATCTTTTCAGAAACCCTTGAAAAGAGCTCCCTTTCTGCGCCTGCCCCTGAACTTGAAGCCTGTTTCGATTCCCTTTTTGACCATTACGCCCAACCAACCTCTTGGGCACTCTATCCCGAGACCGCTTTTTTCCTCGAAGCGGCCTCCAAGATTGGAACCATAGCGGTAGTCTCAAACTTCGACAACCGCCTGGCGCCGATCCTGAACGGCCTAGGAATTGGGGCCTTTTTCAAGGACGTGATAACGTCGGCTGACGCCCTGGCACGCAAGCCTGATCAGAAGATCTTCGACTTTGCCCTCAAGAGACTGAACTTCCGAGCCGAGGAAACCTGTTTCTGCGGTGATTCCTATGAGGCCGACTATCTCGGGGCCTCTTCTGCAGGCATCCGCTCTTTCCACCTCAAGCGTCCCGCCAACACCTTGATCGACTTCCTTGAATTCTGCCGTTGATCAGGAGCTTTAACGAAGAGGATCCGCAATTTCTGGACGCAGTCGAGCAACCAGCCAAATTCAACAGTTGGGGTAAGGACGATGGCAGCGGCCCCCACCGCCGCCACCGTCTGAAAAGGCAACCCGCAAACCCATTATGCGAAGCTACCCGATGAGAGAAAAACGCAAAAGCATCAGACTCCACACATAATTCCAGTGACAGGGGCGTCACACCCAACTGCTAACGTAGCCGTAGAGCAACAAACGCCGCTGCACCCTAATCCAGCTCAATACCCTCGACCCTGACAAGATGCTGC